>Ga0224496_10000700_pt1 | contig 22793 bp, 16 predicted proteins | sample SF_Jul11_sed_USG_2_FD_168127 | JGI IMG/M metagenome (GOLD analysis project Ga0224496, IMG submission 168127) | Sediment microbial communities from San Francisco Bay, California, United States - SF_Jul11_sed_USGS_8_1 | ecosystem: Environmental > Aquatic > Marine > Sediment | place: USA...
GCCACCTTTTCCCCTGGTAAAACTTCAACATTCTCAGCAGGGGAAGAGTTGGGTGACTCACTCGCCCATCCCATCTGGCTACAAGTCACATGCAGCCCAGCAGAATCAGAAGAAGGAACTGCGAAATCTGGATCATGGGCGATTGGATCTTTGGGGAGGGAAAAAAGATGATCTAATTCCGTTAACGCTGTGAAGAAATAAAAGACGACATACATTCGCTTGACGACCGAATCAAGGTTGAGGAGCAAGCTCGCAACGATGACCTCTGCTGCCACAAGCTGTCCCAATGTTAATTCTCCTTGACTCAGCAACCAACCAGCCGTCCCTAATAATCCCGTATGCAACACAATTTGAAAAACAAGTGACCCAATGTATTGGCGAAGTAAGACACGGAATCGCGATTGACGAGCATAGACATAGTTTGCGGCTAAGACATCAGCATTACGCAGAATAAAAGGTGAACTATTGGTGGCTTTAAATTGTAAAAGATTGTCAGCCACCTCTTGGAACCAATGAAACACGGCATATTTCGCCTCAGACATAGCGAGCGTCGAGCCGAGTCCTCCTTTCCCCAGCAAGCCAATAAGAATGACAGACCCAAGGAGCACGACATCGAAAATGACAAAATACGGATGATACAATGCCAGCAAGGTCATCCCGATCACCCCACCAACCAATACGTTGATGAAGTCAACCAACAGACTCGACAAGGCGCGCTGGAGGAATACAGTTTCGAAAAATCGACTCATAGAATCGGAACGAAACCGGTCTTCTTGATACCGTGGCAAGAGCTTCGCTAAGGCCAGCGTGACGCGAACAAACACCCGCCGCTCAAGAATATCGGTGGCATAAAATTGTAAAACCCGAAAGATCCCGACAAACACCAAAATGACGGCCATGATACCGACAATGGTTACCACCATGACCGGAGAAACCGAAAAGGCAAAGGTATTCACCAACTCTTGAACCGTCAGTGGAATAATGAGAGAAAACACACCGACGGCTACCGCATAGGTGAGCATGGCAAGAAGAATGGAACGTTCCTGTCTTAAAAAGAGCTCAAGACGATCCAACGTTTCTCTCAATAACGGAGCCGAAGCCTTCATCGCGATCTAAAATTTCCCCTCTGGTTCTGTCTCTAGTTTTTTACGAGGTTCCGTTGACCCATCCGCCAATGGCCCATTGATAGAGGGCTTGTGCTTTTTGATAGTCGGCCATGGCGGTCAACCACCCCTCTGCCGCCTGAAGGACATTACGCTCACGAAGATTCACAAAGAGGAGACTGGTCGCACCCATTTTAAATCTGGTGCGTTCACCCTTTTCTAGTTCGTGTGCCAATTGGAGCGCTTCCTTGGAGACCTGAATGCGCTCTTGCGCCCGTGTGATCGCGGATTGAGCATTCACCACATCCATGGTCACCTGTTGATGACGAAACTGCTGCAATAACTTAAGACGTTGAGCCTTCCCGGCCATCTGGAGTTGATCACCCCGTGCCCCACGTTGAAGAAAAGGAAAACTTAACTGGACGCCAAATCGATACCCGAGTCCCAACACAAATTCCCCCGGCTTCCTGGTCGGTTGCGCATCGGCGGTCAAATTGGGAAGGAAATTATTTTCCGCAACCTCCAAGTCAATATGATTAAATTCCGCTTCTAATTTGACGAGTTGAATCTCGGGACGGACGGCGGTGGCCCTTTGTTGCTCTTGTTTGATTGATGGAAGAACCTCAGCGGAATCAACAGCAGGAAACGAGGGTGCGGCCACATCCTGAGGAAGCACAAGATCATTGTCTTCCCATAAAAATAAAGCCAGCTTATATTGCTCCTGCTCGACCTGCCTCTGCGCTTTAATGAGTCCCTCCCGTCGTCGTTGCACTTCTTGGTTTGCTTCGATGACATCGAACCGAGCTCTGGCTCCCTCTTTGGCTTGTTTGGTCAATTGAGTAAACCTGGCTTCAGCAACCTCAACGGCTTTTTTCTGAACCTCCATCAATTTCCAGGCAGTCACCCAATTCCAATATTGGGTGGCTGCACCCAGGTATAAATCCTGGCGGGCCTGTTGAATCTCCAGTTCGGCTTGTTTGTCAGCCAAAGAAGATTTTTGTAATTCCGCATGATCCGGGTTCGTGATGAATCCACGAAGAAGCGGAAGAACAATGCCTAGGAGGGGTTGATTCGACGTATTCACGGCTAAATCCGCCACTTCTACATCCCCGATCCCAGCACGAAATCCCGCAAACCCTTTCATCCCCCAGGGGTGACGCATCTCAACAAATGTGTCATTGAACCCAACGCTGGTGGTGTTGCCATCTTTGACCAATCGTTCCAACTCCAAATCGTTCACCAGATTCGGCTCAAACTTTCCTAATGCGGTCAACAATTTTCCTCTGGCCACCATTTTTTGCGTTTGGCTTCCCTGAAGAAGAGGATGACCCTTTTCCACTTGTTTCAATACGTCCTGAAGGGTGAGGAACGATGCGCCAGAAGCTTGTTGAGACAAATTACCTGGTTGATTGGCCCATAGAGGCGAGACGAAAAAGACCATCAATAGGCCTACAAGAGTGAAGTAGTGAAGCCTCATTTTCCCTCCTCCTAGATGAACAATAAAGAACCCCGCGGCAAGACCACGGGGTATTAGAAGAGGGCTAACTGGCGCAGTTCTTCCTGCGGCTTACCTTGCTGTTGTACAGACCGTTCGACCACTCGCCAATTCACGCCCTCACCCACCTCTTGTTAGGAATTATGATCCCCGTGGCAAGACCAAGGGGAATCACAAGTTGAATTGGAACCAACCCTCAGGTTAGGAAAATTACATTCATGAAGTCCACTAACATGAAGAAACCCTTTTAGCTGGGCGGGCTCTTTATTAATAAGAGCCCAGCCAACCTTCAGCGGCTCCAACAGCTGAGAATAATCTTCTAGGGTCTACTCCAAATCAGCCTCCTACACGATCACAACTTCCCCTCTGGCATGCTGAAATCCCGTTTTTCAAACTGTCCCTTTCCCTTAATCGTGTTGGTGAGTGAACACCCGGACCTGAAGACGATCCGTCCTTGACTCCCAAGATTCTTTGCGACGCTCATTTTCCCCTACACAGACCTGACCTACCCACTCATATAGCCATTCCGGAGTTCCATCGGTAAAACCATCATTGACAATAACGAGCTCTTTGGAGAAATCAACCTCTTGCACCTGTTTCACCATCGTATCAATGATTTTTTCCGTTCATTGAATACAAGCATGACGATGCTAACTAGTTGAAAAATTGTACTTTTTTAATTTTGAACCGTTTTTACAGTGCTTCCGACTAACAGAGAAAAAGCTGAGTCACTTACCGTAAATTTCCACAATGGTTCTCGTATGTATATTCTTTTTTTGTAATTTGCACTACAATTTCCCGCCGCAGTTCAAGAACAGGGAGTTAATAGGTTCCTCAAAATACTTTGAACTTTTTATTCGTGAGTACGACTAACTTCTTGAAAGGACAGAATCATAAGCTTTTTTTGTTTTTTTCACCATGCAAGGCAAGGGTCTCCAAACTTCATACCTCACTATTATGAGCTTGAAATACCAATTACGTATGACTTCCCGAGGCCCGCCGTAGAATTCTCCTGCGGTGGTTTCTATTTATCAATGAGAATTCCCTCTTAGCAGTAAACAAGAAACCCGCCCTGTAATCAGCAAACATGGTTTCACTTTCTGTAAGGAGACCGCCATGAAAGGAGTAAAATTTCAAATGATCGAGGGCCATCACCAGCATTGGATTGGCCAGATAGTTGTCGTTTGGGAGCGTAGGAACAATCAATTCCAGAGTTTTTCCTGAAATTGACTCCCTAACAATTCCACAGGTACTGTAGTTCGCTCGCGACCATAAAATACTTTTTAAATTACCTATAATTCAGAGGAGATCGCTGACCATGAAACGAGTAATGGCAATAATTCCCGCTTTGATGTTGTTCAGCCTGTTCGGCACGAGTCCGATCCAAGTGCAGGCCGAGGAAACTCAGCCCGATCAAATTATCCCGGACGGAACACCATTGATGGAACCAATGGAGGAGCCAGGCGAAGTCACAGGCCGCGGTGTACCGGGCCTGAAGATCCAGCCCCAAGCTGGTCGCCCTCAGGTCCAGTTACCAAAAGACGGCGCTACCCTCGCTATGCCGAAGGATCCGGGGAGTGAGGGCGTCAGGCAAAAGAGGGATAAGGTAACCGGCCGACTTAAGCAAAAACTGGCCAAGACCCAAAAGGACCAAAAGGTCAAAGTCAACATCGGTTTTGTCTCAGAGACGGTGGACGGTGTCGCCCCAGCTAGTGGCGAAGTACACGTCCTCGGGGGTGAGGGAAAAGAACCGGTCGTAAAGTTTATCCTGGACGGCAAGCCGGCCACGGCCGCCGAAGTCGAGAACCACGGCCAAACGCGCAGCAAAGCGGCCAAGGAACGGGCGAAGACTATTCAGGAAAAAAACAAGGCCAGGAAAGAGAAGCTCGGCAAACAGTACGGGTGGGACAAGGTTCCCGCTTTCCAGGAGGCTCAGGCCAACGGCTATGATGTTGTCACCCTGGAGTTAACCCCAGCGGAAATCGACCGGGTCGCGAAGACAAGTGGGGACGACATCATCGCCATTGAGGATTATGTGGAGCCGACCACCATGCTTGCCAGTGCCATGCCCGATACGGGAATGAATTTTGCTGTGGCGACCGGCCACAGGGGGAACGGAGTCGGAATCTATATGTCGGAAACGGGCTGCCCCAACGCAGGCTTCGTCACGAAGTATACAAAGCTGGATTCTTCGGCTCCCGATAATCATAACAAGAACGTCGTCGGCATCCTGCGGGGCGTTGCCCCGGACGCCAACATCTACTGCCGGGGCGGATACAGCCTCCCGACGTTTTGGGATCTGTATTTCAACCCTATTCATGTGGCCAGCCAGTCCTGGGGCTATATCAATTATGGCGGCTACAACTCGGCCTCGGCGTCGTGGGACAACTTGGCCTATAATAACCGGGTCGCGGTGTTCTTCGCTTCCGGGAACACCGGATCCACCAAAACCTGCCCCAACGCCTCGGACTTTGTGGGCTCCCCCAGTAACGGCCTGAACACCATCGGGGTTGGGGCCTACGATGACGCCAATAATTCCTGGGCCTCCTTCTCTTGTTACGGCCCGTCGGGAGCGAAGACTGAGAAACCTGAGATCTCAGCCCCCGGTGTAAACATCACGGCCATGGGCATCAACATGAGCGGCACGAGTCAAGCCACCCCGCATGCGGCGGCCTTCATGGCCGCGATGGTGGGCAACGACGCATCTAGTTGGATGCGGACGCATCCACAGCTGATGAAAGCGCAAATCATGTCCGGTGCGACGGATCCGATCGTCGGGGGCGTATCTAAGGTCGGTGTGGGTGGCATTGATTGGATTAGTGACTATTACAACTGGTATGGCTGGTGGTGGGAAGGCGGCAACAATAGCTGGTTTGATGCGAGCCAACAGGTCATCCGGTACGTCTATTTTAATTCGGCCGTTGCGAAAGTGCGGGCCGTGGTGACCTGGCTCAACCGGGGCAACTACACTCTGGCGCACCTGGGCGATAGCCATCCCATCGGTCAGGACTGGGATCTGGCGGTCTACGCTCCAAACGGGGCGTATGTTGCCGGATCAGGGAGTTGGGACAACTCCTATGAGATGGTGAACTTTGACCCGCAGATCACCGGGTACTACAAGTTCGTGGTGAAGCGGTATGCGAACCGTGATACCGCGGCCGACGTGCGGGGAGGGCTCGCAGTCAACTGGTAGGGTGAGTCCGTCGTTATCTCAACTGTCGTTCCCCCGCCGCTGGCGGGGGAACGACACAGCACCCGACTCTAGTGGTGTGCAGAAAATGGAGGCAAGATGCTCAGACCCATAACCTTGTGCATCACCATTCTTCTAGCCACGGCCTGCATGGCCGAAAGCACGGATCGAAACACGCCCCAGGCAGCCAGGCAGCCGGGATCTCCGGTCCAAACGGCCGACCTGAAGTCTACGGCCGCCGACAACCTCAGCCTCGATCTTGGCCTATCATTGCTCCGCTACGTCGCCAAGGAGGAGGGAGGCGCCCAGGTTCTGATATCGCCCCATGGGATAGCGTCGGCGCTGGTGTTGGCTTGGAACGGCTCCGCGGGAAAAACCCGCGAAGGCATCGCGTCAACCATCGGTCTCCCGGTTGGGACCACGTTCGATCAGTTTAACCCAACCTGGGCATCTCTTAACCGGAGCCTCACGAGCACAAACGCGGATCTGCAATTAGCCAATGCGAACTCCATATGGGTCCGCAAAGGCATGCAACTGGCCCCGCCCTTCATGACGCGCAGCCGGGAAAGTTTTGACGCCAAGATTCAGACCCTGGACTTCGAAGCCGCCGGGGCTCCTGGGATTATCAACTCCTGGGTCCAGAAGGCCACAGACGACAAGATCGACTCGATTATTACAGGCCCAATCCCAAAATCTACCCAGGTCTACTTGATCAACGCACTCTACTTCAAGGGCGCATGGACCGCACCGTTCAAAGAGGAGGCCACACGCCCACGGGACTTCCATCCGACAAATGAACCTGCGAGACAGGTCAAGATGATGGAACGCTTGGCTGAATGGGGCTACCACAAAGGAGAAATCGAGATCGTCCGCCTGCCCTACGGCAAGGGCCGGTTTGCCATGTATGTCGTTCTGCCCTCGAAGGAAAACCTGGAAGAATGGCTGAAAGTTCTTGATGGCGAAGCTTGGCTTGCAGCAGTGAGTTCCTTGTCGATGAGGGAGGGCACGGTTGTCCTACCCCGCTTCCGCGCGGCGTTTTCGACGAAGCTGAAGCCCGCCCTGAACGCGCTCGGGATGGCGGCTGCGTTTAGCGACGCCGCAGACTTCTCTGCCATGACGACAGGATCGGTGGCTATCAGCGAAGTCGTCCATAAGACCTTCATCGAGGTGGACGAAAAAGGTTCCGAGGCCGCGGCGGCAACGGGGATCGAGATGGGATCAACGTCAGTCAACCTGGATCCTCCGTTCGAATTCGTGGCGGACCGCCCCTTCTTTTTCGCCATTCGTGACGACCAGTCCGGCGCATTACTCTTCGCAGGCATCGTCCGCTCCTTGCCGGAGTCCCTATGACCCGCCCCTACAGGGGCCTCGGTGCTGTCGCGATCGCTCTGGTGGCGTTCACTGTCGTATACAATCTGCAAGACTTCCTCTCTGGTCTCGATGAAGCTTTGGCTCATCGGGAATCAAACTGGGTCGGGTCGACAGCCTGCCGCTCGTGCCATCCAGACCACCACAAATCCTGGCACCGTACCTTCCATCGCACGATGACCCAGGAGGCCTCGCCCAAGAGCGTGGTAGGGGCCTTCGATGGTCAGACCGTGACGTTCCAGGGGGTATCCGCTCGGCCGGTGCGTCGCGGGGATAGCTTCTTCGTGGAGTACCTGAACCCGGCCGGGGAGATATTCCGTACCCTCGAGGTGCTGCGCACCGTGGGCTCTCATCGCTACCAACAATACCTGGTCGACGGCCCCAACGACGATGCGGACAACTATTACCGCATCCCACTAGTCTGGCACATCGAGGAACAGCGCTGGATCCACCTCAACGGAATTTTTCTCCAGCCGGACAACCAGCCGTACGACGCCGGCGTGACACTGTGGAACCAGAATTGTGTGTTCTGTCACAACACAGGACCCAAACCGGGCAGTACGAATTTTGATGAGCTCTCGGCACGCGCAAGTCGGGGCGAGGCTGTTGACATAGCTTTCGGCGGCCGCTTTCAGACATCTGTCGCGGAACTGGGCATCGCCTGCGAAGCCTGCCATGCCCCCGGGGCCGAACACGCCACGCGAAACCGCAACCCGTTGCGCCGATATTGGTTGCACCTCACCGGCCGCCACGACCCAACCATCGTTAACCCGGCGAAACTGTCCAAGGAGCGCAGCGTCGACGTATGCGGACAGTGCCACGGCCAACGTTTGCCCAAACCGTTGTCCGCTATCCGAACCTTTATGACCAAGGGCCCGGTTTACCGACCCGGAGAGGACCTACAGGACTCAATCACGCCTGTGTTCCACGAGACACCGGCGCCAGGTTCCGACGAGAAGATGTTCCAGCTGCGGTTCTGGAAGGATGGCACCCCGCGATTATCAGCCTACGAGTACCAGGGGATTCTCCAGTCCCGATGCTTTCGCGAGGGCGAGTTGACCTGTATCTCCTGCCACACCTTGCATGGCGGTGACGTGCGAGGAATGATCGAACCCGCAATGCGCACCAACCAGGCCTGTCGAACTTGCCATCAAGAGCTCGTCGATAACGTCTCGTCCCACTCAATGCACAAGGCCGAGAGTTCCGGATCGCACTGCTACGAATGCCACATGCCAAAAGCCGTATATGGGATTTTGGAAATCCACCGCAGTCACCGGATCGAAGTCCCGGACCCGGCACGAGACGCGGAGTCTGCCAGGCCAAACGCCTGCACGAACTGTCATTCGGATCGCTCAGCACTGTGGGCAGCCCAGACCGCTCGCGACTGGTGGGGCGAGGCCTACCGAGTCCCGGAGTTTAGAGGCGACGGCACACCAGTGGACATGTCGGCCGCCACGGCGGCGTTACTCGGCGGCGACGTTGTCCAAAGAGTCGTGGCAGCAGGCCTCGCGGCACGTTCGGACAGCCCACTGGCGCTGGAGGAGCAAGCCTTTTTGGTGCCACTACTGCTCGAAGGTCTCGAGGACGACTACCCCGCGGTGCGGTGGATGTCGCGGAAGAGCCTATTAGGCTTGTGGGCTAAGCTGGAATTACCCGGTCGCCTCGAAGTGCTGGAAACATTCGATTATTTAGACCCACGGCAGCAGCGAAACCCCAAGGTAGACAAACTTCGCCACATTTGGCGGGACTTTCCCAAGAAACGGTTTCCCTCCGTTCCACCCGGTTCTTGGCTGACCTCTGACTATGAACTGCCATCCGCGGACGCCGAACGCTTTAAACGGCTTCGAGAAACCAAGATCATCAGCATCGGAGAGTGAGAGTGGCCGGCTTATCGGAACCGCATACAGATGAACCCACTCGCACCTGCCTGGTTCATGGTTGGGTTATGGTGTTGATCTCGGTGTGTCTCGGCCTGACATTGGAGGCACTGCACCTTTTCAAATCACCATTCTACCTAGAGGTCAGCCTGAGACGGGATCTTTGGACGCTGGCCCACGCACACGGCACGTTACTGGGCCTGCTCGTCGTCGTCATGGGATATTCCGCGCGCGCGCTCATCCCTGCTGCGGAGGCCAGAAATGCCCCCTTGAAACTGTTGCGGGCAGCGTCTGTGCTTGTACCCTGCGGCTTCTTTCTGGGCGGAGTATGGGCCAGCGAGGGGGACCCCTCTCTGTTCATTCTATTAGTGCCCTTTGGGGCTGCGTTGCTCCTGTTCGGCATCGCGCTCATACTGTACCGACATCGCTTGCAGCAGCGCCGACGTTCATGAGGGGGCAATATGAAATGCGCGACCAAAGGTCAGAAATGTTGCTATCAACGCTTTTGTCAATGTAACTCGTGTTTGGCAAACTGGGCATAATGAACATGCCCCAATCTCAGCTAACAACATCATCGTTTGCCCTTTGAAATAATCAGTCACACCGTGTGCCTCTACCATCATTTCTGACTCAACTTTCGTGAAAAGTGCCTCACGAACCAGCTCGCCAACAACAATGTCACATGCGTGGAATATCTTTTTTCACGAAGTTTCAACTCTTAAAGACAGAACACTTCATGCTCCTATCTTCCTCATCGTCAAGATCTCCGCTGTTGTTGCAGGACATCCAAACCCTATCGATCCCTCAATAAATCTTGGCTACGTAGTTACAAGATTCTTTTGAATCGTCTTGCAAAGGGTGTTACTTCGAGTAACCGGCGTTTTTGGAAAGACCGTTTATTTCCAACCTCGATGACGGCTGCTCACTTGGCCAAAGTTGAATGCGCTACATTCCGAATCTATTCCCCTCTCAAGTGATTCATCTCTTATCGAAAAAGATACAAATTGTGGGACACAATGGAAGTGAGTCGATGGATCAGGTGGCCTCTCTCACTTATCTCCCTTCTTTTCTCAAATGTCAAAATACCTCATGATTGCTAGCATTTCTCCTTCTGAAGATCAATCAGAGGGACGAGAGGTTCGACAGGGAACAGGCATGGCACTGTCTTTGCTTAAATGACAAACCAACCTGTTTTCACCGAGAAAACTGGCAAATTTGCAGACAATTCCCCACATAGTGATGTGGGAATGGAACACTTTTTGAGTAAAGGGCCTTAAACACAATGGTTGAACAACCCACAAAACCAACTCCATCAATCCTCCCCACTTGGTGGGACCGAACCCCGTCCGGTCCCGTCGAAGAATGGGAAACCCGAGTTCCAGAAGAGGAAATTACTCGCCGTCAAGATCGTTGGCGCTCTCCCCTTCCTACAACCCCCGCTCAACCTCAAAATCCCAACACCACTCAATCTTAGCCCTTCCCCCATCCGTCTTTCGGTTTCCCCAAAAGGGCTGGTATACCTGCTATCCAGCAGGGAGCAACACGTTCTACCCGTGCCAATCCGCGCGTACCTTCTCCCAGAGAAGAGAGCGGAACTACGCGTTTTCTTCATGGTTGGAATTGCACAGTCATTAAAAATCACGTAAGGTATGAATGTTAAAGACATTTACCGCAAACATGAAAAAATCTCTTTAGGTAAGAAATTGAATCACCCCCTAGCATTCCCCAGTTGGCCAAAGATTGTCAGCCTGATCTTGGTGAGTGTGGTGGTGTGCTGGAGCACACCTCATGCTCTTCAGGCAGCGGCGCCTAATATCGTACTGAACCGAGCCATTCACTTTCCCACCGTCAATGGAAATCCAATCACCCTTCCACCCGGAAAATATTTGGTCGAACAAGCCGGGCCAGAGGAATTACGTGTGACCGCCGTGGCGGATAAACAAGAATTTCTCATTCGCGCCCAAGCGCTCGCCCATGAACAGTATGAATTGTTCTCGCCCATGGCGTTAACTCGCTATGGGAAAAACCATGAATTTCTGATGAATCTTTTGCTGCCTGGAGGCATTCGACTCGAAGCCACCGGCAGTTCTAAAGAATTCCCCAAACCAACCCCAGGCCAAGGACCACCGCCCATTGCCCCCGTAGCAGAATTGCCCATTCCTCCCGTGGTTCCGGTTCTCCCAGTTGAGCCACCGCCTGTTGCGCCCATCATTCCAGAACCCGAACCACCTGCTCTCCCACAAACCGTCACGATTCCCGATCCTCCAGCCCCGCCTGCGATCATCGTAGAAGAATCGCCGGTCATCATCTATCAAGCACCCGCGCCCGACCAACCGGGATTGCGCATTGATGGAATAAGTTCCGATTCGCAATATGCATCCGTCTTCGCCTTAGCCCCCAATCATGTCGGCCATACGAGTCAAGAACACCCCGTGCTCTATTGGTACCTGTCACAAGCGACCCAGCATCCCCTAGATGTCATGATTGCGGAAGAAGGCCATTTGGACGTGCTACTGGATATTCGATTACTGCCCCCACTCCAAGCCGGCATTCATGAGTTGCGCTTAGAGGACTATGGCATCAGCCTGCTTCCCGATGTGCCCTACCGGTGGACGGTCAGAATGATGGCCTCGGCCATTTCAGAGTCCCCTACAGCCAGCGGCGCCATCAAACGCATTCAGGCCCCAGCAGGTTCGGCCAACTCGCTTATCTATTCACCGGAAGGCTATGCACAAAAAGGGCAATGGTACGATGCGATAAGCGCCCTACAAACCCTCATCCAAGCCAAACCCGGAAACACCGACCTCCTCACTCAACAAGCAGCTTTACTGGAACAAGTCGGACTCACCGAAGCCGCCGCCTTCGTTCAACAAGCCAACACGCCGTAACGGCTTCTCGCCAAATCACGGGTCCATCTATCCAAGAAAGACCTCAGCTGCCAGGCCGAAACCTGGCCTTTCTCGTAACTGTCAATAATTTCCCTTCCCGTATCCCCAGCCTCTCAATATCGAGATACGCCAAAAAAATATGTGAACCATTTCCCCCGTCCAATCGACACACAAAGATTACGGAGATCTCTGAAGAAAATGGCACCGGTCAGTCATGACATTACCCAGCCCTGCCCCTCCTTTTGAGGGGCATTGTGCATACATGAGAATGGGTATAGGATCCAGCACCCTTCTGGGGTGCAAAAGTCGAAGGAGAGAAACAGCTACCCATCAATGACCTAAAGATGGGTCTCGGATTCTTCTTGCAATAGAAGCTTGTTAAATACTAACGGGAGGTGCGGGATGAATCTTCAACATAGGAACATTCGACACATGGGAGTCGCGGCGGTGCTGGCGGTGTGTGTGGCGCTGCCGGGAGTGCTATGGGCCCAGGGGGATACTGAGCAGACCCAGGGCACAAGTGGGGAAGCCCAAGAGGGCATGGAGGGGGAAGCGCAAACCTACTCCGACCAAGAAGTTATTACACGCGGAATAGGAGTGACGGTGGACATGGTGCCTGGGGACTATCAGCACAACCCTGTGCAGAACAACTGGCACATTGGCTCCATCAAAAAAGACGGCACTGGACTACGTTGGACGAACAAAGCGGGGGCCAGTTGGCATTTGACGCCGGACCTGGCCAACCAGCGGCTCCTCACAGGGACCGATAATCCGTATTATGCACAGGGCCAGCGCGAGTTCAAACTCGTCATTAGTAATGGACAAATCACCGGCTTTACCTTCGCTGGTGGAACGTACCAGCGAACCTCCCCCCAGCCCCAAGCACAAGCCGCAGTTCAGCCTCAAGTGCGACCCCAAGTGCAGGCTCAAGTACTAGGGCCTGTCACGGCGGCGATGTTACCTGGGACCTACCAGCACAATCCGGTACAGAACGACTGGCACAAAGGCCGGATCGAGCAGGACTCGGCCGGACAGCTCTGGTGGAGAAACAATGCTAACAATGCTACGGTCAAGTGGCGATTGACGCCGGATCTCGCCAACCAGCGGCTCCTCACAGGGACCGATAATCCGTATTATGCACAGGGCCAGCGCGAGTCCAACCAGGCCTTGCTCGAGTTCAAACTGATCATCAGCAACAGACAGTTTACGGGCTTCACCTTCGCGGGGGGGACTTACATGCGAAATATCCCCGTGGCCATTGTGGCGCCTGGGCAACCGACTGCAAGCACAGCCACCCCCGGCCAACCGGCTGCAGCTAGTATTCCGGTGGCGGAGGCATTGAAGACGGTGAACACCTACACCATCCAGCAACAGCTCAATGGCCGATATCTGGATGCCTATCCAGATTCGGCAAACGACTTCCGCGGCGTCACCCGAGGGGCACAGAATGACGAATCCCAGAGATGGATTCTGACCCCCCTGGGCAATAACACCTTCACCATCCAACAACAGCTCAATGGGCGATATCTGGATGCCTATCCAGATTCGGCAAACGACTTCCGCGGCGTCACCCGAGGGGCACAGAATGACGAATCCCAGAGATGGATCTTAACCTTCGATGATACGCCGACCTTCTTCGACAATGCGCGTGCCAGCGGCAAGGACTTCTCCATGGTGATCATGTCGGATCCACAGATCTATTGGAGATGCGAATACTGCAGTGCCACCGGGGGAGTCGACAATAACGAGGGGTCCGCAGGAACCAAGAGCAACCAGGACCACGCCCAGAGTATTACAAAGCTGATCGAGCAGGTGGGCCGGGAGAAGTTCGCGGGGATCATCATCAATGGTGATATCACGGCCTACGGCAGGGGGCCCAACGGCCCGGGGGGACCCTACGGCCTAGGGGTAATTGAGGGATTATTTGATAGTAACCCTCTTGCAGATGAGTTCAATAAGTTCAACCAGATCTACACTACTCCGTTCGAGACGAGCAAGATCAACCTCTATCCAGGGCTCGGTAACCACGATTACGAGAACAACCTCCATGAACCCATTGGCACAGATTGCGGCTCCGATGGCTTTAGCCCTACCGTTCACTTCGATCGAACCCGGAATTCTTGCGCGGCTAGATCGATCTTCTTCCTGAGGAACTCGGTCAACAAACTTAAGCAAAGAGGATACCCGATCAGTTTCGACTACTGGGAGACGAACAACACCGCGAACTTGAGCAATCATCGCAATATTCATGGCAGCTTGGCTTACTCCTGGGATATCGGTGATGTTCATTTCGTGCAGCTGAACAACTATCCAGCCTATTCCTTCAAAACCACCTACGGCTACAGAGTCGGTGTCCATGCATTCGATCTGGATATCCGGCAGTCCCTTGGCTGGCTCGACTCGGACCTGGCAAGGGCCAAATCGAAAAATGTCATCCTCAATATGCACCAGATTCAAACAACCGAGCGCCCGGGTTGCTCCAATCCCGGGAACAAGTTCAACCCGCAAACCCCCGGCTGGGACCAGTTCATGACGATCCTCGACAAGTACGCGAACGTGCGAGCGATCTTCGCGGGACACATCCACCATTGGGTGGGGAAGCAGTCGGCGACCTGCCAATTCCTCACGACCTCCGTGGGATCCAATACGTACACCATCCAGCAAAAGTCCAATGGCCGCTACATGGATGCACATGAAAATCCGGCAAACGACTTTCGGCTCGTTACCCGACCAGCGCAGAATGACACCTCACAGAAATGGATGCTGACACCCGTCGTGGGCACCACCAATACGTACACCATCCACCAAAAGTCCAATGGCCGCTACATGGATGCACATGAAAATGCGGCAAACGACTTTCGACTCGTTACCCGACCAGCGCAGGGCGACAACACACAGCAATGGATCTTGACGCCCCTCGGCAACAACACGTACACCATCCAGCAAAAGTCCAATGGCCGCTACATGGATGCACATGAAAATGCGGCAAACGACTTTCGGCTCGTCACTCGACCAGCACAGAATGACAACACACAGCAATGGATACTGACACCCACAGGCACCTCCACAGGCAAGCAGGTGCCGGTCTTCTACTCTGGCAGCGCCGAGTTCAACAAGTACCTGAGGGTCGATTTCAGCAGGGCCGGGATCAAGGTACAGAGCATCGACAGCAGGGCAGGCGGCACGACCGCTCGGGATGCGGGCGAGGTTCGTTTTCCCTGAGGCCTTCCCGTAGTACGCCCATCAGGTCTTTTCTCAACGGGTTATCGCTCAGACTATTCTGAACACAAGTTGGCTGTGAGGGACGAGCAAGTGCCAGGACGGGCGGGAAGTGATACCCACTACAAAATCTGGGAAAATGCGGATACGTTTCACGTCTATGGTCATCGTTCCGAGGGGTATAACCGCCAGGGTGCGGAATCCGTACCCGGCCTGGATAGTTGCGAATGGGAAATCTCGATGGCTTGATGTCCCACTCGGAACATCGACATTTGAAATTCGCTTTAGGGTGGTCCAGAGTGCCGACTTTCCCGCCGTGATTCGAGGGCGTTTGGCTGTAGACGACACGCTGAAGATATTTCTAAATAAAAACGAGATAATGGGCATCGAGCACCCACAGTAGAAATTTACCGACTTCACAATAGAAAAATACCTTATTCACGGAGTCAATATTCTACACTTTCAGGGCACTACCATCGGAGGCCTAGGAGGGCTTCGAGTTGAAATGGGCACTGGCGGCCCAACGTTTCTGGAATAAAAAGTCTCAAGCCGAAATGGACAAAGGAGTTGGGATTTTCATGGACGGTCTCGACTTCAACTAACAAGGGAATTTAGCAAAAAAGTGTTCAAGATTTGATTTAATATCTTAATCCGCGTCGGCTCCTCCGTAGGCCTCGGCCGCTCCGCCTCCACTTTGAGGATGCGTGTGACCACGTCATGAATCGTGGCCGAGGGTACCAACGGATCTTTCACCAGCACGAGGATGACGGGGCGTTTATTGAGACACTAGCAGCAGCCCGCCAGCGCATTGGACTCGAGATCCACGCCTCTTGTTCATAGCCAACCATAACCATTTGTTGGTCCACACGCCCCGCGGCAACCTCGTGCGGGGGCATGCCGCATGTGAACGGGCTCTCTACCCAGCGCTAACAATCACCTGCATCATACCGATGGCCCTCCTTTTCGGGGACGCTATCAAGCAATTCTCGTCCAGGCCGATCGCTACCTCTTAGGGCTCACCCGCTCTATTCTCCGGAAGGCTACGCCCAAAAAGGACAATGGTACGACGCGATAACTGCCTTACAAACCCTGATTCATGATAAACCCGGAAACACCGACCTCCTCACTCAACGAGCAACTTTGCTGGAACAAGTCGGCCTCACTGAACCCGCCGCCTTCGGGCATCAAGCCAACACCCCGTAACCGACCGAGCCGTAAAATGTAGTCAGACGAGTACTCTGTGATTAGAAATGGAAACGCTTTCAACAAATTCGAGTCTGACCCCTTATCAAAAGCTGTGATTTACTTCACATTTTTTTGTTAGCCTCAGTACACTACCCGCTATCCCAAATCCTTGGTCCTGATAAATGCCAAAAAGGATTGAACCACAAAGGAGGTTCGTGCGACAGACCTGCTAACAACCGAGAAACAATTACAGCGATTCTTGTCTCCCTAGCTTGGAAAGGAATTGAATGATGCGCACCCTCCTTATAGCACTCACAATAGGCCTGTTATTCCACACTTCCGTGTCGCACGCCGCCGACCCCAAGACCGCTCAACAGATTCAGCAATTACAGCGACAGATATCAGCTCTTCAACAAGAACTGGGCACAGTCCGGTCCCTTATCAACGTTGCCAAAGACGGCACGCTAGTTATACGTGCCAGACAGCACAAACAGGAGGTGACCGGAGGCAATGCCAAGAGCTCCGTGAGCGCGGATCAACTCACAGAGGTGGGGAAAACCCAAACGGAAACGATCGGTCTCAACCATAACCGCACCGTCGGCACCAATCAAAGCACGAGGATCGGTAAGGATATGACCCTCACGGTTGGACAGAGCTTGGCAGAAAACGTGGGCATCAACCGAACCATGGCCGTAGGAAAACAGATGATCATTACCGCCGGTGATCGCTTAACCTTACAAGCCGGTAAATCCTCTATTGTCCTCAATAAGAACGGGGATATCGATATTAAAGGGAACAAGGTTGTCATCAAAGGGTCTGGCCCGGTAATCATTAAGGGTTCCAAAGTGACGACCAATTGACCCGTGAGCCAACCAAAGCCTGAAGCATGAACGAATGCTAATACCTTCTGGCCTCAGCCAGCCTTCATGAAAGGAAGCGATCCATGCAACGCCCGAAATTAACACATCGATCCCACACACACTCAACCGCCCAAAGCCGGAGAGAGTTCCTCACGAAAACCGCCATCTTCACAGGAGGGATCCTGGCATGTGGATGGCCATTCCTGACAGAGCGATCTCATTCTGTGTATGCGGCACAATCCGCCCGAGTCATTCAAACTGAGAGTACCATTCGGTATGTGCTTGAACTCGATGGTGCCACAGTGGGTCCCTTGCAGTCGCTGGAAAGCGGGTTCGTCTCGGGAGAGATTATTTCCTATCAAGATGGCAATTCCACGGTTTTGAGTAAACGTCTGGGCAGGCTGAAATATGAAGACATAGTCCTGACCTTCGGAGCCAATATGTCCGGACCGTTCTTTCAATGGATTGCCAAAACCTTGAATCGCCAAAATCCTAGGAAAAATGGAGCCATCGCGTTCGTCAACCAAAACGGTCAAATCATCGAGCGGCGGGAACTCCAGAATGCGCTGATCAAAGAAGTCGTGTTCCCTGGGTTAGACGTTACCACGAATGAACCAACCTATTGGCAAATGACGGTGACGCCCGAAAGGATCGGGTATCAACCGGCCTCCGGGCAGGCCGTGGCCCCACCTCCGGCAAATCAAAGTGGCTTCCACACAGGACGATTTCGACTGCAAATTCAAGGGCTGGAACAGGCCTGTGCCTTCGTTCAACGCATTGAGCCCTTTGTCGTGAAGCAGGAAATCATTAGCTATCGGGACGGAGGAAGCGCTGGGGAATCTCGCGTAAGGGGTGGACGTCTCCAGGTCGGAAATGTGGTCATCACAATTCCTTACCATCAGGCTGGACCGTTTACGGCCTGGTTTTCGGCCTTTGTACTTCAAGGACAGCTGGCCGGCAATACCAAGCACGGTGTCCTGGAATGGCTGTCTTCGGATGGGCAAACCGTCTTAGCGACGTTGGCGCTGAATAATCTTGGAATTTTCAGAATGGCTCCCGTGACCAGAGAGGGGACCCCGCACGTCCAAATCGAAATGTATTGCGAAACCGCCCAATTGACGCAATTTCCCGGTGTTGAATCCAGTGGAGTTTCACAACAGACAGTTCCCAGAAAAAACACGGTCCCGTTCACTCAGCAGAAGGTTGTCCCGCTTCAGCCAAAGTCACGCAGACAGCCGCGAAGACAAAACCTAAACCCCAGTCTTCCGCAAAAGTAATGACCGCGCAAGCTGGGAGAAACCCGTTCAGGAGAGAACCATGACACAGACCTCACAACAATCTTCACCACCGATGGAAAAAAATTGGCTTTATCTGAGGGCTTCTTTGCCTCATTGGCGTCGATACTTTTTTAGACGCGGGCTTAGCAATCAGGACTGGCGACTCGCCCTGCAACCATAGACGGAAACCATCAATGGAAACGACGTACCCTACCAACGATCTCAACTCAATCATCAGGAGGCGAATCATGCACATCTTTATGACCATAGCCATCACAACCTGTGTGCTTATGACTTCCGTGGCCCAGGCCGCCGACCCCGGAACACGTCAGATTCAACGACCGCCCATGCAACAACAACGGGGCTCAGTCCAACAATTACAAATCACCCCGGAATACCTGAACCAACAAATCACGGCATTGAAACAACAAGTCGCCCACCTTCAGGGTCAAGTGAATGCCCTTCGGTCGGTCGTTCACATTAGCCAAAACGGCACGACCATCCAGGCTGAGAATCTTAGCCTGAACGCAGTACAAGCCCTCACGATGACGGCGGGAAAAGACACCAACCTCACAGTAGGCGAAGATCTCAGTCTGACCAGCGGAAAGGATGTGTTGGTCAAGAGCGGAAAAAACACAAACATTGAAGGGGCCGCAACTCTCCACCTCAAAGCTCCCCAAGTCAAACTGAACAACGGCAGCAAGTCGGTCGCACATGTCACGAGTACCGTCGCCGGAGGAAAAGTGGTCTCTGGTAGTACCACAGTCTTCGTCCCCTAGACATTTCCTCATCTCTTACATTTCTACGAATAGGAGCTCGACTATGAGGCATCGAACCCCCTTATGCATTCTCATCTGTATTTCTGTATCGCTCTGTTGGTTTCCCGCGACGAGCCAGGGGAACATCGACGATCCCTTTACCTCGATTCACTTAGAGAAGGCGGTGCACTTCCTAGCGGCGGACGGGAGCGACGTAGAAGTCGGGCCAGGCCTCTATGATGTGGAATCGGCAGACGAATGGATTCGCTTAGTGCCGGGAGAACGACGGGATGCGGTACTCATCGAAGTCGATCGACACGCCCATCCCTTGGCTATTGATTATCCCTTGGCCATGGCTTTTTCTGGGGACTCCCCCGAGGAAGCCGACCTTCAATTTGTCATGCTGCTGCTTCCTGGCCAGCAAAGCTTGGAAGCCACCGGCACCTACAGTGGGATTCGCCCGAGAGGGTTCAATCTCGGGCAAGCGTTTAACAACGCCAAAAAAACCGCGACCAATGCCTACAACCAGGCCTCATCCACAGCCAACGATGCGGCTTCCGACGCAGCCAACGCGGCTCAGCAAGCCGCTCAGCAGGCGCAGGAGGCCGCTCAACAGGCAGCCCAACAAGCTCAAGAAGCGGCGCAACAAGCTGCTCAGCAGGGTCAACAAGCCGTTGACCAAGCACGACAGCGCACTCAACAAGCTGCGCAACAAGCCCAACGCCGTGCCAGGCAGGCCGCCTCTCGCGTTCAACGTGGAGTGCAACAGGGAGCACAAGACGCTAGAGCGGCAGCACTACGAGCCAAACGGGCGGTCGAACAAGGGGCCAGACAAGTGGGGCAAGCCATCGGGGGTGCAGTCCAAACGCAGATCAACAACGTCCAAAACAATCCCATGGTCGCAACACTCCAAAGCGAAATTCAAACCCTGGAGGCGGTCAGAAAACTCAACCTGGAACCGTTGTTCGCCTGTCTCCGACAACAATCTGGTCAGGGGTCTGTGAATGTGCCCCAACTGGTTCAACGTTTTGTCGCAAGCCCGCCTGAGTTTGCCAACTGGTTATTTTTAGAAGTCATGAAAGACTGGGAAGAAAGCTTTGGGGACATCATGGCGGAACAACTGCAAGCCCTTCGGAATCCTTCCCGCACCGCTCCCCAGGGACCAGAACTCATCGGCATGGCGTTTCGATCTCTCGAAAAATTAGCAAACAAGGGACCAGGCGGGCGCTGCCTCATGCAGTTCGTCCGTCCCCACTTTCAGAACATGCAGGCAACATCCGGGCAACTCCAGCAAACAATCAAGGTTCAAGGACAACGCATGTTTGACAACCAGGTGGCCCCCATTCTGTACGGAAGCTTGAGTCAACAAATCGGTGACCTTCTGTCAGCCGCACTGGCCTTAAGTCCCCAGGACATCGCACAAGCCAGAATTCAAGCCAGAAGTCTTCCGCCACAATACCCAGAGACGGCCCATGCCAGGGCAATCTCCAACAGCATCGTGAGGCGAGGACTCGCCGGTGACGACGCCAAAGCGTTATTGAAAGACGTCGTGCCAGGTTTGGGGGACATCCTCGACATCAAAAATGCGGTGTTGGCCGACCAATTGCTAAACCCACGCGAGTTGTACAGAGCCGCATCGCAGGTCGAGTCCCTGACAAAGTTCTTGAATAACCCCTCACAACGCCAGCAGGCCTTGAGTGGGGTCCGTACGGCCCTCGACCCAAATGCTCCATGGACCGAGTCCCTCTATATCGACATTGGCATGGAAATCATCCGAGTGGTCGGGAAAAACTATCTCGATAGTGAAATACCTGGCGGGGGAAGTTTCCTCATTCGATCCGCAGTCGAGACGCTGGACTTTGGAGAACAGCTAGGAGGAACAGTCGCTCAGAGTGTCGCCGGCCTCGTACCCGAAGTGGGCGGTATCGCCTCTGGCGTTGCGAAGGTGATACCAGATATTACATGGAAGGCGCTCATCAATACCATCATTGTCGGGAGCGTCAAAGCCGGAGCCCATTATGCCTATGGCAAAGTTATCGATGAAGCCAAAGATGCGTTAAAAAACAATCGATCCTACGCCGCGATTCAACGGCATGCCGGTCCATTGTCAGCGCTGCTCCGGTACCTACCCTCGAAACAACAAATTATTATTTTAGCCACCACGCATACAGAAGATACTCGAAAAGCCTTGGAACGGTATAACCGAAGCGTGTTGCAACTGGCTGAGGCAGCGGTTCGATAATCAAAGAACGGTCTTGATAGGCAGGAATTTTTCCTTGTATTCAACGGATGGAGGTCTTATGCGACAGAGCAAAACCAGGATCTTGTTAACCCTAACCGGGGCATGCATTAGTTGGTGGATGGCGGGCCTTTCCCCGGCCCTGGCCGACACGACCGTGACCTTGGAGCAACCCGTGCACTTTTTCAATGCTGAGGGCAGCGATGTGGCACTTGCTGCCGGGCAGTATGAACTCGCCCTGGCCGACACATGGCTACGCGTGACCACGAGTGGCGGGCAAACTGTCGATGCGCTGCTCTTGGAAGCCCAATCAGCCACCCATGACGAATCGCTCACCGAACCGTTGGCCATATCCACTCAGGGAGAATCGCCGGATGTCCATCACCTGGCTCTTCTTCTACCCGGTGGCAAGCGCCTGGAAGCCATCGGCAGCTACAGCGGCCTCCGATCCAGGGGTACTCTCTCCTTGCTGTCCATTCAACGTTTAAAAACTCTTTCAAGCACCAAAAGTACCGCATCAACTGAATACTCCACTCCAGTATTTGGAGGAGGAGGGGGCACGAATTCATATAACCTTGATTGTGGCGGTGGCAGCATAATGGTGGGGGCAATTTATAAGAGCGGGTCTTGGTTGGATGCGTTAGGAATCATTTGCCAACGAGTGAATTCCCAAACCGGATTCCTGGGAGATGAGTTTACTCGTGGACCGGTTGGTGGTGTCGGCGGCACGGCGAAAACTTCCCGATGTCCACAAGGGCAAGCCGTCCAAGGCATCGTCGTACGATCAGGCCAATTTGTGAATGGTGGAACATTTTTTTGCCGAGATTGGCTCACTGCACAGAAGCAACCTCGATATTCCACAACGGTGCATTGCGAAGAAGGGACTTGCAGGAGTTTCGGGAGCGGAAGCGGAGGGTATAACGAATCGTTTTTCTGCCCCTCCGGAAAAGTGGGCAAAGCCTTTCGCGGGAGATACGGCTGGTACATCGACAGTACCCGTTTTGTGTGTGATACCTGGGATAAATAATTTTCAAATTCATCCCAAGCCTTGAATGATGGAGTCGGAAGTCTAAAACATGAATTCTCAAAAACCCCCTATTTAAGGAGGCGTTATGCGAAACCACAAACCCGCTCTTTTTGTAGCCATGGCAGGGGCGATTATGGCCTGGTGTGTAGCAGGGAGCCAGCCGGCCTTAGCTGATACCACCGTGACACTGGAGCAACCGGTCCATTTCACCACGGCCGAAGGAAGTGACGTGGTGCTCGATGCGGGGTCGTATGCCGTGGAAGCGGCCGAGGAATGGCTACGCGTCATTCCGGGAGAACGGAGAGAA
>Ga0224496_10000702_pt1 | contig 22773 bp, 21 predicted proteins | sample SF_Jul11_sed_USG_2_FD_168127 | JGI IMG/M metagenome (GOLD analysis project Ga0224496, IMG submission 168127) | Sediment microbial communities from San Francisco Bay, California, United States - SF_Jul11_sed_USGS_8_1 | ecosystem: Environmental > Aquatic > Marine > Sediment | place: USA...
AGACGAATGTCGCGGATGAAGCCGAAGCGTTCCGGCCGGTGCGCCGCAAGCTTCCGGACGAGCGCGAAGCGATGACGCACAAGTTCTCGATCGCGGGTCACGAAGGATATCTCACGGTCGGCCTCTACGAAGATCGGAGCCCGGGCGAGATCTTCCTGCGCATGGCCAAGGAAGGCAGCACCGTATCCGGCCTGATGGACACGATCGCGACGATGACGTCCATTGCGCTGCAGTACGGTGTGCCGCTCAAGACGCTCGTGGACAAGTTCAGCCACACGCGTTTCGAGCCCGCCGGCTTCACCAACAACCGCGAGATCCCGATCGCGAAGTCGGTGATGGATTATGTGTTTCGCTTCCTGGGGCATCGCTTCCTCAGCGGTGAGCCCGAGGTGGCGGACGAGCAGGATCGGGTGAGCGAGGGCGCGAGCCTGATCGGCACTGAGAGTTCCCGCAAGAATCCGAGCGACGCGTCGGGCGCGCGGGCCGCGGTGGCGGGCGGCTCGGGTCTGGAGCCGCTGCCGTACGGGATCGTGCATCAGTCCGACGCCCCGAGCTGCAGCGATTGCGGTTCGATCATGATCCGCAACGGCGCTTGCTACAAGTGCCCCAATTGCGGCAGCACCAGCGGTTGCAGCTGAGTCGGGTCGAGAATGCGGCGCCCTCCGGCTCGCGAAGGGTGCGGGGAGCCAATGAGCGCGGAGTTCGTTCCGCCCCGGGCGGCGGATCCCGCCATCTCGGTGTTGGAGGAGTCATGATCCGGAATCGTTCGCGGCGCGCGCCGTTCCTCGCGCTCGTTGCTGCCTCCTGGCCGCTGCTGCTCGGCGGCTGCGTCAGCATCGACCTCTTCGGCGGGCTTCCCAAGCCTCTGGTCGAAAAAGTGGTGTACGGAGAGACGGGGCCGAAGATCCTGATGCTTCAGGTCGAGGGCATGATCAGAGAGGGCTCCGGCGCGCGTTCCATGCTGGGCTTTGCCGAGGAGGGCATGCTCGCGCGACTTCGTGAAGAGCTCGATCGCGCGCGAGAAGACGATGAGATCCGCGCGATTCTGCTGCGCATCAACAGTCCCGGCGGCACCGTGACCGCCAGCGACATTCTCTACCACGAGATTCTGCGCTTCAAGCGCGAGCAGAAGATCCCCGTCATCGCACAGCTCATGGGAGTGGCGGCTTCGGGCGGATATTACGTGGCGATGGCAGCCGATGAGATCGTCGCGCATCCGACCACGGTGACGGGCTCGATCGGCGTGATCTGGGCCAACGTGAACATTGCAGGACTGATGGAGAAGTTCGGAATCGAAGATCAGACGATCCGCACCGGCCCCTTCAAGGATGCCGGATCGATGCTGCGCCCCATGCGACCGGAAGAACGCGCCCAGCTCCAGTCGGTGTTGAACGACATGTTCAACCGTTTCAAGGAGGTGGTCGGACGCGGACGCCGGGAGCTGAGTTCGAAGCAGATCGACGAGCTTGCGGACGGGCGCATCTTCAGCGCCAAGCAGGCGCTGGAGAACGGGCTCGTGGACGCCGTCGGAAGCCTCGAGGACGCGGTCGAGCGCGCTCAGACGCGCGCGGGCATCGGAAAGTCGCGCGTGGTGACGTACCACCGTCCCGACGAGTACCGGCAGAACCTCTACACCCGCATGCCGCCCGTCGAGATTGCGCTCCGCCTGCCGTCGCCGTGGCCCGAGATCCGAGGTCCCGCCTTCTTGTATCTGTGGTCGCCCGGATCGTACTGAGCGGCGAAGCGGCTGACTCAGTAGCTCCAATGCCCCTCGCGGAAGCGGAAGATCTCGGTCAGCGGGGTGGAAGCGGCCACCTGACAGCGCAGCGCAGCCAGATCCGTGCAGCTGTAGAGGTTTTCCGTGTAGTGCAGCAGTCCGATGTACGGCGCCGCCGACTGCCCCGTGGGTCGCAGCTCGATGCGAAAATCTTCCGCGTACCCACGGTAGGTGACGATCGGGGTCTCGGGCCCTGGCTGCACGCTCGGCCTCGCTCGGCTCTGCTCCTCGCGTGTCTGCAGATCTTGGATCCAGTCGCGACTGAATCGCGCGAAGGAGCGTTCAGCTTGTCGCAGCGCGTTCTGCGGTGCGACACTCGCTGGATCGGCGGCGCTCGCCGGCGCCTGGCACAGCGCGACGAGCATCACCAGCATCACGAAGAGCCCCCGTTGCTTCGGTCTGTGCAGGTCGAGACGCGTCTGCATGTTGGCGCCCGCTTCGGCCGAATCGCTGCATCGCTGTAGGACGCCGCGACCGCTCCGTGCTGGAGCCTGCCGATTTCGCGATGTTGCGCCGCGCTCTGCATGTCCGGTGCGTGCAAATTGTGCGGCAGAAGCGACGCAACGGCGTCCGATGCACTGCGATAGCCGTCGCGCTCGCCTACATCTGCGTGTAGTCGGGTCCCTCGCCACCCTCGGGCGGCGTCCATGTGATGACCTGATACGGGTCGGCGATGTCGCAGGTCTTGCAGTGCACGCAATTCTCGTGGTGGATGAACAGCTTGTTCTTCCCCGCATGGTCCGGATCCGGAACCATTTCGTAGACAGCAGCCGGGCAGAAGCTCTCGCACGGGTTTCCGTACTCCTCGCTGCACACGTCTCGACACAAATCCGTATCCGCGACCACGAGATGCGAGGGCTGATCGGCTTCGTGCTGCGTTCCGCTGAAACCGACGAGGTGTTCCTTGGTGAAGGTGAGCTTGCCGTCGAACTCGTAGGGCTCCTCTTGCCGCTGACCCGGGCGGAGTTCGGCGAGCTTCTTCATGCTCAGATGCCCCGCGTGCGCGCGCAGGTTGTCCCGGATGCCCCGCCCGCCCGTGAGCCTCCGAAGCGGCTCGTTCAGCATGAAGAAGAAGAAGCCCCGCTGTGCCGAAGAACCGAAGTTCCGAGCCTGATAGAGCTCGCGATGCGCCCAGCTCTCTCGATAGCGCTCCTTGTACGCTCCCAGTGTCTTGGTGCTGAAATCCTGATCGATCAGCGCGTCGACGAGGGTCTCGGCTGCGAGCATTCCCGATTTCATCGCCATGTGGATGCCCGCCAGATTCTGGGCGTTGCAAAAGCTCGCAGCGTCGCCGATCAGAACGGCACCATCGACGTAGAGTTTGGGCTGCGCATAGAGCCCTCCGGTTGGGATCGTCTTCGCGCCGTATCGGATGAGCTCGGCATCTTCGAGCAGCCACCGCATCCACGGGTTCGTCTTGAACTTCTGCGCCTCGAGGTGCGGATCGCAGCGAGGGTTCTTGGCATCGAGGGGGGTCACGTATCCATAGGAGATCAGATCATCCTGCATGTCGTAGAGCCACATGCCGTGGAACTCGCTCAGGATCTTTGGGAACTCCAGTCCGTGCACGACGCGTCCGGGTTTGTGCTTCTTCGGGTTGACGCGCCAGATCTCCTTGATTCCCGTCTCGAACGTCTGGGGATTGTCACCCCCCAGATCGAAGCGCTCGATCAGCTGCTTCGCGAGCGAGCCTCGCACGCCCTCTCCGATCACGGTCACTTTGGCAAAGATGTCCATGCCGGGCTGGAAGGTGCTCTTGGGATTTCCCTCCTTGTCCACCCCCATGTCCCCCGTGCGCACGCCGATCACCCGCCCGCCTTCGACGAGCATCTGGTCGCCCGCGAAACCGGGATAGATCTCCACCCCGACTGCCTCGGCGCGCTCCGCCAGCCACTTGGCCACGCGGTTGAGCGAAACGACGTGGTAGCCCTTCTTCTGGAAGTTCGGCGGCACGATGGGCGCAGCGATCTTGCCCTTCGGGTGGAAGATCCAGAAGCCCGCATCGCTGCAGACGTACTCCGTTGGGAATCCCTGCTGTTCGAAATCCGGAAACAGCTCCCGGATCGCCTTCGGATTCATCACCGCACCCGACAGCATGTGATCGCCGACATTCGCGCTCTTTTCGAGCACCAGCACGGTGGGCGGCTCGACGGGCGCGCGCCCCCGCTTCCCGGCTGTTTCGTTGTGTTCTCCAATGCGCTGCATCAGATGGATCGCAGAGGCCAGCGTGGCGGGACCCGCGCCCACATACAGGATGTCGACCTCCATGCTCTCTCGCTCGACCTGCGTCATGATTTCCTCACTGGGCAAGCAGACAAGACGCGTGCTCGAACCATAGAAGAACGCCTCTGGGGGTCAACCGAGCTACACTCCGACCCCCCGGGACGCTGCGACCCGGCGGCTCCGAGCGACGCGCAGGACTTCCACCCCTACCTCTCTATAATGGCAATCCCCATGCGCACCGTGGATCAGGGTCTGGTCGAGATCGTTCGAGAGTTCGTCGACGCCCACCAGCTCATGCGGAGTGTGATCGATCGCTACCGCAGCGGAACTCTCCGTTTCGAACACCTCCAGGAGCTGGTCGGAGACGACGAGAGCAGTGTGCTCTTCCGCCTGAAGGAGCACTGCCATGCGCTGTTTCGCGTGGAACGGGCCGACTCCGCTCTCCAGGCGCACCGGGAAGCGCTCTTCGATCTCGCCGTCGGTTCCCTCTTCCACGAGGCGATGAAGTTTCGCGAGAACTTCTATCAGCGCGAGGTCTACGGCCCGCGTGTGCGCGCCCTGCGATCCCGAGCCGGCAGCGAAGAGGCCGCGCTCTTCGATGAGTTCGAGAAGATCCTTGCCGCGGTTTCGCCTCGGCTCGAGGAAGGGCTGCGGGAGGCGGAGAAGCTGCTCGATCAGACGGTGCAGCAACTCCGCATCTTGTTGGAGGTGCATCGAGACAACGGCTTCGTCGCGAGATTCTTGTTGGAACACCCGGCTGCCGTGGAACAGATCTTCCAACGCCCGTTCGAGGATCTTCTCACCGAGACCTACGGGAGCTCCGCGGAAGGCTACCGCCGGGCCGGCCGCTCCTACCTGATGAGCGGCTATTACGACGCCGCCCTCGAAACGTTGGCTGCTGCCCGCGAGCGCGGCGCCACTCCGGCCGAGATCGACCGCCTCTCCGCGTATGCCCGCGGTATGGCCGCGTACCTGGCTCGCAGCTACGCGGATTGCGTGGAGCATCTCGCGGAGTGGTCCCGGACGGCCCAGGACGACCCTCTCGAGCTTCGTCGGCTGGCCCAGGACGCCGTGTCGCGCGTGGGGCAGCTCGTCGAGAAGGTCGATCGGGAACGCGTGCAGGCCGCAGCCGCGGCCCTTCTCGAAGACCTCGCCACGGCGACGTCGGCTTGAGCTGCTGGAGCATCCGAGCGAACGCTGCGCAAGCTCAAGTCGTCACGCCGTCGGCCAGGATTCCGTGAAGAAGCATCTTCCTGAATTCCTCCCGCCGCCAATCGACGGCGGTTGTGGCAAAGACGTCATCGACGCCGAGCACCGCTGCGCTGAAGTCAGCCCCGGCATAGTGGAACACCGCCATCCCGATCACGCTCTGAACGACGTGACGGGAGGAGAGCTTGCGAAAAGCGCCCGCCTTCACGCCGTCGTGAAAGAAGGTGAGCCCCCCCTGGATGATGCGTTTGAGGATCGGGGCGATTCTCGACTCATCCACTGGAATGCGATCGACAAAGATACGGATCATGATCTGCGAGGTGTTCGGATTCTCGGCCAGCAGATCGTGAAAATGATCTGCGACTTCCTTCGCTTTCTCCGCGTGGCTCAGATCCCGATTCATCACTTCGGTCATCCGTCGTTCGAATGAACGCAGCATCCGTTCGAGCACCGTCGTGTACAGCGCGACCTTGCTGTCGAAGTAGTAGTAGAGAGCTGTCTTCCGAACGCCCACTTCCTGCGCGATGCTCTCGAGGTGCGCCCCTTGATATCCCTTCTGTGCGAACTGCCTCTCAGCAACCTCGAGCATCCTCTCGCGCGTGTCGGAACTTCGTCCCGGCGGCATGTCCAGGCATCCTCCCTCCGTCATCCGCTGGCGGCTCGCGCGCGCTCCCTGAAGAAGAGCCATCCCCCCGCGCCGAGCACGATGAGCGCGATCCCCACGAACTGGGGCTCCGTCAATCCCAGCGCCACCTTCGGGTTCACGCGAAGCGTCTCGATGAAGATCCGGCCCAGGCCGTTGAGCGCGATGTACTCGCCGAACAGGAAGGGGCTGCTTCGGCGCCGTTTCCACAGCAGAAAGGCCACGGGAAGCAACCAGAGGATCTCGTAGATCTGGGTGGGGTGCACCGTCTCCAGCGTCGGAGGTGCTCCCTTCGGAAAGGCCAGTGCCCAGGGAAGATCGCTGGCCCGTCCGTAGTCGTCTCCCACGAGGAAGCAACCGAGTCGTCCGATCGACTGTCCGACAGCGCCCGCGACGGCCGTGCAGTCCATCACCTGCTTGATGGATACCCGGTTTCTCGAGGCGCCCACCGCGCCGGCGAGCGTCGCGCCCACCAGACCCCCGTACCAGGTGATGCCTTCGCGCGCGAACAGAAGTTCCGTGAACGGCACTCCCGTGCGCAGGTGCACATCCACGGCGAAGTACAGCTTGGAACCCACGACACCGCCGAGCATCACGTAGACGAGCAGGCTCCAGGCGAGCTCGGGATCGAGTCCTTCTTCCTTCATTCGAACGGCCGTGATCCACGAGCCGACGAGGAAGGCGATCGCCATCATCAGGCCGAACGTGCTGACGCTGAAGTTTCCGATACGGAAGAGTTCGGGATACATCTCGACGTCGAGTGGACCAGCCTATGAGGAGTCCATTGTTGCGGCAACCACTCGGGGCGGCCGATTTCGCCGCGCCTAGCCGCCCGGCAGGCGTACGTGGAAGGTGGCGCCCTCACCCGGCGCGCTCTCCACCCACACCTTTCCGCCGTGCTTTTCGACGATCTTCTTCACGATGGCGAGACCGATTCCCGTGCCGCAGCGTCCGTTCTTGTGTCCCATGCTCTGGAACACCTCGAAGATGCGCTCGTGATGCTCGCGCGCGATTCCGCGGCCGTTATCGCGAACCGTGATGTCGTGGCCGTCCCGGGATGCACTGACCCGGACTTCGATGCAGGGATTCTGCGTTTCGCCCATGTGATCGATGGCATTGCCGAGCAGATTCGACAGCACTTGATAGAGACGCGTTCGGTCGCAGTACACCAACGGCGGCGGCGTCTCGGGCAGCACGAGCCGGATGCCGGAGGATTCGAGGCGCGGCTTGAGCTCCGCCTGCAGCTGCATGAGGACCGCGCGCGGGTCCACGAGGGACGGGCGGTCGCCGGGCTGGCCGATCCTCGAGAGCTCGAGCAGATCATGGATCAAGCTCTCCATCGTGCGTCCGGATTGTTCGATGCGATCGAGGAAGTGCTTGCCCGTCTCATCCAGTTGCGCGTCGTAATCCTGGCGCAGCAGCCTCGAAAAACCGAGCAGCGCCACCAGCGGCGAGCGCAGGTCGTGTGCCAGGGCGTTGACGCAGTGCTCGAGCTCATCGTTGGCTCGGAGCAACTTCGCCACGGTGTCCTTGCGCTGCGTCACATCCCGGAGAAAGAGCGCGTGTCCACCCCGAACGCCGCCCGCCTTCGCTCGGAAGGCGGAGGCGGTGATGGCGATCTGGAGCCGGCTACCGTCTTCACGGCTCAATGAAACCTCGCAGCTCATGGGAGCCGACGTTTCGTCGAGTGCAGCCGCGAGTCGCTCGATCTCCAGGGCGCTCTCCCCAAAGAGCAGCGCCGCGGGGCGATCGACGAGGGCTTCGCTCGGCTGCTCCAGGAGTTGTGCTGCCGCCGGGTTCGCATGCAGCACGTAGCCCTCTGCGTCCACCGCGACGATGGCTTCCGGCGCGCAGTCGATGATGGCTGCGTCGAGCTCGCCCGCGCGGGAGGTCGCCGTCTCGCGAGGGCGAGCGATGGCCACCAGGAGCGGTCCTTCGTTGCGATTCGTTTCGACGCGAAACAGGTTGGCCTCGACGGCGAGCGTTCTGCCGTCTCGCATCTGGAGATCGAGTGGCACGCACGAGAGCGCGCTGCGACGGCGCATATGGGAGCGGATGTGGAATACCTGCTCCGGCTTCGGAAGCCGCGGGAGAAAGTTCCGCGAGTCGGAGCCGAGCGCGAGGTCTTCGCCGCCCAGCAGACTCGAGAATCCCTCGCTCATCCAGAGAACGCGGCGATCTTCATCTGTGACGAGGATCCACCGATAGATCCGAGCGAGTCCCTGCAGGAGTCGCTGCGCGGGGATTCCGTCTACGAGCCGGGTCTCGGTGAGATGCTGAGCCGTCATCGATGAGTGGAACCGTCCTCGAATACAGACCGGGCGTTAAACGGAAGAATGACTCTTTGTGCACAAGCTGGCCGACGCCCGCACCGGCAAGCGGAGATCAAACGCCCGAAAATCGCCTTCCTGGCTCCCACCCCCACCGAGTCGAGGGGCATCGTATCACCCGCGAAAAGAGAGGGTCAACGCAATCACGGCGTCGCTGCAATAACTTTCCGGCCGGAGAGCGACGGCTCCGGGGCGCTCGTGGTGACCCCGGCCGCGCTTCACTATCCTTGGATCGAGAGGTTACATGGGGAGATCGGGATCTTCTCCCCGGGGGGTTCGTGCGTGTCACGTGTGCACACTCTCTCCTTACTGATCGCCGCAAGCATCCTCGTGTTCGACGGCACGACGCCCGTGCGTGTGGCAGCACGCCCCGATCGCGCCCGCGAAGTCCTGGATGCCGAGCGCGTCGGGGTCATCGTGCGCCGCATCAACCCGGAGCTCTCGCCAGACGCCCAGCGCCGCATTGGCGAGGCGGTGATCCGGAACAGCCGCAAGTACGGTCTCGATCCCGAGCTGGTCACTGCGGTGCTCCACGTGGAGAGCGGCGCGCGCCCGTGGGTCGTCAGTCGCAAGGGCGCGGTGGGGCTCATGCAGGTCATGCCGCACATGGTGGGCGACATGCGCCTCGCGGGAAACCTGACGACGATCGAGAGCAACATCGAAGCCGGGTGCGTGATCCTCGCCGACAACATCCGGCGCCTCGGAGAGGACGACGGGATCTCGGCCTACTTCTGGGGATCCGAGATCCGCGGGGTGGCGTATCTGGACCGCGTGCGTGAGGCGCGCGCGGCGATTCGGCGACTCTCTCGCTCTTGACGGTCGTTCTCGGTTGCGCCGTGACTCCCGGGTGGATTCCGATGGATGAGGTCGCACTCCGTCGCTGCGAGTCGTATTTCCCCGGCGCGCAAGGCAGAAGGCTCTTCCGTCGATCCTGGGCACCGCCCGCTCCCCGGGCTGCGCTCGTGCTGGTTCACGGCTACGGAGAGCACAGTGGACGCTACGAACGCTTCGGCGCCTGGTTCGGCGCGCGCGGTTTCGCGGTGCACGCGTTCGATCAGCAGGGCCACGGTCGCTCCGAGGGTCCCCGCTTCCACGTGCGGCGTTTTGAGGACCTGCTCGACGATCTCGCGCAATTGCTTGGATGGGTACGCCGCGAGCATCCCGACACACCACAATTCCTGGTCGGCCACAGCATGGGCGGTCTGGTAGCGGCTGCCTACGCACGCGAGCGGCGTCCCCATCTCTGTGGCTTCGTGACTTCCGGCGCCGCGCTGCGCATCGGCGAGAAGATCCCGGGCCTGCGCTTGCGCGTGGTGCGCGGCCTGCGACTGTTCCTGCCCCGGCTGAGCATCGACACCGGGCTGGACCCCGAGAACCTGTGCAGCGATTCCGAAGTCGTGCGTGCCTACCGCGAGGATCCGCTCGTGGGCAGCCGGATGACCGCATCCCTCGCAGTCGAGTTCATCGACGCATCCCGCCGCACCGCCGCCGCCGCTGCCGAGATCGGCCTTCCGGCGCTGGTTCTGCACGGGGGCGAGGATTCCATATGCTCGGCGGCGGCGAGCGCGGACTTCGCGCAGGCTATTCCCCGCGCGCAGCTCAAGATCTACGCTGGGATGCGACACGAGATCTTCAACGAGCCCGAGCACGAAGCGGTATTTCGCGATGTGCTCGAGTGGGCGAAGGCGTGCGCGCGCGCATGACGGTGGCCAGGAATTGACGCAGGAGCTTTCCCACATCGATGCGAAGGGCCGTGCCCGCATGGTGGACGTGGGCGAGAAGCCCATCACGCTGCGCGTCTGCGTGGCGCAGGGGGCCGTGCGCATGGCCGCGGCAACGCTGGCCCGGATTTCCGACGGATCGTTACCCAAGGGGGATGCTCTCTCGGTTGCGCGGCTCGCGGGCATCCAGGCGGCCAAGCGCACCCACGAGTGGATTCCTCTCTGCCACGCGATTCCGCTCGACGCGGTTGACGTGGCGCTCACGCCCGATCCGGACGGCTGCCGAGTTCGGATCGAGGCCCGTGCACGCGCCCACGCGCGCACCGGCGTGGAGATGGAGGCGCTGGTGGCGGTCGCAGCGGCGGGACTCGCGCTCTACGACATGTGCAAGGCGATCGACCGGGAGATGGCCATCGAGGCCGTGCAGCTGGTGAGCAAGAGCGGCGGCAAGAGCGGAGACTGGCGGCGCTCGACGGATTCGGTGGACCCGGCCGAAGCTCCGACGGATTGAGCGGTGAAGAAGCGAGATTGGACCGGCGCTCGTCCCCGAGAGGATGAACCGGCCGAGGAGCAGCGGTGTCCGAAGCCCCGGATGAACACGCTCAGCGCAGAACTCGTGGAATGCGGTGGCGCCGTCCTCGGGCAGTCCGGGTCCGCTGTCGAGGCTGATCCGGACGCCGAGCTGATTGACCGCTGGCAGGCGGGAGATCCCCGGGCCTTCGAATCGCTGGTGCGCAGGCACGAGCGGCGCGTGTATCGGCTCCTGCTGCGCATGCTGGGCAGCCCCGAGGAGGCGGAGGATGCCACGCAGGAGGCCTTCCTCAGCCTCTATCGCCACGGTCGTCGGTTTCGCCGCGAGTCCCGTTTCTCGACGTTCGTGTACCGGGTCGCCGTGAACGCGGCACTGAATCGACGCCGCAGTCTGGGTCGTTCGCGCGCCCGGGAGCGCGAGCTCGCGGAGCGGGCGGCGGCCGGAGAGGATCTTCCCTCGGCACCGCGGGATCCCGAGCGCGCGGCGAGTGGTGCGCAGGTTCAGGCGCAGGTACAGGAGGCGCTCTTGCGCCTGCCGAGCGACCTGCGCATGGCCGTCGTGCTCTACGACATCGAGGGACGGGCCTACAGGGAAATTGCGGACGTTCTCGGCATTCCGGAGGGCACCGTCAAGTCACGTATCCATCGCGCTCGCAACGCGCTGCGCGAGCTCCTTCGGGAGTTCGTGGGCCATGAAGCATCAGGAGAATCGCCGTGAGTACCCCCCGACGACGGCACAGCCGAATTGGACAGCGCATCGGAGGCCGTGCGTCCGATGCAACGGTCACGGAAGATCGCGCCGGATCCAGTGCCTCGGAGCTGCGCGAGCTGAGGGAAGTCGTCGCACTGCTGAGAGGGTTGCCGGACCCAGAGCCTCCGGCCGGGTTGACGGACCGCGTCTTGGCGCGCGTGGCGCAGCTGGAGTCGCGCCGCTGGCCTCGGGTGTTTCGCGGTGGGATCGCTCCGCTGCTCGGTTCTGCGTTGGCCGCGGGGCTGGGCGGACTGCTGCTGCTCACAGCGGCGCAGCGCGGTTCGTTCGAGAACATCGGATTCCTCGGCGTCGAGCGCGCTGCTTCACCGGCGCTGCTCGGTTCGAACGCGACCGCCGCGGGGGGAGGGTCGCTGCGCATGCGCCGACCTGTGACCGCGATGCTTCCCCCCGCGGCGGTCGTCGGACCCCAGGTGGTCTTCTTTGGCGGCCAGGAGCCCGCCTCGGAGCTCGCAGAATTCGAGCCGATCAAGGCCAATCCGATCGAGCGAGGTCTGGATCGTCAGCTCAACCTGATGCTGCTCGATCCCCATGCGTTCTTCCAGCGGCTCGAGACCGTGCAGCAGCGGGATCGCTTCATCGCGCGCCTGGCCGCGCGGGCCGCGAGCCGTGGTGATGCGCCGCAGATGGCGCTGCGGCTGCGCGCCGTCCCGCACCGCTTCGCCGAGACGACATCGGATCAGTTCTTGAAGGCTTCGCTGGCCCAGTACGCATCTGGGCGTTAGAGCACGCGAAACCCGCGCGGCGGCCCCGATCCGCGCAGCTCTCGCCGAGCGGCGCTAGATTTCCCGCTCCCGGTCCCGCGGAGCTTCCATGCCCACCTCGCTGCTCGACCGGGGGGCGTTGCGCGCCGAGCTGCCGAGAGAACGACTCGAGGCCCTGGGCGCGGAGGCGCTCAGCGACGCAGAGCTGCTGGCGCTGCTGCTGCGGACCGGGCGCCGCGGCGTCGATGCGCTGGCGCTCGCTTCGCGCGTGCTCGCGCTGCGCGGCGGCCTGCACGGCGTGGCGCGCAGCAACGCGCGGGAGCTTGCTGCCGTTCCCGGTGTCGGCCCGACCAAGACCGCCACCGTGCTCGCGTGTCTCGAGCTCGGGCGCCGCCTCGCGGGGCGTCGCCTGCGCCCCGGAGCGGCCATCCGGGGACCGGAAGACGTGTATCGGCACTACCATCCGAGTCTCCGCCACGCCGGCCAGGAGCGCTTCTTCGCGGTGCTCCTCGACGGCCGCCATCGCGTGCTGGGGCACGAAATCGTCTCTCAGGGGACTCTGACCGCCAGCTTGGTGCATCCGCGAGAGGTCTTCCGCCCGGCGCTGCGCGCCTGCGCCGCTGCCCTCATTCTGGTTCACAATCATCCCAGCGGGGATCCGACGCCGAGCCCGGAGGATCGCGACGTGACCCTCCGCCTGGCGCGGGCAGGCGAGATTCTCGGCGTGCGGGTGATCGATCACGTGGTGGTCGCCGAGCGCGGCTACTGCAGCCTCCGGGAGGAGGGAACCCTGCCTGCCTGAACGGCGTGGAGGCTCGTCTCGGCCTCCACGCCGGCCCAGACGGTCCTAAGGGTGTCGGGCCGGGTGGTCGATGAGGCTCCGAGAGGCGCGGATCCGACTCGATCCTCGCTTGCGCCGCGGGACGGACGCAGATGAAGGCCACAGTGGAGCGCAGCGACGAATCCGCAGACGCCGCCGAGGTCGAGCGACGGCGGTCCGAACGCGCCGATTACGTGGTCCGGGTCGCCTACAAGACGGTGGACGAGCTCTTCTCCGAGTTCGCCCGCAACATCAATGAAGGCGGTCTCTTCGTCGAGACCGAGATTCCGCCCGGTGTGGGCAGCCTGGTGGCTCTCCAGTTCAACATTCCGGGGAGCGACGAGCCCATCCAGGTCATGGGCCGCGTCGTCCGCACGAGCGCGGGCGAGCGCGACGAGCCGCCCGGTATGGGTATCGAGTTCGAGAATCTGGACGGTCAGTCCCGCGAGCTGATCAACGACCTGGTGCGCAACCTGCGCGTCGGGATGCCGGGCGCAAGCTAGAACGGAATGTCGTCGCTCGGCGGCGGCTCGTTCTCGCCGGAGCCGCTGCGCCGGTTGTCTCCGCCGCCGCCCGGGGCATCTCCTCCGCCCGGGAGATCTCCGCCGCCCTGGCCGCGACCTCCGAGGAATTGGACCGTCTGGGCCACGATCTCGGTCGTCCGCCGCTTCTGGCCTTCCTTGTCCTCCCACTCGTTGGTCTGCAGTCGCCCTTCGATGTAGACGCTGCGTCCCTTGGAGAGGTACTGGGCGCACAGCTCGGCCGTTCGACCCCACGTTACGATGCGATGCCACTCCGTGCGTTCCTGTCGATCGCCCTCGCGTGTGGAGAAACGATCGGTCGTCGCGATCGAGAAATTTGCGACGGCCTGGCCGCTCTGGGTGTATCGAAGCTCCGGATCGCGACCGAGGTTTCCGATCAAGATGACTCTGTTGACGCTCGCCATTTCGGGGGATGTCTCCGTCGTTGTGGGGTGCGCCTGCATGTTCTCGCCGACGGTGGAGTGCGTCAAGAGCGCAGGCACCCCAGTCGCCGAAGAACGCCGTTTGGTTCTGCGAGGGGCGCGCCCCACGTTGCGCAAAGGTCGCACCGACGCTGATTTCTTCTAGCATTCGAGCGGAGTGACTGCGCGCTGATCTACGTCTACCGCTACGCCCTGATCGTGCTGTACACCCTCTTCTGGGGATCGATCGGCTGCATCATCAGCTGCGCCGACCGCAGCGGCGACGGAGCGGTCTGGGCCGCGCGCCGCTGGGTGCACTGGATCCTCGCCTCCTGCGGCATCGAAATCGAGTGTTCGGGCGTCGAGTCGTTCGATCCGAGCCGGCCCTACGTGTTCATGGCCAACCATCGCAGCGTGTTCGACGTCGCGGCCATCGTCGCCACGCTGCCCGTCCCCTTCCGCTTCGTGGCCAAGCGCGAGCTCACCTGGATTCCCGTCTTCGGCTGGGCGCTGCGCCTCGGCGGACATGTGATCGTCGACCGCCGCCGCCGCGACCGCTCCGTGCGCAGCCTCGAGCGAGCGGCCGAGCGGATTCGCCGCGGGACCAGCGTGATCATTTTTCCCGAGGGAACGCGCGGCGAGAGCGACCAGCTCGGCGAATTCAAGAGCGGTGGCTTCCACCTCGCGCTTCGCGCCGGTGTGCCGGTGGTACCGGTCAGCGTCTCGGGCTCGCGTCGGATCACGCCGAAGCACTCGCTGCGTATCGAGAGCGGGCGCATCCGCGTGCACTACGGCGCGCCGATCGCGACGCAACACCGCGCGCTGGACGACCGGAGCGCGCTCAAAGAAGAGGTCCGGCGGGCCATCCTGCTGCATCTCGAAGCGGACTCCGGCGACTCGGCGGGTGCCTCCGGCTGAGCAGTTGACGCACCGGCGCACCCGCCTACCCTCCTCTTACCTTGCAGGCCCAGGGGGGGTGAGCAAGGCCGAGGCCGCGCGCGCAGGCGCGGCTTGCCCACAAGACGGGGACCCGCCGGAAGCCATGGCAAAGGCCAGCGCAGGCAGGCGATCCGGCGCGCGGCACGGCCATGTCACGCGCGCGTCGTTCGGGCGTGTGCTCGTTCGCGAGTGCATCGGGATCGCATTCATCGGCGTGGCGCTGCTGTCCGCGGTCGCGCTCTGGTCCTACGATCCCAGCGATCCGGTGCTGGCGGGGCCCGTGCAGAACGTGGCGGGCGTTCTGGGGGCGCTCATCGCATCCCTGCTGCAGCGCAGCGTGGGTTACGGAGCGCTGCTCGTTGTTGCCGCCGTCGCGGTGCTTGGGCTGCGCCTGATCGCGGGGCGCGGTCTGCCCGCCCCGGGCTCGCGTTTCTGGGTGGGGGCGCCCCTGCTTCTGGCGGCCCTGGCGACGTTGCCGCTGGTCGTTCCAGGCTCGGCCGGGCTGACTCCGGACGCGCCCGAGAGTGGGGCGCTCGGGCGCTACCTCGCTGCGCGCGAAATCTGGTTGGTCGGATCCTGGGGTGCGTTCTCGCTCAACCTCGCGCTGGGCGCGATCGGCGTGCTCGCCGCCACGGGTGTGTCCGCGGGGCGCACGCTCGGTGTGCTCGGTGTCGGACTGGGCGGGCTCGTGGCCGGTGTGGCGGCGCTCGGCGTGCGCCTCTGGCGCGCCGCGCGGCGCCTCGCTTCCGCCGCGGCACACGCCGTCTTGGAGCTGATGCGCGGCGTGGAGCGTGGCTGGCGCGCCCTCGCCGTGTGGCGCGAGCAGCGCGCGCGCAGGGCCCGGGTGGCGGCGGCGAGGCGGCCGCGGGAGATCGCGGCCGAAGGCACTCCGTCCGAGCCCGTGCAGGTCGCCGCCGTGGCGCGTCGGCGCGAGGCGCCGCAGATCGTCGATCACTCGGCCGAACGGATGCAGCAGCGCAAGGCGCACCAGGAGGCGTTTCCTTTCGAAGAACGCGCAGCCACGGGACCCTACCGCCGCCCGGACACCTCGATCTTCCAGGCGCCGCCGGAGAGCGCGCGCGCCTACGATCACGAGAGCCTCATCATGAACTCCCGGATCCTGGAGAAGAAGCTGCAGGACTTCGGTGTGGGAGGCAGCGTGGTCAAGGTGCATCCCGGCCCCGTGATCACCATGTACGAATTCGAGCCCGCATCCGGGGTGAAGGTGAACAAGATCGTGGGCCTCGCCGACGATCTCGCGCTCGCGCTCCGCGCCATGTCCGTGCGGATCATCGCGCCGCTGCCCGGCAAGTCCGTTGTGGGCGTCGAGGTTGCGAACAGTGAACGCGAGGTGGTCTACCTGCGCGATCTGCTCGAGTGCGACCGACTCCAGGAGAGCCGCTCTCTGCTCCCCGTGGCGCTCGGAAAGGACATCTACGGCAACCCGATCGACGCCGACCTGGCCAAGATGCCGCACCTGCTGGTGGCGGGAGCGACCGGCACGGGCAAGAGCGTGTTCCTGAACTGCCTGCTGTGCTCCATCCTGTGCCGATTCTCGCCGGACGAGCTCAAGCTGCTGCTGGTCGACCCGAAGCTTCTCGAGCTCTCGGTGTACGCGGGCATTCCGCACCTCATCGCGGACGTCGTCACGAATCCAAAGCGGGCCTCCGCGGCGCTCGCGGGTGTCGTGCGCAAGATGGAGGAGCGTTACCAGCTGATGGCCGCGCTCGGAGTCCGCAGCATCCAGCAGTACAACGAGCGCTGCGAGCGGGAGCGGGCTGCGGGAAACCAGACCTTCCGCCTCAAGCCCAAGCCCGGCGAGGAAGAGGGCGAGGAGGCGGCGTACCGCAAGTTTCCGTACATCGTGGTCGTCATCGACGAGCTGGCGGATCTCATGGTGGTGTCGGCCAAGGACGTCGAAGAGTCGCTGCAGCGGCTCGCGCAGATGGCGCGCGCCGCTGGGATCCACCTGGTCCTCGCCACGCAGCGGCCCAGCGTCGACGTGCTGACCGGAATCATCAAGGCGAACTTTCCCGCCCGCATCTCATTCCAGGTCTCCTCGCGCACCGACTCCCGCACGATCCTCGACCAGAACGGTGCGGAACACCTGCTCGGCTCGGGCGACATGCTCTTCCTGCCCCCCGGAACCTCCAAGATGCAGCGGCTCCACGGCGCCTTCGTCAGCGAGCGCGAGGTCGCGTCCCTGACGAAGTTCCTGAGCGAGCAGGGGGCGCCTGCGTACGACGACGGTCTGACCTTCATCGAGGTCGAGGCGGAAGATGCGGACGCGTCGGACGACGACGTGGACGAGATGTACGATCAAGCGGTTCGCCTGGTGGCGGAAACGCGGAACGCGTCGATCTCGTACGTGCAGCGTCGGCTCAAGGTGGGTTACAACCGCGCGGCGCGGATGGTCGAGCACATGGAGAAGGAGGGAGTCGTGGGACCTCAGAACGGCACGAAGCCGCGCGAGGTCTACGTCAGCCCCATCGAGCCTTGACGCCGCGCTGCTCCGCCGCCTCAGCCCCGTGGATGCCCGGCGCACGCCGATTCGGGGGCTTGTGGGCGCGGATGATCGCGATCCTCGCCTGCGGAGTCGCGATGGCGAGCGCCGGCGGCGATCCGAGCGCCGGGGCCGCTGCCGAGCCGGCGGCGGCCACCCCATCCGAGCGGACGCTGGCGGCGTGCGCCGAGCGCGTGGCAGCCCTGATTCAGCGCCGCTACGAGGGTGTTCGCGATCTGCAGGCGCGCTTCTCGCAGACCACGCGCCAGGCGGGCGCCGTGCCGTCGGCGCCGACCACCTCGAGCGGCACGCTCGTCTTTGCCAAGCCCGGCAAGATGCGCTGGAGCTACGAGCAGCCCGAGCCGAGTCTGGTGGTGAGCGATGGTGCCACCCTCTGGATCTATGACCCCGGCTTCGGGGAAGTCCAGCGCATGCCGGTGGGAGACGGCATGCTCTCGGGTGCCGCCTTCCAGTTTCTGCTCGGAGACGGCGACATTTTTCGCGACTTCCGTGTCGAGGCCCGAGCCTGCGGCGAGCAGTCCGTCGATCTCGAACTCACGCCCCGCGAGCCCGCCAGCTACGAACGCCTGGGGTTGCTGGTCGATTCGCGCACGGGAGACCTGATCCGCACGCGCCTGGTCGACCTGCTGGGCACCGTGATCGAGATGGAGATCTCGCAGCTGCAATTCGACCGCTCGCCGTCCCCGGATCTGTTTCGCTTCGAGCCACCCGAGGGTGTGCGCGTGACGGACCTCGAGCCCTGAGCCGCGAGCGGGCGAGTTACCCAATCACGGCAGCCGAATTCCGCGAATTGCGGGGTGCCGCAAAGTTCGGCGGGGTGCTGCCAGCGCCGGTGGCGCCGCTGGTAGGTCGACACTCCCGTCAAAATTGCGGCAACTTCTGCGCAAGTCAGCATCGAGAGGCGGCAGGGCACCGGCAATTTTTTCAGCCTCGCAAGAGCCTGCCCTCCGGTGACTGCGCGCAGCCGCAGACACCCCCGGGGCTCCCGGATCGAGGCGGGCGACCGCGCCCGGCGGATGTCTCTCGAGTCTCTTCTACGCGGGGAGAACGCACACGTTTCCAGCGGGTTCCAGTCGATGCTGCGCAGCCCTCGCGCTTGACACCCCTAGGTCCTCTGATAGACTCGAAAATCGGAAAAAGGTGCGGAATTTCGAGAGGTTGTGAATCTTTCCGCTCGACTGCCGAACACATCCAGGCGTCGATTCGACGCGCTCCGTACCCGTCTCGCAACCCGAAGATGAGAGCCATGACGGAGTCCTTCGAGTGCTTGTCGAAGCGACCAGAGAGCGAGGTTTCTTGATTTCTTGCCGATCGAATGCGTTGGGAAGAGCGCTGCCCGAGGATCGGATCGTGTTTCCCGCCGACATCGGCCAAGCCCGGATTCCAGTGGTATGGGACGACTGAATCACAGATTGAATGCTTTGCAGCGATCGAAGTGTTGCCTCCAGAACCGGTGCGGCACGCACTTTGCAGATGCATCGTGGCGTGGCGCAATCCACCCCCGGGTGGGCACGGTCAGCGAGGAGGCGGCATGAGCGAGTTCGATTCGAGGTCCGGCAGGAAGGGTTTCGTGCGGGATGTGATGCGGCGTATCTCGGCTACACCTCCCTCGCCTGGAGACGAGCCCGCAGAAGGCGAACCGGAGCAGGACGAAGTGCGATCCTACCGCGACGAGGTCGAAGACCTCCGCAATGCCATCCGGCTGTTCGGCAGCGAGTCTTCCGAGTTCCGCCGACGCCTCGACCGTCTGCTCGCGGAGTACGAGGCGCTGCGCCGGCGCTACCAGCTCACGCGCGAGCAGTTCACGGACGCAGAGCGCCAGAACGAGCGGCTCGTCAACGTCCTTCAGGAAGCGAAGCAGCAGATCGAGATGCTGAAGGAGGAGGTCGACAAGCTCTGCGCCCCGCCGAACAACTACGGGATCTTCAGCTCCGCCAACAAGGACGGCACCGCGGAGATCCTCGTTGACGGGCGGCCGATGCGCGTCAACGTTCACCCGAACGTGGACCCCTTCCAGTTCGTCGAAGGCCAGCACGTGGTGCTGAACGAGGCGTTCAACATCGTGGAGTCGAGTGGCTTCGTCTCCCGCGGAGAGATCGCGTCCATCGTCGATTTCATCGCGGACAATCGCGCCATCGTTCTGGGCCATACGGACGACGAGCGTGTCGTCACGCTCGCGGAGCCGCTGCGCAGCGAGCGCCTCAAGGTGGGTGACAACCTCCTCTACGATCCGCGCACCCATTACGCCTTCGAGAAGCTGCCGAAATCGGCGGTCGAAGAGGTCGTTCTCGAGGAGATTCCGAATGTCACGTACGACGACATCGGAGGACTCGGCGACCAGATCGAGATGCTGCGCGACTCGGTGGAACTCCCGTACATCTATCCGGAGGTGTTCGCGGAGCACCAGCTCTCGCCGCCGAAGGGCATCCTCTTGTACGGCCCGCCCGGCTGCGGGAAGACGCTCATCGCGAAGGCAGTCGCCAACAGCCTCGCCAAGAGCATCGAGCAGCGAACGGGGCGGGAGACCACGCCCTACTTCCTCAATGTGAAGGGGCCGGAGCTCCTGAACAAGTACGTCGGCGAGACCGAGCACAAGCTGCGAGAGGTGTTCAAGAAGGCCCGTGACAAGGCGAGCGAAGACGTTCCGGTCGTGATCTTCTTCGACGAGATGGATTCCCTGTTCCGCATGCGCGGCTCGGGCATCTCGTCCGATATGGAGGCGACCGTCGTTGCCCAGTTCCTCTCGGAGATCGACGGCGTCGAATCGCTGAAGAACGTCATCGTCATCGGTGCCAGCAATCGCCAGGACCTGATCGATCCCGCGGTGCTGCGCCCGGGCCGCCTGGATCTGAAGATCAAGGTGAACCGACCCGATGCGCAGGCCGCCAGGGAGATCTTCACCAAGTACCTGCTGTCGGATCTTCCGTTCCACCTGAAGTCGCAGGAGAGGTACGGGAGCGACCCCGCCAAGATCGTGGAGGGCATGATCGTCGACACGATCGAGCACATGTACCGGACTTCCGAAGAGAACAAGTTCCTGGAGGTCACGTACGCGAAGGGCGAGCGGGAGATCTTCTATTTCAAGGATTTCGCGAGCGGCGCGATGATCCAGAACATCGTTTCGCGGGCCAAGAAGCGGGCCGTGAAGCGGATGATCGAGAACGACGAGCGGGGAATCCAGCTCGAGGATCTCGTCGAATCCGTGAACGAAGAGTTCAAGGAGAACGAGGACCTTCCCAACACGACGAATCCCGATGACTGGGCGCGGATCTCGGGCCGAAAGGGCGAGCGCATCATCAACGTGCGGACGCTGATGAGCGGCATCAGCCGCAAGGAGCGCTCGATTGAAAACATCACCTCGGGCCAGTATCTCTAGGGAGCGTCGAACGAGCGTGCGGAGAACCAATGGCCATTGCGAAGGTGATGGGAACCGAGGTGGAGTACGGGATCACCATCAAGGGTGACCCGGATTTCGATCCCATCTCCAGCTGCGTTCTTTTGGTCAATGCGTACCGCGAGGATCACGCTGGGGAGATACTCTGGGACTACGATCAGGAGAACCCGCTCGCCGATGCGCGCGGATTCCAGGTCGACGGCGAGAAGTACACGCCCAACCAGCAGGAAAACATTGCGCGCAACAAGACCCTGGTGAACGGCGCGCGATACTACGTGGACCACGCGCACCCCGAGTATTCTTGCCCCGAGGTGACGAATGTTCGCGATCTCGTGATTCACGAGAAGGCTGGCGAAAGGATCCTCGAGATGAGCCGGCGGGAGGCGAACGCCCTGCTGCCGCCCCCGGCGCAGATGCTCATCTACAAGAACAACAGCGATCGCAAAGGCAACAGCTACGGCTCGCATGAGAACTACCTGATGGACCGGCGCACGTCCTTCAAGCAGATCGTCGAGCACCTGATGCCCTTCTTCGTGACACGTCAGATCTTCTGCGGCGCCGGCAAGGTCGGCGCCGAGAATCGCAGCCAGGCGGTCGACTTTCAGATCTCCCAGCGCGCGGATTTCTTCGAGACCGAAGTGGCCCTGGACACGATGGTGAAGCGGCCCATCATCAACACGCGAGACGAGCCGCACGCGGACCGCGAGAAGTATCGGCGCCTGCATGTGATCGTGGGCGATGCAAATCTCTCCGAATACACGATCTACCTGCGCAACGGCGTCACGAGTCTGGTGCTCTCGATGATCGAGGATGGCGCGATCGGCAAGAGCCTGTCGCTGCGAGATCCCGTGCGCGCGATCAAGGAGGTTTCGCACGACCCCACGTGTCGATCCGCGTTGCAGATGGACAACGGCAAGCGCATGAGTGCCGTCGAGCTGCAAGCCGCCTATCTCGACATGGCGCTGGCCTATACAGCTTCGGGCTCGACCGATCCGATCGTGGCCGATGTGATCAGCAAGTGGGAGCATGCGCTCGAATGCCTGCGGCGCGACCCGATGGAGCTCGACGGCAAGATCGACTGGGTGATGAAGAAGTCGATGATCGAGAGCTTCATGGAGCGCAAGTCGCTGGACTGGCAGTCTCCCCAGGTGGAGATGCTCGACCTCCAGTATCACGATCTTCGGCCGGACAAGGGGTTGTACTATCTTCTCGAGAGACAGGGGCGGGCGGAGCGGATCGTGGACGACGCCGAGATCTCCGCAGCGGTCCGCATGCCGCCTCAGGATACCCGGGCCTATTTCCGGGGTGAGTGTCTCAGGAAGTACGGTGACGCCGTGTTCGGGGTGAATTGGGACTCGATCTCGTTCGGCGTGGACGGGGAGCCGATCAAGCGGATTCTGATGGCGGAGCCACTCAAGGGCACCAAGGCGCACGTGGAGGAGCTGTTGGAGAGTTCGCCGACGGCGGCCGATCTCGTGAAGAATTTGAGGGCCTGAATCCCCGGGAGGATGCGAAGCATGCATACCACGACCACGCGACAGAAGAGCCACGCAGACGCGGCCATCGCCGTGATCTTCTCCGCAGCCGGCTCCACGCAGAAGCAGCAGCCGAAGAAGGGCGGCGGCGAAGGCGGCGAAGCCGACGCCAAGGGGCCCCAGAAGCTCGCGAAGAAGGGCAAGGAGCTCAAAGAAGACATGGATGCGCTCGTCGACGAGATCGACGAGGTGCTGGAAGAGAACGCGGAAGAATTCGTCAAGAACTACGTACAGCGGGGTGGCGAGTAGTCGCCGCGCCGGAGAAGGGATTCGGGCTTGAAGTTCGAGGGGTTCGGCGGCGGATATCAGGGATCGAGCTTTTCCGAGCTGTTGCATGTCGATTATCCCCAGTACAGGCTGGACTGGGGCGGCTTCGCGCGCGAGGGACGCGACGCGCTGTCCGTGCCGCACGGCACCACCGTTCTCGCCTTCAAGTACGCGGAGGGCGTCCTGGTTGCCGGGGACCGGCTCGCGACCGAGGGGATGCGCGTGGCCTCTCGTGACATCCAGAAGGTCTATGCGACGGACGCGTACTCGATGATGGCCATCGCGGGGGCGGCGGGGCCCGCCATCGAAATGGCGCGCATCATGCGCGTCGAGCTCGAGCACTACGAAAAGATCGAGGGCGAGGGACTCGAGATCGACGGCAAGGCGAACAAGCTGTCGCAGATGATTCGCGCCAACCTTCCGGCTGCGATGCAGGAGATCGGA
>Ga0224496_10000703_pt1 | contig 22756 bp, 17 predicted proteins | sample SF_Jul11_sed_USG_2_FD_168127 | JGI IMG/M metagenome (GOLD analysis project Ga0224496, IMG submission 168127) | Sediment microbial communities from San Francisco Bay, California, United States - SF_Jul11_sed_USGS_8_1 | ecosystem: Environmental > Aquatic > Marine > Sediment | place: USA...
CCGGCTGGATCCGGCTCAGCTCGCCGCGGTGGTGGACGATTTTGTCGGGCGTCTGCGAGAAATTGGCATCGATGATCCAGTCATCATCCCGGTTGCCGCCAATCCCGTTGGCGGAGGCGGCGCGTTCGGCATGGATGCTCTCATGGATTCGCTGGCGGAACTCGATGACGCCAAGTCGGCCGTCATCGCCAAGACGCTTGTTGACATCCGACAGGCGGGCATGACCCTGGCTCAGGTTACCGGAGTGACGGGGGAGGGACTCGGGTTCGACGGGCAGTGGGAGCAGGCGAGATCGGAGGTCGTCTCGGGCCTTGTCGGGATGGTGGTGGCTGACGACGTCGTCGAGAAAGCCGAAGCTGAGGGTGCCGCGGCTGCTCTACGAGCGGGACTCGGGCCGCTCGGCCTGTTCATTACCCGCCTTCGCGACACACGCGTCGCCAGAGCGCTGGGCCTGGCGCCCCCCGGCAACCTCGCCTCCGAAGCCGCCAACCAGTGGGCGTCCCGGCCGGGTCGTGACAAGGCCCTCGGGACGATGGAGGCGTTGGTCTCTGACCTGGCATTCTCGGCGGGAGGCCCGTATTCGCGGATGCTGCGGGCGGAGTTCGACACTGGCCGCCTCACCGCGGCCGTCGACAAGACGGTTGATGTTGCGTTGCACCGAAACGCCGATGCCAAAGTCGATCGCCGATCGTGGTGGACGACAGTCGCCATTGTGAAGTGGCTGCTCAGCATTGCCGTACTCACGGGAGCCGTATGGTGGTACGCAAGTCCGCCCACCCGCGGATCAGTTCCCTGGCCAGTGGTGCTCGTCGCTGGTGGAGTGGTCGTCGGCCTTGGCTTGAGCCGACTGCTCGACATCTCAGGTCGCCGTCTCGGCAGGATTCGGATCGACAGGTTTCGTGAGCACATAGCCGCAGATCTCGATGCCCAGCTTGAGCGGAGTCTCGGCGCGCCACTGCGTTCAGCCATACGGCGACGAGCCCAGCTCGGTGCATTGCTCGCGGAGATTTCCATCGAGACCGAGCGCGCCAGGCAATCTGCCTAAGATCGTCCCGCATGTCTGACTTCTGGTCGAATATCAGTCCCCAACTGGCGAAAAGTATTGGTGTCGTCGCCACCACCCTGCTCGCCTGGTGGGTCATTGTCCGGATTGGCCGGCGAGCCGCCGCCCGGGTTGACCCTCTCGAGCCGGAACGTCAGCAACGGGTCGCCACCCTATGGCAGGCCGGACGGCGGGTCATCACGATTCTGCTCGGGGTCATCGTCCTTTTGATGCTCATGAGTATCTGGGATGTCCCCATTACGCCGCTCCTCGCCGTTGGGTCCGCCGTGGGTCTCGCTGTTGGGTTCGGAGCCCAGGACTCGGTAAAGGATCTCATCGCCGGCTTCCTGATCTTGGCGGAGGGTCAGTTCGACATTGGGGACACCGTTACTGTTGCCGGGGTATCCGGCACGGTCACGGACATTCGCCTCCGGGTTACCGTGTTGCGCGACCTCAACGGCGCCGTACATTTTGTTCCGAATGGTCAGATCAGCGTCGCATCCAACCTCACCAAGGAGTTCTCGCGGGCGGTGGTGGATGTCGGCGTGGCCTACGACTCGGATATTCCCAAGGTTAAAGCTCTACTCGAGGATGAGATTCGGGCTATCGAGGCAGAGTTCCCGGATCTGTTCGCCGAACCGGGAGAAGTCCAGGGTGTCAACGAACTGGCCGGGTCGGCCATCGTGGTCCGGGCGATCCTCGTGACCCAGGCCGATGCCCGCTGGCAGGTCAAACGAATCGCCCTGGAGCGGATCGCAAATCGTTTTCGGTCCGAAAATATCGTGATCCCTTTTCAAACGGTCAATGTCATCAAAATGGGTGATTCTGGTTCATGAATCCATCAGTATCTGGAAGAATAGTGAGAGATACCTGGCATCGGGTAGGCCAGTACTATCGGGTGAGTATTGTCGAGCGTGCATATACTGGGAATAGTTCTGCGGGTAAGAGGTCGCGTCTCGAGACTTTCCCTGGCATCGATTCTGCATGTGCCTCTTACGTCCCGCAACAAAGGCTCCGGTTACCCCCCTTACCGGAGCCTTTGTTTATGGGGCGATTTGGATGGCCGGCAGAGGCGAGGAACCACAAGTGACGATATGGATGGGTTGGCCGGTATGGCGTCGACTGGCCGGAATCGCCGTCGATCAAGTGTCGAGCTCTACGACCATGGCCATTCAGACGGCCATGGAGCTGCGATCGCTTGGTGACGCGGCCCGAAGTGCTCAGGTTGACGATCCCTGTGTCCCGGTGCGTGAGGGTATCGAGGTCGTTCTGCAGGCTCACCCCACCGCGGCTCCCATTGCCAACCTCCGGAATCTGATCTACGACGCTCCCGACCTTCCACTCCTCCTCAAGACACTCGATGCCGAAATCGAACGCCTTGGGAAAGTGCCGGCCCGACTTGCCGAGCATGGGGCAGCCCTCATCCATGATGGGGAGAGCGTTCTCGTTCACTCGTTGTCGTCGTCGGTGCGCGCCGTGCTTGATCGGGCCCGCCAGACCTGCTCATTCTCGGTGACGTGCACGGTGGAAGAGGTCTCGGGTGAAGGGCGCCAGATGGCGGCTGAACTGGCCGGAGCGGGTTATTCGATCGAGATGTTGTCGGTAAGCCATGCGGCGACGTACGTGGCAGGCGTCGACTTGATTCTCGTTGGCGCTGACGCCATCGGTCCGGGGAGGGTCATCAACAAGGAGGGCACGAGTCAAATCGCTCGAGCGGGTGTTGATGCCGACGTTCCCCGGTACGTGATCGCTGCCACTGACAAAATTCTCGCCGAGGAACTATTCGTGACCGCCGCTAGCCGAGCTGAGGCGATGGACATGGATCTCGTCCCGCTGTCGTGGTTCTCGGCAGTCATTTCGGAGCGGGGTCCGCTTACTCCGGGAGATGTGTCTCGCCTCGCCACCGAACGACGGGTTGCCCCGGAACTCCGTTGATCGTCTCGGATCCGGTGCGCCGGATCGGAGACGACTAGACGACTACCAGGACGCCGTTGGGTACAGAACGTATCTCGATCAGGTTCGCTGACCCCAGAACATCTCCGTCGGCTTGAACCAGGGCTGGAGGGTCGGCTTCGATACGCACCTCCTGCTGATTGAGCGCCTGAAAGCCGCCTTTGATGTCTGACCATGACGCCCCCCTGGCGGCGGCGATCCCGATCGCCGGGATCCTTCGCATGGGGAGCCGATCCACACCCGCGACGTGGAATCCATTCGTTGGGGCTTCCTTGGCGAGGGAAAGGGGGACTCGTCCGAAATACGTGTACGGCCAGTGGATTTCGACAAGGGCGACGACGGCGTCATAGCTGTCGTCGCCGACCGTGACGCGCAGGGTGGGGAGACGGTGTCGAAACTCCGACCACAACACCGTTGCTGCGGTCTTGGCATAGTGCACGCCGCCCATAAACAGCTTTTTGTGGGGGGTCCGCTCGGCATGGTGAACTACCTCGGCGTCAAAACCGGCCCCGGCCGCGAACGTGGCATAGATCGGAGGAGCGCCGTCGAGCGATATTCGGGCCAGATCGATTGATTGGACCGGTGGTTGAGCGACGATCTGGGCGGTTGCTTTGATGGGGTCCGGATCGACTCCGAGGATCGCTGCGAGCACGTTGGTGGTCCCGACCGGGATGATGCCCAGTGCTGTCTGCGTCAGCGCGATCCCGTTTACGACCCGATTTACAACTCCGTCCCCGCCCATGGCGACTACCACGTCGATGCCCGCTTGGGCCGAGTCGGCCGCGACCCGGGTGACCGCTTCGGCCGTTTCGGGCCATTGTGCGTCGACCTCGAATTCGGCTCGGAGGCGAGCAAGCACCTCCCGATGCATCCCGCCGGTGAACTGAGAAGCTGCCGGGTTCGCAATCAGCACCAGGCGACGACGGGCAGGCATTACGAAACAGCCAAAGCGACCGAGATGAGATCCTCTCTGCCGAAATGGCCCGCCGAGGCTTGTATGGCCTTGTCGGCTTCCTCAAGAGGGAATTCGTGAGAAACCATGTGGTCGAGCCGATCGTCGGCCGCCAGCTGGCGGGTCGCCCAATGGTATCCGGCCGATGAAGCGCCAAACGCTCCGCGGATACTGAGCTCTTTCACAACGATGATGTCTGAAAACAGCTGGTTTACGGGGGTAGTGCCCTTGGTGGAGGCGAGTACAAGGCGACCTCCGACCCGCACCAGATCCAGGCCAACCAGGATCGCTTCGGTGTCATTGGAGGTCACGTCCAGAACGATGTCGGGGCGGGTGCCGAGACTGTCAGCAACGGCACTCGCCGGGTCGTCGACATCGGAGAATACGACCATGTCGGCGCCAAGTTCCTTGGCGAGACGGAGGCGATCAGCGTCGTGCGACAAGCCGGTGATCCCGACCCAGCCAGCGCCTGCGGCCTTCGCAGCCACGAGGGCAGAGAGTCCACGTGGGCCGGGACCCATGATGAGGAGGTTCTCGCCCGCTTCCAGCTCAGGTACCTCGACCGCCCAGGTGAAACCGGCAGCCAGGGGGTGGGCGAACGCAGACACAACAGCCGGGACGTCGTCGGAGACCACGTGGAGCCGGGAGCCCGGATCGAGATACATCAATTCGGCGAACCCGCCCCACAGGGCCGGGCTTTCTGTCGACGGAAGTTGTCCGTAGGCGTTGATCGGTCGGCGAAAACTGCAAGAGGAGACATTGTTCGTACAGCGGCGGCAGGCACCGCATCTGATCGAGCTTTCGACGACCACCCGGGTCCCTACCGGAATCCCGAAGTCGGTTATGGTGTCGGCGATTCGGCCTACGACCTCGTGGCCGGGAATGAGTGGATACTTGATGAATCGACTGGTGCCTTCCCACGCCTGAACGTCAACTCCCGAAAGGCCGGTGGCCTCGACTGCCAGCCATCCGCCCACTTCCATCTCGGCGACATTGAGTCGGGTGGGAGTAAAACGGCGCGGCTCAACCAGGATCATGGCCCGTGCACTGTTCCCTGATACCGACACCGTTGCGACCTCGCCTAGCGCACGCGGATTGTAGTGGCGGTGGCGGACGTGTCAGTCGGAGGTCAGGCCAGTGCCCGGGCTATCCGTTCGACGCCTTCTACGAGGTCACTATCCCCAAGCGCGTATGACATCCGCACATAGCCGGGAGCGCCGAATGCTTCACCGGGCACGATGGCGACCTGGCCTATATCCAGGATCGCCGCCGCCAGATCAAGGGTTGTCTTCACGGGTTTGCCGCCGATGGTGCGGCCCATGACGCCCTCGAAGTTGGGAAACGCATAGAACGCTCCTTCCGGTTCCAGGCACGTAACGCCCTCAATCTCATTGAGCATTCGGACCATCGTGCGTCGCCGTTGGTCAAAGGCCGAACGCATCTTCGCGACGGCGTCGAGCGGTCCGCTGACCGCTGCCAACGCGGCTCGCTGGGCGATGTTGTCGACGTTGCTCGTCGCGTGCGACTGCAGGTTGGAGGCGGCCTTGATGACGTCATTGGGGCCGGCCATCCAGCCAACCCGCCATCCCGTCATGGCATAGGTCTTAGCCACACCATTGACAATGACACACCGATCGCGGATCTCCGGAACCAGCGTTGGCATCGAGGAGAACGTCGCGTCGCCGTAAACGAGGTGTTCATAGATTTCGTCGGTGAGAACCCAGAGCCCTCGTTCGGCCGCCCACCTGCCGAGCGCCTCCACCTCTTGTGGTTGATAGACAGCCCCGGTGGGGTTCGATGGCGAAACGAACAGGAATATTTTTGTTTGTGGCGTGAGCTGCTTTTCGAGCATGTCGGTTGTCACTTTGAAGCCGGTCGAAACGTCGGTGGGTACGTTGACAGGGACGCCACCTGCCATCCGGATGGCTTCAGGGTAGGTAACCCAATAGGGCGTCGGCATGAGCACTTCGTCGCCCGGGTCCAGGAGCGTCGCGAACGCTTCGAAGACCGCCATCTTCCCGCCATTGGTAACGAGGACCTGGCTCGACTCGAGTTCCAAGCCGGAGTGGCGGAGAGTCTTGTCGGCGATGGCTTGGCGCAGTTCTGGCAGACCGGGAGTGGCTGTGTACTTGTGGTTTTTTGGGTCACGACACGCGGCTATGGCCGCCTCGACGATGTAGTCGGGGGTCGGGAAATCCGGTTCGCCTGCCCCGAATCCGATTACGGGAATGCCCGCCGCTTTCATCGCCTTGGCGGTAGCGGTGATGGAAACTGTCGCCGATGGTTCGATAGCGGCGATTCGCTGGGAAATGCGGCCCATGGTTCCTTCTTCGTGTGACTGTTTCCGACACCCTAGTGGTGGCCGCCCACGCACTCAGCTGGTTGGATCTTGACCTTCAACGACAAGGTCGGTCACGTAGGTGGCCGGCCGAAATGCCTGTCGGCTAAGCGGTGAGAGTTCGGCCAAGGGATGATTGATCGGAAGAACGGCCTTGCCGCTTGCCAGTGCGGCAAGCGCGATCCGAGCAAATGGTCCGGTCGTCCACAAACGATCGGTGTGGCGTGCGACGACAGGTAGGAGCAAGCAGTCGGCCGTCTCGGCCGGCATCAGCGTGACGGGGGTAAGGAATTCTAGAAGCCCCCGACGGATGGCTCGACTTGAGGTGAGGAGTTCGGGACTGGCCGCCTCGGTGACGTCTCGTAGAACCGTGCGAGTGCCCGCTCCGAGAGACAAGACGCCCAGGCGCCCATACCGGGCGGCTTCGTATGCCAGGTCCATCGACCAGCGTTGATCTTCAAGGCGGGTGATGATCACTTCGAGTGCGGCGGCGGTCCTGGCTGCGTTCAAGTCCATGGCCACTTCGGTAACCGCCAACAGCAACGCTTGGTCCGGGCGCCGTTTTCGGAGGCTCTGGGCTGCCGCTACACCTTCCTCCGGCCACGATTGAGCGGTGAGCGCCAGCAGAGCATTGGCAGCCTTGGCAGCGGTCGTCACCGGGTCGGCCCATTCTTCGCGAGCTAAATCGTTGAGGATGTCGTGGGGTTTCACATCGTGTCCAGTCGGAGCGTTCGGCTCCACGCGAGATGGGGACGGCATCGCCGTCCCCATTGTCCCGTTGAGATGGGAGAACTATCCCTCGTCGAGCTTCTCAGCTGCCTCGTCGGCTACGTCAGATACGGCCTCGGCTGCGTCGCTGGCCGCTTCAGTCGCATCGCCAGCTGCGTCGCTAACCGCTTCCGTTGCTTCGCCCGTGGCATTCGTGGCCGCATCGACAGCATCGCCCGCTCCGCCCTTGACCTTGTCGACCATGTCCCCGGCGACTTCCTTGGCTTTTCCAAGGGCACCTTCCGCCTTCTCCATGGCGCCTTCAACCATGTCTCCGACACCGTCGCCAAGGTTTTCTGCCATGTCTTTTGCCTTCTCGACAGCATCGCCGGCGCTCTCGGCTGCTTCGGCGGCGACATTCTTCGCCTTTCCGAACATATTCTTGATCGTGTCCATGATCGCCATTAGTCGATCTTCCCTTCATTGGTGGTGGTTGGTATATATACCAGCTCATTCGTACCCGATGTCCGGTATTGAGTCCTCGGAGTAGATCAGCGCGAGTAACCGTACTGGCTCACGATCGTCCCGTTGGGATCGAGCAGGAATCCGGTGTCGCCCGAGTTGTCCCAGACCGGAGTGTCATCGCACCAGTAGAACTCCGGTGGTTGGTCCTCGCCACACCCCGTGAAGAGCACAAGTGATGCGCCTGGAGCCAGGCGGACGCCGTCGCCAAACGTGTACCGATGTACGGACGACTCGTCCTTGATCGTCCACCCGGTCAGGTCGATGTCGGCCGAACTCGACGATGTAATCGTGATCCACTCACCGTTGCGGTTCTCGTCGTCGCGTCCTGTGGCATCGGCGTTGATGGCTGTGATCGCTATGTCGAAGTGTTCGGTCGATCCACAAGCCGTCGCCGACCACATGCCACTCCCGCGGTCCTGAGCGATCCGCTCGGCCTCATCGAGAAACGACTGGAGAGACGTATTTGGTTCGTAAGCCCTGGCCAGGGCCGCGCCTCGAAGCACCAACTCGGAGTTGACGAACAGATCGTCGATCCACACATATCCGAGGATGCGCCCGTACTGGTCGTAGGCGTCGACGTCAGTGCTGATTAGTACATCCCGATTGGCGACCAGGTCCATCAGGAGGGTCCGGGCCTCGTCGTCGTAACACTCACCTTGCTCAGGGGTGTTGATGCCGATCAGCCGAATATGCTCTTGCTGCCCGTCAATCTCCACCCGGATCGAATCGCCATCCTGCACGAAGAGCACCCGGGCCGTTTGAAGGTTTCCGGGTGGCTGTGGAGCGACGAACTCCACTGATGTTGACGAGGCTCGTATGGTGGCCGGGCTGGTCTCAGTGGCTGATTGGTCGAGCGGTCCGGCGCAACCTCCGATTATCACCAGCCCTACCAGCGCCAGGCGGGCTGCTCTCATACCGCTTTTTCGTAGGCGCGTCGGGCCGCCACGAGAACCGGATCCCAGGTACCCGAGAACGGTGGTGCGTAGGACAGGTCCATCATGGAGAACGAGAGGCCGTCCATGTTGTTCCAGATCCCGGTCGCCAACGGATCGATACGTTTTCCGGCGGTCCCGCCTCCGACGATCTGAGCTCCGAGCAGGCGACCGGTCCCTCGCTCGGCGGTTACTTTCAACGTCATGTCGGTGGATGCCGGCCAGTAGCCGGCCATGGTCGTCGACTCCGTCGTGGCACTAACGGCGTCGATCCCGGCCTCTTCGGCCTCTTGCTGGGTGAGACCTGTACGAGCGATTTCTATGTCGAGAACTTTGGTGATCGCCGTACCCAGGATGCCCGGGAACGTCGCATCTTCACCGCCGATGTTGATGCCGGCCACCCGCCCTTGCTTGTTGGCGACTGTCCCGAGGTGCACGTTGGCTGGCCGGCCAGTGAGTCGGTGGAGTGCCTCCGCACAGTCTCCGGCTGCCCAGATTCCTTCGACGGACGTTTGCTGTCGGTTGTTGACCTGGACGGCCCCGGTCGGGCCGATCCGAATTCCCGCTTCGGCGGCCAGCTCCGAAATCGGACGAGTACCGAGCGCCAGTACGACCAGGTCGGCATCCAGGACCGCTTCTCCAACTTCGACGCCCCGAACATGTCCCTCGTGGTCCGCCAGGCATTTCACCCGGTGCCCCGGATATACCTGGATTCCGCGCTCGCGCATGCCCACCGTGATTCTGGCACCGAGGTCCTCGTCGAGGCTTCGGTTCATGACGACTGCTCCCGAGGTGATGAGATGGGTGGTGATGCCCCGGACATGGAAGGCTTCGGCCATCTCCAGTCCGATGTATCCGCCTCCGACAACCACGGCGGTTTCGGCTTGTTCTGCCGCAGTTCGAATTGCTTCGGCGTCGTCGAGCGTTTTCACATGGAACACGCCGTTGAGATCGATGCCTTCCATCGGAGGCCGTATTGGGCGCGCGCCGGTCGCGTAAACCAGCTGGTCGAAGGGGACGTTCCGGGTCTCGCCGTCACTTCGGACGATGACAATTCGGTCGTCAATGTCGATTTCGATGACCTCGTGGCCGAGATGGACGGTTATGTCTTGCTGGGCGAATTGAGCCGGGGTTCTGGCGATCAGCTGGTCGATTCGGGGCACGTCGCCCGACACGTAATACGGTTCCCCGCAGGCCGAGTAACTGACCCGTTGCGTCATCTCGAACACGTCGATGACTAGATCGTTGACGTCGCGTCGGCGTCGCGCCTGCGACGCGGCCGACATGCCGGCGGCGTCGCCGCCGATCACGACGAGGCGTTCGCTCATGAGGTTTTCTTGCCGAAGCGGCGTTCCTTGGGTGGTTCGAGCTGCGCCTTGAGTTCTTTGAGTTCGGCCAGTTGGCGCTTGATGCGTCGCCGCCGAATCCGGATCACGTAACCCACTATTTCGTCGATGAGGACGGCGATCAGGGTGGTGCCCAGCAGTAATGCGGCTAGGGGGGCTTCGATGCTCCACTGCAGAAAATCGAATCTCGTGGTTTGCGTGTTCTGGAAGACCAGGATGATTACGACGGCCAGCAGCAGCGCACCAAACAGCATCGACCAGCGGAAGCCAGAGCCTTTGTAGACCGTCGTTGGAGTGACCGGCGCCACGACGGTTTCTTCAACCGGGGCGTCTGCCGTAGGTAACTCACCGGATCCGAGGGGCATGACCTCAGTGTCCGTGAGGTCGATGCCGTCAGATGGGCTGAGGTCTATTTCGTCGCCGGTGGGGGTCGGTTCTTCCTCGTTCATGCTCAGCATCGTAGCCCCCCCGATCCGATGTAGCACGTGATCATTTACACTGCCCGGATGTTGCGTTGGGGGAGGGTGGTAGGTCTGGTGCTGACGATTGTTGCGTCGGCCTGCGGCGCAGAGGTCGCGGTGGAAAACACGGCACCGACCCTTCCGCCGCTTGAGATTCCGATTGCGGCGACGGTTCCGCCGAATGGGTCTTCAAGCACGACGGTGGTTGAGCCGCCGCCGACCGTTGACCTTCCCGAGATTCTCGATTTGGCAGCGTTTGACATTTTCGGCCGCCTGGCCGTCGAACAGTATGAGGTCAACTACCGCATGGTCGGCGCTGGGATAGACCAGGAAGCGGTGTACACCTACCAGCGCGATCCTCTGGCCGGGCATATCGTCGGGATTGCCGACGGCGATGAGATCGAGGTAGTCCTCGTCGGCGACGAAGTGTGGGCCAGATTTGGTCCAACGCCCGATGGAGCACTGGTCGAGGCCAGCACAACGTTTGCGGCACTGGCTGACGGCTTTTTCGAACCAGGTGCGATTGCAGCCCAGAACCTGGAGCCCTTTGACTTTCGTATCGGTGATTTCGTGCTCGTTGGCCCGGGAGACTTCGAAGGGGAGGCAGCATTTGAATATGCCGCTCCTGAGCCACGACGGTTTTCGTGGTGGGTTGACGGCGACGGCCTGATCCTGGGCGGAGCCGGCGTAGTCGGCACCGATTCTGATGGTGCCGACCTCTCCTTTCGGTATCGGTGGTCGGAGGTATCGGATCCGATCGTGCGTCCCACGAACACGATATCCCAGGAGGAGTACTTCGCTTTCCTCGAAGGTCAGGACCCCAATGATCCCACCCGACTCCAGGAGGACCTCCGCAGCGTCCAGGCCGCGGTTGCCCGGTCCCGGGTGAATGACGGGCTCTTCGGAACCGAAGAACTTGACGGGATGGTTCGTCTCGGATTGATCGACGGCTGGCAACCAACTCTCGACGATCTCCGGCCAGGAACAGTCGGCGTCCTGATCGAACAGGACTCAGCGCTGCTGGTTGCAGCCATGGCCGACGGACGTCACTATTGCGTTGCCATGGCTGGGGACGCCATAACGTACGGCGCCAGCTACACAATCGCCGATCTGATCGCCCCAGACGGCTGCTCCGTCCCGACGGAATTCCCGCCGCTCGATCCTGCCGGCTAGTGACGGCCGCAGACGATCCCCAGTAGATCCTCCCGGTCGACGAGGTGACGTCGCTCGATGCTTCGACTACGAGGCTCTTACCCTCGAATTGGGCGGCCGCATGGTTTAGGCGTCGACGTCTGCACCTTCGAAGTGCCAGCGTTCTTTGCTGGCTCTGGCCGCGTCGACGTCGACCCGGGTGAGCAGGAAACCGCCGATGACAAAGAAAGCCGCCACGGAGATAATGCCGTTCCGACCACTTCCGGTTTGGGCGGTAACGATGCCGAACAGCAACGGTCCCCAGATCGCCGAGAACTTCGAGAAAACCGAGAAGAACCCGTAGAACTCAGCGGCGGCTTCTTCGGGAATCATCGTGCCGTACAGACTTCGGGACAGCGCCTGGACCCCGCCGAGCACAAAACCGACCACCGCAGCGAGCATGAAGAATGGGACGGCTGCACCTTCGGGCAGGAAGAAGGCGCTGACTGCCAGTCCGACCCAAATGACCAGATTGACGAGGATTGCCCGCTTTGGATTTATCTTCCCGGCGATCCACCCGAAAGCGTAGGCGCCGCCAAAGGCGATGAACTGAACGATGAGGAAGGCAATGATGACTTCCTGAAGCGAGAGATTGAGGGTGTCTTCGGCGTAGGCCCCGGAAATGTTGATCACGGTTTGGGTGCCGTCGTTATAGAACATGAAAGCCAGGATGAAAAGCAGGAGTTGCGGGAACTGGCGCAATCGGAGTCCGGTTTTGATAGTCCGCGCCAGGCCGATTCTGGCATAGGCCACAAGGTCGGGTTGTCCGGCATATTCGGCCGGTATCGGCTGGGATATGCCGTCGCTGGGAAATCGTTTGAGGGCATAGATCGTGAAGAGCACCCACCACACGCCGGCGCCGGCGATGGAGATCCGGGTCGCCATGTCGAGACTCAGGCCGATCACCTCCTGGTCGGCGAGGACGATGAGAACGAATGCGAACAGCACGTAGATTCCGCCGCCGATGTACCCAAGAGCGAACCCTTTCGACGACACTCGGTCGATGGTGTCATCGGTGGCGATGATCGGGAGATAGCCGTCGTAGAAGACGTTGGCTGCGACAAAGCCGACCTGGGAGACGATGAATACCAGCAGGAACAACGGTACGGAACCCGATGGGACAAAGAAGATGGCGAAAGTGAACCCGGCTCCAAGAAACGCGAAGACTCGGAGATAGGCACGTTTGGCTGACGAGAAGTCGGCCATGGCGCCCAGGACTGGCATGATGAGAAAGAGGACGAAGGCTCCCCCGGCAACCAGGAACGACCAGATCGCGCCGCCGGTCATACCCCAGTAGCCGGCCTCCGGGACGATTGAACCAGTGAAGAACGGAGCCACGATGGCCCCAGAGGTGGTCGCGTACGCCGAATTCGCCCAGTCGTACATGGCCCATCCGAAGATGGTCTTCTTGTCGTTCTTCACGATAGTGCTCAACACCGCTCCTTGTTCGGCGGCCAGCGTAGAGGACCCACCTCGTCGAACAGCGGAAGATAGGTGGTTTTCCCATGGCCAGATAGGCGGGTTTCACCGGTAGTCTTCCAGCCATGACCAGGGTTCGACGTTTCATCCCCGTACTGTTTCTTCTCATTGCCTCGCTCCCGTTCGGTGGTGTGGCCGGAGCGCAGACCGCCGAATGTCCGGCCGTCGACGGGATCACCTGCGACGGTTGGGTCACCGACACGGCCGGAATCATCCGCGACGATGCCAATCTGGAACGTCTCATCGACGGCGTGATCAACAACTACGGCCACGAGATTGCGGTTGTGATCGTGCAGTCGGCCGATGATCCCAATGGTTTGGCCCAGGAGATCGGCAACACCTGGGGAGTAGGAAGTTCCGGTGCCGACGATGGGATCGTGGTCCTTGTGGCACTCGATCAACGCATCACCGCGGTTGAGACCGGACCCGGAATCAGCCTCTCTGACCCGGATTTCATCGCCGGCCTAGGCAATAGCTCATTCGCAGCAGGCGATTTTGACGGGGGAGTATCGGCGATCGTGGCCGGGCTGGTCGCCACCTTCAGTGACACTGGCGGGTTCCCGTCAAGCGGTGGTACGGACACCGGTCAGGACACTGATACTCCAATAGAGATTCCCGATTTCAACCCACCACCGAGTCTGCCTAATCCTGGCTCGGGTCTCGGTTCACTGAGTCCCATTCTGGGTCTTATGTTGATCGCCGGTGGCTTTTTCGTTTCGAGTGAGTTTCGCAAGAAGAACCTCCTCGTCTCGTCGGCTCGAAAACGTCGCCAAGAAGCCGAGGTCGACACGATTCTCGAAGGTCTCACGCCCTATGGACACGAGCTGGCACTGCGCGACGAACTGTTTGAGCTTCGTCCTGTCGAAGCTCCTAACGCCGAAACGCTACCGGTGGTATCAGCCCTTGAGGCGGTCATGGACGGGCAGGCTGGCGACCACGATGCGTTGGCCGCCGCCTGGTCGGCTGGTCTGCTGGAAGTGCTCCGTGCCGACCGGGTGGCTGCCGAGCGGGAGATGCCGCTCGAACTCGCCATCACCGGTGAGCAGCAACTGTTGGAAGATGCCCTCCAGGCGTCCGTTGCCGAAACGATCGCCACCACCCACGACGATCAGTTCAGTTTGAAGTCCGAAGAACTCAAGCAGTTAGTTGCCTCGCTGCGTCCGTATCGGGTGGCCCACGAGCGAACCAGGACGGCTCGCCGGCTGATTCATCGCGCCGTCACCACGCCGATCGGACCGGTGATTGTCAACGACCTGGGCGAGCGCGTCGTCCAAGCCGGTCCGGTGCTCGTCCCGGGAGCACCCATTCTTGATTCCGTCAACGAGGTGGACTCCGCCTACGTGACCGCAGCCGACAAGGCCACTCGACTGAAGCTGATCCGGGATCGGCTCGATGAGAACGAAGCTCGCCCCGCCGTGTCTGCGGCTCTGGTCGACCTCGAAGACGACGCCGAGGCGGCGCTGGCCCGATACGAGGGAGTCCTCGACACGTTGGAAAAGTCGCAGCTTAAGCAAGACGGTCTTTCTGTCCCAGCGGTAGCTGCGTTCCTCCTGATGAACAATGACTCGGTCGACGAATTCCTGGCTGCCTACGGCGAGGCCAAACGTCTTGGCAATGATGCGGAGATGAGCGTCGAGTTCGCAATGGCTGGACTCCGTACCGAGTCGGAGATTGCCGAGGTTCGAGCGCAAGCCGACTCGCTCAATCTTCCGGTAGCCATCGCTGCCGCGCTGCTGGACAGGGGGGATCGCGCCATCGCAGCGTTCCACGAACTCACAGATGGCCTCGCCGCCCAGGGTCTTGATACGGATACTCGCAAGACCGTCGCAGCGCTTCTCGCCATCTCACTCGAGTCGAGCGTTGCGTTGCGCAAATGGACCGAGGCCCGTGAGGCGCTCGCCAAACTTGGTCTGGCCGGGGCGTACGCCGATGTGGCAGCCGCCTTCGGTGCGTCGGACCCCCGCGGTCCACGCGCCTTCGCAGTTGCCTACGCCGCCCAGCGTCAAGCCCTGGCCCGGGGCGGCATCGAAGACGCAGATCGGTATGCACCTGAGCTAGCCCACAGTGGCACCCGCCGAGGTCGCGATAGTTGGACCGGGGACGTCATTCCCGGATCTTTGCGAAGCTTTGATCCGTTCACACTTTTGTATTACCGGTGGATCATCACCGGTGGCACCGGCCATGGACACGGTTGGGAACCGATCTATCAGGACCGTTCCTGGTCGCAGGACACCAATTCGTGGTTCGGTGGTTTTGGTGGTGGTGGGGGATTCGGAGGAGGAGGAAGCTCATCGGGGTCGTCCTCCTGGGGATCTTCCTGGGGCGGTTCGTCCGGCGGATTCGGTGGTTTTGGTGGAGGCGGAGGCTTCGGGGGCGGCGGCGGTGGCGGAGGCGGTTCGAGCGGTTGGTAGCCGTGGACGCCGCGCACAAGCGCTTGCGATGGTTGACAGTCGCGGTTTCGATCGTGCTACTTGGTGCCTGTTCGACGAGTGAACTTGCCCCGGTTCCCAGCACTCCTTCGCCCCCGGGCCCACCGACGGTCGCGCCCGCTGAAAAGTCGACAACCACCAGTACCGTTCCCTCCTCGGTTACGACGATGGAACCCTTGGCGCCGTTGACCGGGCTGGCACTCGAATGGATCGACGTCGACCTTGGCTTCCCGATCCTGGTCTTCTCGTCGGGATCTCAGACCTATGTGGCCGACAAGTCCGGGCTGGTCGTCTCGATGGATACCGGCGAGATTGTTTTGGATATTCGCGAGAAAGTGCTCGATGGCGGCGAACGAGGTCTGCTGGGGGCTGCGTTTCATCCGTCCTATGCCGACGGAAGTTTGCTGATCGTCCACTATTCGGACCTGGTCGGCAATACGCAGGTCTCGAGTTTTGCAGTCTCCGAAAACGTCGCCGATCCGCAGACTGAGCGGACCATTCTGGCGATCGAGCAACCCGCCGGAAACCACAACGGAGGCATGGTTCAGTTCGATTCAGCCGGTCACCTCTACGTGGGTCTTGGGGACGGAGGCGGGAGTGGCGACCGGTACGGGAACGGCCAGAATCTCAGCTCGCTATTGGGTTCGATCGTGCGCCTGGAGGTTTCCGATCAGGCGGGCTATTCGATACCTCCCGACAATCCGTTTGTCGGCCGGGCCGACGTGGCACCCGAAATCTGGCTGTGGGGGCTCCGGAATCCTTGGCGCTTCTGGATCGATGAAGTCACCGATTCGGTATTCATTGGAGATGTTGGTCAAAACCAATATGAAGAAGTAAGCATCGTGTCGATGGCCGATGCGGGAGCAAATCTGGGTTGGCCGATCACCGAAGGCTTACATTGCTTCAGTCCGTCGTCGGGATGTGACAGCTCTGGGCTGACCCTGCCGGTCGTGGAGGTCTCACATGCCGACGCCGGTTCGTGTTCGATCACCGGCGGGATCGTCTACCGGGGCACGGCCATCCCAGAGTTGGCCGGCACCTATTTCTTTTCCGACTACTGCGGAGGCTATCTGCGGGGCTTTGACCTGACGAACCCCGATCGGGTGACTGACTACACATCTCAACTTGGCGGGCCGGTTGGGCAAGTGTCGTCGTTTGGGCAAGGTGCCGACGGGGAGCTCTATCTGGCAACTTCGCAGGGGGTCTATCGCCTCGTTCCGGAGCGCTAGCCGCCGGCCACGGGTTCAGACGGTCCGCATCGGCCACCTGTGCCCTTGAAACCCGAATCTGTCACACCGGAACGTTACGATCGGCGCCATGCTGTACGTAGAGAACTGGGCACCCGAATATGGAGCACCGATCGAACACGATCCGGCGCTCGCGCCGAGCGAGTCGATTATCGACGTCAGCATCGAAACCGCCACCTGGGAACCGCGCCGACCTGACGCGTCGGCTGCTGACTCGATAGAGGCGATGTGTTTTGTCGACGGTGTGCGGAGAGTCGACGCCCGCCTCACGCTTGACGAGCCGGAAGGTCCCATTTCGGGACTGTGCGGATCGCTGGGCGTCGGGGCGACCCATTGGGATCGCACGATACCGAGGGCGACCTTCGGCAATGTGTTGATCGAGCGACTGGCGGTAGTCGGGTCGGGCCGTGTCGTCGAGGTTCCCGCGGCGGGCAACCTGCGGTATGAGCCTGTATCGGTCGCCGGCGAGGATCCCGCCGAACTGATTCGCTACTTCCATGGCCGGATGCGCAAGGCGGAAGCAGAACTGTCATCGCAGCTGGCCGCCGAAGGCCATCTCGTCATTGCTGATGGACCGGTTTACGAAACCAAGCCCCAGACGGTCATCGGGTTTATCAAAACCCACCGCGTGAACTATCTCCCGTTGGAGGAGACCGAAACCGTTCGGCAACTGACGGCCGGAACCCGGACGCCGCTTTTTCTCATGGATGGCGTTATGTTCCAAAAGTACTCTTGGTACTTGAAACTGGCCGACATTCCGGGCGGTCACACCTGGTCGGGCGTCGTCAGGTGCGAAGTGGCTGCCTCGCTTGGGATTGAACAGGCGACTTTCTACGCCGACGTCGCTGCCCTGCTGTTGCCCCAGACCGCCCCGCCGTTGCACGTAGACCCGCGGGCACCTCAGAACCTGGTACCGATCGGTGCCTTGGAACGGGAGCTGCGCCGCAACTTGGGAGACCCGGGATTGGTCTATCGTGCCCTCCGGGAGAGTATTGGTCAGTCGACAAACGGAGCTGCATGAGCGTCGGGCGGGTTGTTGGAACCGAAAAGACATCAACTCAGGTGTTTCGCGTCGTCCTCGATGAGGCCGAATACCTGCAACTCGACGACCTCGTGGTAGTTCGTACCCAGGTGCCGCAAGCCGGTGAGATCGCCACATATGGCATCGTGACCGAGTCCGAAGCTGTCTACGAAGGCGCTTCCTACGAATCAGATACGTTCCGTATCGCCGAACACGGGATCCTGCCGGCCCAGAAGGTACGGTCCGCTCAGATTCAGGTCACCCGGGTTGATCCTGAGGTGTGGGTATCGCCCGACCCCGGCGAGCTCGTCGAGCGAGCAAGTGGCGAAGCGAGAGACAAGGCACTGTACGCCGACGAGATGGGTCGCCCGCTCCCGGTTGGCATTGGCCGTGACAATCAACCGCTCTATGTGGATCTTGACTTCTTTGACGGCCGCAAGGGCGGGCACATGTCGATTTCCGGGATCTCGGGCGTAGCCACCAAAACCTCGTTTGCCCTGTTTTTTCTTCGCATGCTGACCGGTCGCCGCGACATTGTCGGTGAGTCGGGCGTCAACATGCGGGTCCTGGTCTTCAACGTCAAAGGCGAAGATTTGCTATGGCTCGACAAGCCGAACGCGCTTTTTGATGACGAAGCCCGCCAGAAATGGGAAGCACTGGGCGTTGAACCAACCCCGTTCCCTTCGGTGGCTTTCTGGGCGCCACCCAGGAGGAAATCCGGAGATGTCCTCCTGCCCGATGTGGCGGGTCGCCAGGAAGGTGTGCAGCCGTTTGCTTGGACCCCGCGTGAATTTATCGACGAGGGTCTCCTGCGATTTCTATTCACCGACGCCGGGGATAGCCGTAATCAACTCTCCTTCGTTGAGGAGCGAGTGCGGTCTCAGCTCCAGCGGTGGGCGGTCGATATCGTGGGGCGGCCAGGAGCAGTCGTCATTCGCCAACCGCCGATCGGAGGATGGAAACGCGGCGCCGAAGTGAAACTCGAGCCAGGGGAGCGAGTCATCGAAGATCTGCCCAGTCTGGTCGCCGCGTTGGAGGAATACCTTGACCCGCCCGATGGGGAGGAACCCGACCGGGCCTGGTCTGGTCGGGTACAGGGCGGTACGGTCTCGGCGTTCATGCGGCGTTTGTATGCGGCTCAGTCGCGTCTCGGTGAACTGATTCGGGCGGGGGACTCGAACCGGATCGATCGAGGCAAGGCCCAGGTCACGGTCGTGGCGATCCAGTCGTTGCATGACCTTGCCCAGCGGTTCGTCGTCGGTGCGCTGCTTCAGGAAACCTTCGCCGAAAAGGAACAGACCGGCCAGCGACTTCCGCTGTCGGTCGTGGTGCTCGATGAGCTCAACAAGTATGCGCCCCGCGAAGGCAACTCTCCGCTTAAGGATATGCTCATCGACATCGCCCAGCGTGGGCGATCCCTCGGAGTCCTGCTCGTCGGTGCCCAACAGACAGCTTCTCGTATTGCTCAGGAGGTCATGGAGAACGCGGCGATCCGGGTGGCCGGCCGTTTGGATGCCGCAGAAGCCGAGCGATCCGAATATGGCTGGATGCTTCCTTCGACCCGGGCGAGAGCTCGTCTGCTCAAGCCCGGCACCATGGTGATTTCCCAACCGGCGATACCGGTGCCACTGGTCGTCAACTTTCCATTCCCGCCCTGGGCGACTCGCCGCGAGGAAGTGAGCGAGGACGTCGATCCTTTCTCGGGTCTGTAGCTGGTGAAGATCCTGCATACCTCCGACTGGCACGTCGGCAAGAAACTGGGTCGGTACGACCGCATGGACGAATACCATGAGGTTCTTGACGAAGTTGTCCAGATCTCGGAATCCGAAGACGTGGATCTGGTGGTCGTATCTGGTGACCTCTTCGATCGGGCCGCACCACCGATGGAAGCGTTGTCGCTCGTCGTGGAAACCCTGACGGCTCTCTCAGCCGACGGGACCCGACCCGTGGTGGCGGTCGCCGGTAACCACGATTCGGCTGCATTGTTCGAAGTCCTCGATCCGCTGATGGCGCCGCGCGGGGTTCGATTGGTTGGCGACGTCAAACGACCCGAGGAGGGCGGGGTCTTGACGGTCGCCACTCGAAATGGTGAAGCGGCGATTGGTTGCTTTCCTTTCTTGCGCGAAGGTCGGGTGGTCGACTTCATGGAAGAAATGGGCACGTGGTACGGGTCCTATGCGGACCGGGTTCGACAGATCACCACCGCCTACGCGGCCCGGGCGTCGGAGCTGGCAGGACCCGATGGGGTAGCGCTGTTGGCCGCACACTTCATGGTGACTGGTGCCAAAGTCGGCGGGCATGGCCGCCCCAGGGGCGAACGGGCGCTACACATGGGCGAGGCCTACTCGGCGACTTCCCAAGCTGTGCCGACCTCCTTGAGTTACGTGGCGATGGGCCATATCCATGCTCCCCAGCCCGTGCCCGGTGCCCAGGTGCCGGCCGAGTACGCCGGATCGCTGTTGGAGCTGGATTTCGGTGAGGCTGGCGAACAGAAACGAGTCGTGATCGTGGAAGCGTCCGCCGGTCTGCCGGCCTCGACGAGATCGGTTGATTTGTCAGGTGGTCGTCGACTCATCCGAGCAACGGGCCGCTGGGAAGACCTAGCCGAACGTATCGATCTGGTTGATGCCTTTGTTGATCTCACCGTCGAAACCGACGGACCGGATCCGGGATTGGCCGATCGAGCGCGCCAGCATTTTCCGTTCCTCGTAAAAGTATCGGCCAGCTATGCACGCGCCGAGGTCGACCGGCCCTCTCGTGCCGGGCTGGCATGGGATGAGCTGTATCGGGATTACGTGATCGAACGCACCGGGTCCGAACCGCGCGACGAACTGTTGGGCGCTTTCCGCACGGTCCTCGACGAAGCCGGACGCCAGGAGTGAGACCGGTTACCTTGCGCCTCGACGGGTTCCGGTCATACGCCAGCGAAATCGAGATCGACTGGACCGGCCGCAACCTCGTGGGAATTGTCGGTCCGATCGGGTCCGGAAAATCCTCGATCCTTGACGCGATCTGCCTGTCGCTCTACGGAAAAACACCGACCGAGAAGGCGAATCAGAAGTCGCTCATTCATCAACGGGCGGACGTTGGCAAAGTCGAGTTCGTCTTCGACGTCGAAGGCGAGCGGTGGAAATCGGTTCGAGCGTTGCGCCGAACCGGACAGAGCGCTCACGCTTTGTACCGGATCGACCCGGATGATCCGGCCGGAGAACCGCTCGAGACTGTGCTTCAGAAAGGGCCTGTCGACGACCGGATCGAGGAGATTCTCGGGGTCGACTTTGACGGTTTCAACCGGTCGGTCATGCTGGCGCAAGGTCGTTTCTCGGATTTCCTCAAGGCAACGAGCACCGAGCGCGACAAGGTTCTGAAGGGCGTATTCGGCCTGGACAAGGTCGACGTCATGGAGTCCGTAGCCAAACGAATTCGCGACGAGGCGAAACGGGACCTCGAAGAGTTCGGTCGCCGCAAGGCCGATTTGGACAATGTGAAAGCCCTTGCAGTACGGGCTGGCGAAGTTCTCGTCACATCGACCGAACGCCTCAACGCGCTGGCGGAACGTGAACCGATCATCGAATCGGCCGAAACCATCCGCAAGGCTGCTCAGGCCGAGATCGACTCGGCCGGCAAACAGACCGCGTCGTTGATGGAGCTGGCCGAGCGGATGCCCGACAGCGACGAAAGTCAGAAGATCCTCAAGGATCATGGGGCGAAGATTTCCGAGTTGGTCGCCGCCAAGGCGCGGGTTCGAGAGGTTGGCGCGGCGATCAACGCGGTTCGTCAAGAGCGGCTTGAGGTTCTCGAATCGGTCGGGGGCGAATCTGAGCTTGCCATGGCTCGCCAGCAGGTGGCCCGGTTGGCCGACGCACGGACCGGTGCCGAACGTGAATCGCTGAGGTCCGCCGACGCAGTCGCCAAGGTCGAAGCAGCAGGCGCGCTCGTCAAGAAGACCGTCAAAGAGGCCGAGAAGCTCGTCGCCCAAGCGACCGCCCTGGTGGAGAAGTCAACCGCCGCGGCCGCTTCGCTGCAGGCCGCCGAAGATGCTCTCCACGGGGCTCGCCACGCCGAGATGGCTGCGACGTTGCGGGCGGGACTCGTTGTCGACGACAACTGTCCGGTGTGTGCCCAACCGGTCGCCGCAGTGCCAGCGCCGAGCAAGGCAGGAACGGCGCTGGCGAAGCTTGAAAAAGCCAGGGACAAAGCAAGAAGCGAGCTAGCGGAAGTTACGGCAGCCGAGAAAGCTGCCCTCGCCGCGTCGGCCGCCGCGACCGAAGGCGTGAACAGTGCCGAAAAATCTTTGGCCGATATTGTCGTGGTGGCCGCTGAAGCCAAGCAAGCCTCCGAAACGGCCTCTGGCCTGGTGGAGGAGATCGACAAGACGCTGATCGCAATCCTCGGCAAGAAGCCGGTTGAGCGACTAGCCGAAATCGAGGAACGCCTTTCGGGGGTTGACGTCCGGTTGCAGAGCCTCGAGACCGACAAGAAGGAAGCGGATGCGGCAGTCGAGATTGGGCAAAAACAGGTGGACGAGGCCGAAGCGGCGCTCAGGAACCTGACGTTGACGGTGTCGAGGCTGGCGTCCCAGCTGGCGGTGCAGCACGAGGATTTGCTGGAAGCGACCGACACCGAGCAACTTTTGGCTTCGGTCCGAGAAGTCTGGGTGGAAAAACAGAAGCAGGCGTTGGACACCCGGGAAGCGGCTGTGGCCCGCCTTGCCGAAGCCACCCAGCTTCGAGCTGAGGCCATGGAAGCCGTCGGCTTCTCGCCAGACGACGACTTCGGTAAGGCCCTGTCGAATGCGGTCGCGGCAGTGGCGGCAGCCCAGCGCGAAGTCGATGTGCGCAATGAACGCCTCGCCCAAGCGGCCGATCTCGATGAGCAGATCATTGCCAGGCAGACGGTCGCCGACTTATACGATGATCTCGCCAAGGATCTTCGCCCGGCGGCATTCCTCGGTTATCTCCTCGAAGAGGAGCGAGCCGAACTGGGCCGGGTGTCGTCGGAGCAATTTGAACAGCTTTCCGGCGGCCGTTACCGCTTCTCTGACGACGGTGATTTCAACATCCTCGATCTAAACGCCGCCGAACAGGTGCGGAAGTCTTCGACGCTTTCGGGAGGAGAAACCTTTCTTGCGT
>Ga0224496_10000704_pt1 | contig 22724 bp, 14 predicted proteins | sample SF_Jul11_sed_USG_2_FD_168127 | JGI IMG/M metagenome (GOLD analysis project Ga0224496, IMG submission 168127) | Sediment microbial communities from San Francisco Bay, California, United States - SF_Jul11_sed_USGS_8_1 | ecosystem: Environmental > Aquatic > Marine > Sediment | place: USA...
TTTCTAGAGAAAAAGGATTAGTCTTAGAAGCTGGTAATACTGGAACTCTAAGAGGAGCTAGAGAAAGAGTAAGAGCCTTTACACAAAGAGCTGAAGAAGTTACGAACTTAATAGATGAATTAAAAGGAATTGACACTGTTAATGCTGGTAGTCTTGATGCTTTAGAAGGATTTAGGATTGCTTTACCTTTCCTTAGAAAAGTTAAAACTATTGCTGAATCTAGAACTTTATCCGCAATGGGCATAGATGAATCCCACTTGTCTGAAGAACAGCAACAACCTATTGTGGAACTTTGTATTGAACTGAATGAAAAAGCAGAAGCAGTAAATAATGCAGAAGCTGAAGCAAGAGGTCAAGAAATTCTACTTCAAATTGCAGTAGATAACATTAAACAAGTCTATAACGTAGATGATGAACAAGCAAAAGCTCTCCTTTCAGAAGAAGGTCTAAAAAAATGGTTCGACAAAGAAAAAGATGAGACATCTCCTGGACTAAGAGGAATCCACCAAAGACTTACAAGAAGACTTAGAAAAGGTGTCTCAAATCAAGAACAAGGCTTATTAAAAAGAGTATCTCCAGGTGAAATGCTCGGAATTGGTATTGATAACAATGGAAATGTAGTTCTTAGTGAAACTGGAACTCAATATGCAGAAGCACTAGGAAGACTAGACAATGCCATTGGAGAAAATGGTGAATTAAATACTGATGCAGATACTTTAGGAAAAGACATTGCTTTACTTAGATCATTAGGCTTAAGAGTAGGTGCTGGATCAACTATGGATAAGATTAGAAATCTTGTTACAAGAGGTGAACTACTCACAACCGAAGCAATGAAGAAGCTAGAAAAACTTCAAGATCTCGTCGAGAATGGTGTTGTCGGAGTAATTGAAATTGCTGCAGTAGCTGCAACAGTAGTAGTCGCTAAAGAGATAGTAGAAGGTGTAGGAGGATTACTAGAAGCTGGTATGGACAACATGAGTGATAGTATTAGACTGACTTTAGACCATCTGAGAGAATCTGTCACTGGTGTTGAAGGTGCTGTAGATGTTGCAAGAGATACGTTAGCTCAAAATGACCTACGTGATCCTCAATTCATTGGAGGTGCAAATGATGTTGCTAGAAACGCTCAACATGCTTATGACGTAGGTATTCTTAGTTCAGCTCAATCAACCCTAAGCTCTTTACAAAATATCATTTCATCAAATGTTTCAATGTTAAGTAGAACGAATGCCCTTGGTAATTTTGGCCAAAGACTTTCTGAATCTGGCATAGTTAACACAGCTGCTGGTTTAACTTTAGGAGCAGTTGTCGCTGAAACAAATGCTAGAACACTTCAACTAGGAACCAAAATCTCAAATGGTATTTCTGGATTAAGAGCCTCAATGGCAAGAGCGAGAGGAGAAAGAAACTACTTAACAGTGGAAGAAGCATGGCAAGAAATAGCAGACAGCTCTAGAACAGAAGCAAGCGAGGATAATGCAATCTTCGACAAAAATAAAGCTGAAGCAGAAACTCTCAAAGCTTTAATTGATGAAGCTGCTAAGAGTGGAACAGCCATTGAGGAACTTCTTAAAACAAGAATTGACACATTAACAAACAAATAACTAAAGGATAAATATGTCATTTAATGAAAACGATTTATACACCATAGCGGTTGGTCTTGTAAAAGAGACTGGGTTTGAAGCTTCATTTGAAGGAAGAGTCATTGATCTTCTCAAAGCCTTACAACACAGAGACGTTGAACAAATGTCAGCTGTATTAGTAGGTGATGAAGAACTGAAATCGGATATTACTGATGCAGCATCTCTAGCTTTAATAAAAGCTCAGACTGCTGTAGAAGAGAATATCCTTGCTAATGGATCAGCCATTGAGATTGAAAACCTTAATAACTTAAAGGAATCTCAGTTAAACATGATTAACTCTTTATAAAAGAAATTAATTATTAAATAAATAAACCGGGTTAATAGCCCGGTTTTTTAATACTAACTAGCTAAGATATTATTTAAACTTCTTAACCAAAGAATCAATCTCTTTTTCAAAATTATTTATATTATTCTCAGTAACTCTGCTTTTAAGGTATAAGACCAAGTTTAAGCCTTCTAAATTACCTAAATGGGGAATAAGACTAGAACGCATTTTTCTTTTGATTTTGCTACGGTCAGTAGCCTTAAAGACATTCTTTTTAGGAACAATAACAGTCACTTTTACTTGGTTGTCATCTCTTTTTTGATAATACAAAACAAATAGGGGAGAGTAGGCTCTTTTTGCATTCGCAAAAAAATCCTCACCTAAACGAGTTTCAAAACGATTTATTTTAGGGAACATGAAGTTAGTTTAAACGCCTTTTCTGACCACTGTCAATTTTTTACGGCCTTTTTGTCTTCTTCTTTTAAGAACAGCTCTACCTGCTGCAGTAGCTAATCTCTTGAGGAAGCCATGCTTTCTCATTCTTTTTCTTTTTTTAGGATTCCAAGTTCTTTTCATGATTGATTATATTATTATTTTCTCAAGAAATGAATTATATCATAGATTCTTTGGATCATCTTTTAGAAAAGTTATGATAAATTGGGTATATATGTCTGAACTAAGTTTCTCCCAATACCAAGAAATAATGAAACCTTTCATAGATCTTATTTATGGAATAGTCAATATAATTGGTTATGATAATAAAGAAAAAGAAAAAGAGACTGCTGATATCCTAGTTAATCAAATTTTCCTTTCTGTTATGGTCATGCACCTAAGCCAGTCTAGTAAGGGAAAAATGACTCCTGATTCAGATGAATTAAATAAAATGATTAAAGATGGTAAAAGTGAAGAGGTTCTTTCAATATTTGCGAAAGGAATTACTCTAGATAAATTAAACAAATATTTAGAAGAATCAGCAACAATGGTCATGACTAATTACTACTTTGAAGTTAAAGATCAGATAACTCCAGAAAAAACAGAATCAATAAAGAATCTTTATCAAGAAATTCAAGAAAGATCTTAAAATGAGTAAAAATGTAAAACAAGAGATTCTGGATACAAGAGAGCATAATTTCTATGATTCAGAAAAACTAGAAGCACTTTCACTTGCGATTGTAACTATTGCATCTGCCGTTAATATTGAAAATGTACCAGATATTGAGACTACATTAGCTCTTCATGCACTAATATTTGGATTTGTAAAAGAAATTGGAAAGATAGTTGATTACAGTAAGCATAATGCTCAGGAAGATGATGATGACAAAAAAGTAGAGTACTCAAAAGTAGAATTAGGAACAGCAGTACTTAGAAGTGTGGTAGCTCCTTTCTTAATAGCTGCGACTGTTTCAAACTTTGAATCTATAGATCAGACAATTCACTTAACTGAAAATTTAGATAATATTTTATTATCTATAGGAGCAATAACTGGAGTTTTGGCTGGAATTGCTGGGATAGGTGTTCTAATTAAAAAGTCGGGAGATGGATTAGCAAATATTTATAGATGGGCAGCTACAAATATCGGAAGGAAAAAAGATGAAGTTATCACTGGAGCTTCAGAATGGATAAAATCAGTAGAGCCTCAAAATCCAATTAGAGATGTTAAGCTACCTCTCAAAAAGGTGGAATTTCAATGGCCAGCAGGATTTCAACTTCCTTGGAAAAAGAGAAATCAGCAAGGAGAAGCTATTCTCGATGAAGAATAATTAACTATTCAACCTAAACGGCATCACCACATACTCATAAAAGTCATTATCCACTTCTTTAAACATGGCTGGCTTTAATCCATCATTAAGACCAAACCAGACTCGCTTTGGTTTAATATTCTTTAAAAAGTCTTGTAAGTACTTAGCATTAAAAGAAATCTTAACTTCTTGTCCTTCTGCCATATCCACTTCAATCTCACCTTCATAATTACCTTTTGAAGAAGCATTGGCCACAATTTTCATCTTTCCATTAGCAAACTCTAGAGTAATGATATTTGACACCTCCCTGGCAAAAACCATTGCTTGTTTAAGGATAGTATCAAACTCTTCACCATCAAATGTACCTGTAATCTCAAACCCACTAGGAACAATCTTTTCAAATGGAGGATAGTTACCCTCAATCAATCTAATAAATAATTCAACGTTTCCGATCTTAAAAAAGACTTGTTTAAGTTCATCAGAGACTTCAAAAAGAACTTTTTCTTGTGTTTGAATGTCACTTATCTTAACAATCTCATTAAAGGCTTTATTAGCTATTAGAAACTCTTTCTGATCTCCCATTGATCCATTAGTTAAATTAAGAACGCTTAGTCTGAATCCATCTGTACCGACAACTTTGAGACCTTGTTCAGTTTTTCTAAAGAGTAGAGTAGTTAGAATTAATCTAGCCTGATCAAGAGAAGTACTAAATGAAACATATTTTTCAATTACTTTTAACTTGGATGTTTCAAATTCACTTGTAAGTTCAGGCAGGGTAGGGAATACTGGAAAGTCATCACTCTGTTGACATTGAATATTTGTTTTACTTTTTGAAGATTTAACTTTGAGGGTAAGTTCTTTTAATGAAAGTTCTAAATCTCCTTTACCTAATGATTTAATAGATTCTAAAAATATCTTAGCTGGGATTGCAACTTTTCCTTCTTTTAATACTTCACCATAAAGATTTGTTTTTATTCCAATGTTTAAGTCAGTTGCTGAAACTGTAATTTGATTATCTTTAGCTTCTAAAAGTAAACAAGACAAAATAGGTAACTGTGGTTTTGTTGAAACTATTCTTATGAGAGTATTTAAAATTGATTCTAAATTTGATTTGGTTACTTTAATTTGCATATGTGATTTTGATTTAAAGATATTATATATAATTAATAGAAGTAATAGTAATAGAACCGTGGATAATGTTTATAACATTAAAGTTCTGTATCTGGTATTAGCGATTTTTCGCTGTTGATAATTACCCAAGGAGCATTGTGGATAAAAAATGTATAACTTCTTCACAGTTATTAACATCATTTCACATAATCCACAGTTACGGTTTTCTTTTGCACAAACATTAACAGAACATCAACATATTTATACACGAATTGTACACAAGGTTATCCACACTATGTGAATAAGTTTTGTTAAAGGGATTATTTACCTAGAAATCGCACTAAGAGACATCTTGAGAGCAGAAACGTCTCTTTGCATTAAATCATTATTTAAAAGTTCTCTATTTATTTTCTTCTTGGCGTGAATGACTGTAGTATGATCTCTACCAGAAAACCATCGTCCTATCTCTACTAGGGGAATATTAAGTTCACTATCCATCAGATACATCGCAACATGACGAGCTGTTACTAGATTTTTGACACGCTTATCTCCTTTAAGAGCAGTTTGTTTTACATGATAATGAGAAGAGACTGCTTTTATGATGTCTTGAGGAGTTACCCTAAGTTTTTTACTATGTGTTGTTTCTTCAGTTTTAAGAATATTATTAACTAATTCTTCATTGATCTCTTTATTTTGAAGTTCTACAGCTGACTTTAATAGTTTAATTACCCCTTCTATCTTTCTAGCAGAATCAACTCTAGAAGCAATCAGTTGAGCAATATTCATCGGAATTATTAAGTGCTGAGCATTTGCTTTAATTAAGAGAATAGCAGTCCTAAGTTCAAAAGAAGGCTGACCAATATCAATGATCAATCCAGCTTCAAACCTTGATTTAATTCTAGCTTCGAGAAAGTTAATTTCATGAGGTGGTCTATCAGAAGTCAAGATAATTTGAGAGTTTTGTTGTGTGAGAGCATTAAATGTATGGAAAAATTCTTCTTGAACAGCATTTTTTCCAGCAATAAATTGAATATCATCAATGAGTAATACCCCTACATTTCTATATTTGTTTTTAAATCGATTGGCTTTTTTTGTTCTAATAGCATCAACAATTTCATTAGTAAAATCTTCACCAGTACAATAAAGCACTTTTGTTTCTGGACGATTTTTTAAAATATTGTTTGCAGTAGCATGCATTAAGTGAGTTTTTCCAACACCTACTCCTCCATAAAGGAAGAGAGGATTGTAAGCTTGACCAGGTTTTTGAGAAACAGCAGTTGCAGCTGCATGAGCCATTTCATTTGTACCAGAAACTGCAAACTTTTCAAATGTAAAGTCAGGCCTAAGTCCTGCTTGTTTGGCAGCTACTTTGGCTTTATCAAGTGCCATGTTTTGAATGTTTCTTTCTCCAAAGAGATCTTCAACTCTGGGGGATGTAGGAACTCCAGAATTATCCTGTTTATTAAATCCAAAAACATTATCTTTTATCTGTTGAAATGATTTAGCTCTAGCTTGAGTAGGCATTGAGATATTATTACTTTGGGGCTGAGAGGGTGTCTGTTGGTTTTGCTCAATATTTGGTTTTAAATCATTGTGATTTAGTGTCTGTGAAATTGAGGATGGGCCATTGGTTCTAATTGGTGTTCCGATTGAAAAATTAAGAGAAGGTTTTCTACCAAGCAAAGTATTAAGGGTATTGATTAATTTACCACCAAGATTTTTTTTGAAGTTATTTGAGTGAAAAGCTGTCGGACTAGTAAAAGTACAAGTAGCACCATCATTTCCCATCAACTCTATTTTTGTAAGAGGGTTGTTTAAAATCCAGGTAGCAAAAACAGCTTCAGAAACATCAGCCTTAATATCAAGACACATCTGTTCCCAAATTTGTTTTACTTCTTCTTCTGATAAATAAAAACTTTCACTCATTTTCTGATTCTAACTTGAAAAATATATAGGGGGCAGTTTCAATATATTAGTTATACACAGACTTATTCACATTAAACAAGAAGAGAAATAGCTTAATTTACGGGGAAGGTGGCTCGTAATCATCAATAGAGTACCTGACGAAATCCTTAGAATTACGACCTTGTGCATTAGTTTTCTTAATTCTCTCATCTTCAGCTAGGTTCTTTTTTTCTTCTTCAGTCATTTCTGGTTGCTGTTTTCTCATAAAGGTAGGTCTTGGAAGATCAGCTTCTTTCTTATTTTCTTCGCCATTTGTTTTGGGTACCTGTTGTTCTTGAGCTTTTATTTCACTAGTTACTTCGGGAGCTATCTCTTTGGCCTCAGATTCTTCAAAAAGCTTGTGTACATTAACCTTTTCTTCTTGGATCAACTGTTCTTGTTTTTTCTTTTGTGCTCTTTGTCTAACTAATTCAGCTGGGTCAGTTGTGATAATCTGATGTTCATCATCACTGGCAACAACTCTTAAAGCAACGTGATTAGATCCAGCAAAGAAAATTCCTTCACCAACATCGGCAGCCATTAAAAGTTGTCTTTCACCTTCAGAAAGATAAAATGTCTCTGAAAGGATTGGGATAGCAGCAGTGGACTGTTTCATTAAAAATTGAATTGAAGCATTTGTCACAATAGCTCTTCCAAAATCATTATTGATAAAGTCTTCAACATCCTGAGTTATTGTCGTAATTCCTAGATAATATTTACGAGCACGTTTTACCATTCCATGAATAAATGAAGCACTGTCCTTATGTTTCATAAAGTACCAAGCCTCATCGATTACAAGAATACGTTTTTTTAAATCTTTCTTAACTCTAGTCCAAATAAAGTCTAAAATAACAAACATTGCTACCGGCCTGAGTTCTTCAGACATCTCTTTGACTGAGAATATGGTTAGCTGATTGTGAATGTTTAAATTAGAAGATTGGTCAAAAATACCTCTAAATGAACCAGTAATATATTTTTCAAGTCTAGAAGCTAGATCATCAGCTTCTGGAGTTTCCATACCAATTAATGATTTATAAAGATCTTCCATCAAAGGAGGTTGATTAGTTTGAGTAGCTGGATCAGGAGTAATACCTTTTGCTTTGTAGGATGCAACTAAAGCTCTATCAAGCATTGCTTCTTGTGGAGCTGTCATTTCACCAAGCATGACTTTAAGCAATCCATGGAGAGTAATAATTTTTTGTCCTAATTCGTTTTCACCTTCTTCATAGAGATTAGAAAGGTCAAAAGGATTAATCTTTGTCGATCCTCCAAATGTAAAGTTAATATATTCTCCGTCTAATGTTTGAGATAGTTCTTCATACTCATGTTCAGGATCTAAAATAATAACCTCTGCTCCAAACATCATTTGTCTTAGAATTTCTAACTTCACAGTATAAGATTTACCAGCACCAGATTTAGCAAAAACAACCATGTTTGCATTTTCCATTCTAAATCTGTCAAAGATCACCAAAGAGTCATTGTGCTCATTAAGACCATAAACAATTCCACTGTCCATTGTTAACTCTGATGAAGTAAAAGGGAAAGTTGTCGCAAGGGATGTGGTATCCATATTACGAGTAATCATTAATTTATCTATTCCCATTGGTAAAGTAGTTTTAAAGCCCTCATCCATCTGAAGAGTCGCTTTTTTTGAAATAATTAAAAGAGATCCGAGTGTTGATTGAATTTTTTTAGTCATTACATCAAGAGTTTCAATAGAATCTGCTTTAATAGTGACATAAAGTCCATATTGGTAGAATCTCTCAGCCCCTTTAGCCAGTTGTTCTCTGATAACCCTAGCATCATCCAGTTTAACTTCAGTATTAATGTTGCTAATCTTTCCAGATCGAATATCTGATTGAATTTCAGCTTCCATCTCAGTAATTTTTCTTTTGAGGTTATCTAAAATTTCTTTAGAGTCTACTGGGAAGATAAACATTGATACGTCTAATTGATGGGGAAAGTTAATCAAAGGAGATAGCCAGTTAGCTGGAACTGTTCTTGGATATCCAGCCACAAACAGAGTTCTTGAATAAGTTGAGTTTATTTTTTGATAAGTAAAATCTACTTCAATCGCTTCAGGAGCAATAATGTCTTGAATAGTTACTAATCCACGAGAGAATTCTTTGATTTTTTCTAAATCTTTTTCTTCTTGGGTTGGTTCTGTAGTTGTTGTTGCGTTTTTTTGTTTAAAAAAAGGCAGGTTTAAATTTAAAGGCATCACCACTATTCTAGATTATTTTTGGCTATCAAAAAAGACCGATTCTTAACAAACCGGTCTTTTTATTATTTTTATATTAAACAGCAGGTGTAGTAGCCTCTGGTACAGCGCTTTCTACAGCAGGGGCTGGAGATGGTATCGTTGCTTCTGGCATAGCTGCAGCAGGTGCTGGAGTAGGAGTTACTTCTTGTGCCGCAGAATTAATCTCATTCTGAGGATCTGTAGGAGTAACAGGACTACTTGGAACCAAGTTTGGATTAGCAGCTGGAGCTGAGGCTGGAGCTGTTAAATCTGGTACAACAGCAGGCATAGGTGTCGGTGCTGGAGTATCAGTAACTGGAGCTACTGGAGCTGGAGCAGCAGGGGCTGGTGTTGTTACTGGTGGCGCTGGAGTTAATCCAGGTGTGACGGGTACGTCATTCATATTTCCTCCTCTACTTACACTGGCTTTAACCAGTGGGGTTGTATAACTATTTGAATCCGTAATTTGTTGACCTTCTGCTGCCTCAGGGTTATAGCTTAAATAGAAAAGCTGAATAATCTCCTGTGTAGTCAGTTGTCTAGCAATTAAACCAATTCTCCCGAATTGACTCATTAAATGATCTCTTTTAGGATCCAAGATCTCAATTGCTTTCTCCAATATAACAGATCTTTCAACAGAGGAAAGGTCTGGTTGAGATACACCAGGTATAACAGTTGAAGGTGGAAGTAATCCCATCTCGAGTGCAGTCGCTGGAATAACTACATAAAACTTTTTGTCTAAGACGTTTCTTTCTTTAATAAGATTTCCGACAAACGCTCTATATCTTTTAATCCATTCTTTTTTTGTATGTGAAGTTTGTATAGCTAATTCTTCATCAAGAAGATGAAGATAACTAGTCACATCTTTTGTCTGAGATTTAATAACAATTTGAATAGGGTAGTTAAGAGAATTTAAAAGCCCAGCATAAGAATAGATAATAGCATCTTGTTCTTCTTCAGCTAAAAGACCAAAATTCATCGCATTAACTGTGATAATTAGAGCTGTTGAGCCATCTTTTAATATTAATAAATCATTAACAACGTCATGAATGTCTAAAAATTTTTGAGTGGTGGAACTAATTTCTTGAGATGTGTTCATCTTAATTAAATATAACAATTTTATAAACTCAAGTCACTGAGAGTATTATTCTGCACTCCTTATTTCCAAAGGGTCAACAGTTTTTCCTTCTAAAGAAATTGTAATTGGATAAAAAGTTAAACCTTCTTTTCTTACTATAATATTATATGTTCCATTGGGTAATTGCGAAGATATGAAGAATTGACCGAGAGCATTACTTTTAACAGCAGTGACAGGTATATTATTCTTATCTTTTAACGTGATTGTCGCATTATTTATTAAATCATTATCTTTGGTTAGAGTCATACCAACTAATTTATTTGGTTTACTTGGCTTTGTTGGAAAAGGGAGATCTATATTATGAGTAACCACCGCAGATTCAACCTCAGATTCTTGAGTATCTATATCTAGATTATCAACATAAGCAGCTTCTTGTTGTTCTTCTTCTAATTCTTGATTTTGTTGAGCTATGTCATTACCCATAGCTTCTCGTTCATTTTTATATACTTCTTCAACATGAATATTTTCCATTTCTGGAATAGAAATTTCAGGAGCTACATCTTTTGATTGAGTTAATTTCTTTTCTACAGGCTCATATTCTATAGATTGTTTTTCAAGTACAATCTCAGCGGGTTTTATTTCTAAGTTTTTTTCTACAGGGGTTTCTAATATAAGAGGAGTCTCACTCACTGTGCTTAAAGCTTCTTCTTCAACTCCGATTAATGAACGAACTTGTACTTTTAAATTTGGTTTTTTCTTAATTTTTTCAAATCTAGAAGTATCAATTTTTAATGAATGATCATCAAAAATTGACAATAATTGAGCTGATCTTTGTTTATAATATAATTCTTCTGGATCTTCTTCTTGAGTAGTTTTTACTGATTGTAAATATTCTGTAATTCTTTCTCTTCTTTGAGGACTTAAATCAATTTTTTCTTCACTTTTCTTTGTGTTTTCATCACTTTTATATAAAAATGGTTCTGGAATTATGGCTTTTCTTTTCCAATAAAATTTAGTTGGCTTGTAAAGGATAGTAAAGAAAGTAATAAACCAATGATCAAGAGGTCTTTCTTCTATGGGTAAAAAAGCAAGCGCTGCTCCGATTGAAGAAAAAAAAGCAATTAATAACCATTTAACAGGAAAATATAGGTTTGTTTTATAAATAAAAAAAGCAATAACAAAGCCAATCGCAACTTCTGCAAATTGCTTTAGGGTCATATTTCCAACAATATGGAACTTATACCCAGTGATATCTTGTGGGATTGCGTGTTCTTTCATCTATTAGTCTCATTCTAGCAAAAAAACATCCTTATTATCTATAGATTATTTTATTTAGTGAATTCTAAGACCTTTTTCTGAAAGAGTTTTGCCCCACGATTTTAAAAATATTTCTTTTGAGACTGGTTCAAAATACCATTTTTGTTCAACACTACCATCTTTGATGTGGGCGATTATCACCAATCCTTCATCAAGAAAAACATGAGCTTTAAATGCAGTTCCACTTTGATCATCAAATAATACTATTTCTGGTTCTCCAAAATCTTCAACGTACTGAGAAAGTAGGTGAGTTGGGTCATACAATAAATATTCTTTTATAAAAGATACAGTTCCTTCTTTATCTGTAACAACTTCATGTGGCAGTGCTAAAAAATCAGATTGATATTTAATATCAAATCCAGTTTCTGTTTCAACTTTGTCGATTGGGATACCCATATTTTCAACAAGATCCTTGTATTTAGAATATCCAGGGGTAACCCCATTCCAAGTATTTTCTTGTATTGGAATCTGCTGAGTAATTATGCTTTGTATTATTAAGCTAATAGTAACTATTACAAAAGACGAAATAATAAAAACAATAAACCAATTTTCTTTTAATTTAACTGATAAATCTTTTTTTTCTTTTTGAGAACTGTCTTTATTGTCTTGCATATTAGTTACCTCCTCCATAAATGTTAGTTTCTATCCATTGATATTCTCTAGGATTTATAGAAGGGAAGTCGTACAGACCCGAACTAAAATTATAATAACTGTGTATTTCATATAATACTAAGGCTTCAGGAAATGCTTCTGATATATAGCAAGTTCCATATGAATATTCTAAATTATATGTAAAACATGATCCTCCCCAGTTTGCTTGAAAATCATTCTGAAGGCCTGGATTTCTTTTGCTAATAGTATGTCCAAACTCATGAATTAATGTGTAGTCTACAACTGCTTGTTTACCACTCCATCGATTAAAGTCATATAAAGCAACTGTATTAGAGTCTACTGAATATCCACCAATTTGGTCACTTCCTAGTTTATAAATAGTGATTGGGCCATCACTACACAATAGCCTCATAAAAGTTGTATTATTAAGAATTCTTTGATAAGCATTGATGATATAGCTTTTATCTGAATCAGTTATTTCTTCAGATGTGTCAATATTTATAGCATTAACAGTCTGTCCACTATCTCCAAAAACAAAGCATCCAAGCTCTGGATCTCCAATCAAAACAGTGGCTGAACCACTAATTGAATCTGTGACAATCTCACCATTGTCTTCAACTGAAAAATCTAAAACAAAAGTATTATTTAAAGCTATGTCTGTTCCTGAAACATTTGGGAGTGTGTATTCAATAGTAGTGGGAGAAGATATTATTGTACTTGGCTGGAGTTGTTCTGTTATTTGGTTCTGGTCTATCTCAAAGCTATAGTTACTAGCATTCTCTCCTAGAATAGTAATTTCATCAGATGTTTGACTGACAGTAATAACATAGCCATCATTAGGTGTAATTGTAATTGAATATACTATGTCTCTATTTTCATCATTTTCCATTACCGATGGGTTAGCAGTTTTATTAATCGAAACATATTTTGAAGAGGTCTCTTGATCAAAGGCAACAGAGCCAGGAACATTCTGTAAAAAGATTGAATGTAGATTATTGGTAGTAAGATTTCCACCAAAAAACAAAATTCCAGATGTTGTTAGAACTGAGGCAGCCGCAACATAAGTAGAACTTAAACCACCAGCAGTAAGTCCATAAGAAGGTGTAATGGGTGGTAAAGTTCCTGCAGCTCCGGTACCAACGGGAATTCCTCCTTGTGATATTGGAGCTCCAAGCTGAGAAGCTGTAGAGGATCCTCCTCCGATTGTATTGCTTATGCCATTTCCAATACTACTAGTTGTCCCACTGACAGTTCCTGCTCCACCAACTGAATTTCTTATAGCATACTCTGCTCCAGCTCCAGCCCAAGTTCCAGCAAACCATCCAGTAGTTGCACCAGGTAGGATTCCTAAGAATCCACCTGAGAAAAACCCAGCAACTCCACCTACAATTCCACCTACAATTCCACCTATAAATCCTCCAGCAGTATTTAAAAATAAATACCCCGTTGTTCCTATAAATCCTACAATACCTCCTAAAGCTCCTATAGTTAAATATTTTTTGTTTTTTTCTGATATTGGTAAAGCATTTATAAATCCAGCTACAGCTGCTCCAGCCCCTGGAACAATAGCATTACCAAGAAGAGCTGTAGCTCCAGAAGCTGAAGCATTAATACCTTTATCTTTTAATTTATCTATCCCTTTCTTTAGTAATCCCTTTTTCTTTTTAGTATCTGCATCAGGTTGCTGATCTAAGATCTGTTGTTGTTGATAAATAGCAAGATTTTGAGCTTCTTGACTGGCTAAAAGTTGTTGTTGTTCTAGTGTATATGCGTTCCAAATGGCCTGAGCCATTATGATTTGTCTAATTTGTCTTTCTTTTGCTAAGGTTTCTAATTCAGCCTCAGCCAATACAGCATCTTGTTCTTCGTCAATTGAAGCGGGTTCATATGTGATGACAGAATAAATTATTCTTCCTCCACCTCCTTGATTTCTTAAACTACTAGCTTGTTCTCTTAAATAGAGTGCTCCATCAGAGAACTCATCTTTATCTAATTCTTGACTATCTTTGAAGAAAAGATTTTTACTACGAGCATTTACATATTGAAGAATAAGATCTCTCAAATCATCATAATCTTCTTTTGAAAGTTTTATTCCTAGCGCTGATAAGCCAAATAAATTGTCTAAATCCTCTGCAGAAAGTTTACTTATATAGTTTTCAGGATTACTTTGGGAAAGGGCTGCCTCAGAAAGAATAGAGTAGAGAGTATTTTCAAAATTAATTTTAGCTTGAGGATTATTACTTATCCCGATCTCATTTTGAATCTTTTTGAAAATATGTTGACGATGTGCTTCATAAATTCTCTCCTGTACTAGTGGCAGAAAGAAAGCACCTTTTTCACTTAAGAGTTTTGTAGAGTATCTATTTACAAACAGATCAAACTTAGAATCTTTTGAAAAAAGAATATATAAATAGTCTACATCTCTATTTTTTAAATATATTCTTAAATAGCCTTGAATTTCCTGAATACTTTGTCTTCTATCTAAGTCATCAAGTCTTACTCCTCTTGGTAAACCCAAATCATTAAGTATTTGATCTAGAATTTTTTCTGCAGCCTCATTTATCTTGTCTTCTGCAGCATTACCGGTAAGACTACTATTTATTGAAAGAGCTATTTCCTCGTAGGACTTCCCCTTTATGGACTCAAAGCTAATTATTTGAGGATGATGAGTAACAAAGTCACCGATTTCGTTTTCTAATCTTGGTGCAAATTCATTTATCCATTGTTGTTCTAATACCAGAAAACTACTATCTCTTCTTTGTCTTGCTAAGAATATTTCAATATCTCCACCAAGCTCTGTTGGGGGGATTGAGATAAGACCCTCAGTGATCTCGGCCTTCATCTCATTTAGGAGTCTTAAAAAGTTACTTCTTTGACTTATGCTAATGTTATTTCTAGAAAGCTGTTCTTCTAAATATTGAATAGAAATGCTATCTGCATATTGTTCTACGTAATCAAATAGATTGTTTTGTTTTAAAAACTCTAATCTTTCTGCTCTGCTTAAGCCTTTCCAAAAATCAACTAACCTTATTCCTTTTTGTGGATCACTTAATTTTTCCCAAGAATCTGCACTGTATTCTTCTTTGTTTGTTGCAATAGAAAAAGCAATGATATTGGCAGTTATTGTTGGATCATTTGCTGATAGTCCTGGAAGTTTGGCTTTTTTTTCTGGAGCTTCTATTCCTCTTAAGCTATTTTGAGCTTGGAGAATGTCTCTATTTATAGTTTCTTCAACGGATTCTTCAAAATAAAATTGGGGACTGGCTAAATATTTGACAAAACTCTCAATGTCTTTCGCTAAGTCCTCGCTGTTGTGAATTTGATCATCTTCAACATGGGAAAGCCAATTTGAGGAAAGTTCATTGTTAATTAAGGCTCTAAGGTTAATATTAGAATCAATCCTGATACTAATAATTCCTAAAATAAGACTTCTAGTTTCGTATTGAGTTTCTGAACTTACTGATTTAACTGCTTCCTGGTAGAAAGTTTCATAAATATAACTAATTAAACGGGTTCTAATAAGCTCATAGAGTCCTTCAGAAGTAATGAGGTCTTTTTTATCTTTTTTTTCGTCTGGTTCTTCTTCAGCTCCACCCTCTGCTTCATCTCCTTCTTCACCACCTCCGACAGGCTTTTCAGGCACTTTTTCACCAAGTGCTTTTAGAGCATCTTTAAAAATTTCAATAAACTCTTTTAAATCTCCATCGTCAGTACTTATTTTCCCTTCAAGATTACTATCCAATAAAGCAATCCCTCTGCCAGAAAAGAAGGGATAATCTTTGTTGATTAGTCTATCAAGGGCCTTTCTTTCTTTTGACCCTTCAGGGTGTTTAAAGTTTGGATGGTTTTTAATATAGTCTTTGAATTCACGATGGTATTCACTAAGTGCACCAAGAGCATTTCCAAAGTAATAGAACTCACCTTTAGGTCTACCAAAGGTTTCACCACTGATTAAGGGAGTTTCTTTCCCATATTTTTTAATATCATTTAATAAATGATTGGCAAAGGCTAGAACTCCTCTTTTTTCTCTAGAACAGTTATCAATGAGATTACCTTGTCTGAAAGATAGGCTGAATTCACTAATATCTCCTGCTTTGTTATCTGATTCTGATTCTTCGACTTTTTTCTTTAATTCACCATGTGCAACTTTATAAATTGTGTCAATAATTGTTTGTAAACTTTTTTTATCAATTGCATTCTCATAAATATCTCTAAAATAAAATATCTCAAATTCATCTGTAAATTCTTTTGGTAAATAAATTGAGGCATTTGTATCTGAAACATTCTCAACTAATGCTCTTTGGATCTCAACTAATAAATCTCTTAAAACTTTAGGAGAGATATTTCCGTCCTTATTTAAAGGTCTATCATCATAAATAACTTCAAATCGTTCTGAATCTGGGAGGTCACCAGGCTCAAAAGAGAGTTTTTTAATATAAGGATGATTGTCCTTTAATAAATCAATAATATTAATAAGTTCTATAACATTATTTTTTGCAGAATCTTTTAGACGGTAGTTAATCCCATTCTCTATAGCCATACAGACACCATTATACGTTGCCTAATGATAAAACTCCATTTTGTTCTGAAAGTAGTTTTTTAAGGATTAATTCACAAGTTTCAAGAGGATTATTTGAGTTTTTTAGTTGTTTAACAATTTTTTTAATAGTATCTGATTTACCTATTGAAGAAGAAATAAAATCTCCACTAATTAGCTCTGTCAGTGAAACAATTGGTTTAAATACTATTTTTTTAATTTGTTTTATCTTTTCTTTAATTTGATCTGATTGTTGAGTTCCTGCTCCTACTTTTTCAATTAAATCTTCTTGGGTTTCATCAATTTCTGTTTCTAATAAATGTTGTTCTAGCTCATAAACAAACTGGTCAAATTCTATTTGTGTCATTTTAAATGCAAAGCTATCTTCTAAAGGAACATCACAAGGTCCCATGGCAATACCTTCTTCATCAATAAAACAACCTTTTCCTTCCAAGAAGTTTGTTGGTACCATCCAAGTTTGTTTTTCACCATTTGTTTCATCAATTAAAATAATCTCTATCATCTGCTCTGATTTGATTTTTTCAAGTAAACCTCTTTTGTCTTTTATAGATAAAGAAATAAACTCAGAAGAAGTGAGAGACAACATAGTTGGGTTAAGATTCATGGCCTGCATGGCAAGACTTCCTGGAGTTCCTACTATACAGTGAGCGACACTTGAGGCCCGAAGGAGTGGCTGGAGCGGGTTAAGCTCTACTGTTTTTTTGATTAGTTTTAATTTATCTTCTTCTTCTTTGGTTAGTTTTTCTTGTTGTTTCTTAATTGAAAGCTGCCATCTCTCTAATATCTCTTCTATGTTTAGTGCATATGGAGCAAAGTTTTTATCTTGTTGATAGTTTGTAGCATGTTCTTCAACCCATTTAAGAAAGTGCTCTCTAACTATAGTAATAAGCCTATCAAAGTGGAGAATAGCAATATTAGGTGATTGTTCTGATAAGATCCAAAATTGTTCTAATAGTGTGTGTAAAACAACTTGGAGTTGGTCTTCAAATTGTCTTTCATCTACTTTTGGTAAATCTTCTCTAGTTGTGACCCATCCTTTTTTCTTATCATGTTCATCTTGGTAAATGAAATCTTCTATTTGTTCAAAATTAGTATCAATTGGTAGCGTAATAGCTCTATCTATAATTTGGTGAGAAAGACTGTTTATTTTTATTTCTTCACCTTCCTGTAATTCAATAGGTGGAGAGTAGCTAACTCCAAATAGATTTTTTATAAATTGAGCCTGCAGATTTTGAAGTTCTTTTTCTCGAGCATAGCTAGTATATTGGACTAGTTGAAAGTCATCTTCACCAACTTTTACATATACATTTACAAAAACATAATTTTCTGGGTCCAAACCAGGGTATCCTTCCGATTCTTTTCCTCTAGGAGAGATAATGATTAATTTTTCACCAATTTCTCTTTTTTTGTCTTCCATCCAAGCTTCAACTGTCAAAGCTGCTTTGGTCTCTAATTGAGCTCTGGTTATTTCTAAATTTTTCTTTTTTAAGTCACCTTCGTGGTTATGACATATTTCACTTGTTTTAACTGGATAGGCATCCATGATGCCTCTTTGACCATATGGATAGATTTTTTTATCTTTTAAACCAACATATTCATGGAGGAATGTCACAATATCCCAAGTTAAACTTTGATGAATGGTGTCATTATCAAGATTATTTAAGTTTGAGAAGTATGAAGCACTAGACCAAAGTATTGGGTCAGGTTTTTCTTTTTTTAAGGAAAGAGTCTCTTTTAGTGAGTTTAGTTGTTCAAAAAACATAGTTCGATGCTCGTCGGTACTATCTATATATAGATAGCTATCTTCAAAGATCGGACTTTAACCGTTGCGGCACAGTGAAGGAATCACACCTTCTTCCATGAAGAGATTAATATTGTTTAAGAAAAATAACAGGTTTTGAAGTGTTTGGGAACTATTAGATCTATAACAATAGTTTTATTCATACCTAAACTCATCTATATTATAGTTAATATGAAAAAAATCTTCTCTCTCACACTAATACTTTTCTCAGCAGTTTTATTTTCGGCCTGTACTCATGATAAGACAGATACCCAGAGTGTTAAAACAAATACAACTGGAGCTCCAGCCGCAGATCAAAAGTCTGGTACCACTACAAAGTATGGAACCATTACCAGTGCAGGTGGTAAGTTTTTCCTTACTGAAGCTGGCCAAACACCCAAAGAAATTGAGTCATATGCAGTAGATTTATCAGCTCATGTCGGAAAAACAGTAACTGTAACAGGACAATATAGTGGTGACACTTTATTTGTTGGTGCTGTTGAATAACTATTTTTGCCTAGTATAATCGTTAATCACTGCCCTAGATCGGTTTTTCATGAGTAAACAAGAAGTTCTTAAAAGAGTTCTCAAAGAGTCTCCTAAATTTTTGTTTCCGCTATCTCTATTGGCCATTTCTTTACTTAGTGTCCATTTTTCTAAAACTAAAGATGGATTCAAAATTACAAAAGAATCAGACTTAGATCAGTTGCCTAACGAAAGAACTAACAGAGATCCAGAAAGAAGAGTTGCTTTAAAGTTGTTGGAATTAGGGATACAGATTAATTATGAATCTATTTCAATTATTCTAGATAAACCTGTGGAAGTAGCTGGAACAGATAAAAAAACAGGTAAATCTAAAGTCAAAAGCATGACTACCCCAGACTTTAATATTCAATTAGATGGGATTGATATCTATTTAGAAATAGGTTCAAGAAAGCTTACTCCTCATAAAAGAAGACAATTGAGCGTAATAAGGAGAGTTGTTGAATTAAAGAAGAATAAACGGTTTTTATATCTTCAGTTGTTTAAAGATGATATAGATTTTATTGAGGAAAACATTGAAACAAAGGAAGATTTTCTGGATTATTTACTAAAACATCAAAGGGCTATTTCCTCTCTATAAATTGCTCTTTGCTTTTTCGAAAGACCTGATTTATAATAATGCTCTGTTCGGGAAGACAGATTTCGCATTTAGACATCTTATATATAAGATCCCTCAAATTTCAAAAGTAAATAAAAAAAGTAAAACCTTAAAAGAGGGAACAAAACCTTGGGCCTGTAGCTCACATGGCTAGAGCGCCTGTTTTGCAAACAGGAGGTAAGGGGTTCGATCCCCCTCAGGTCCACAACTGTGGTTTGGTGACTAGTTACTAATCATCGGTTATAAAATACTGGTGGTTATTAATTAGTCCCTAAAAAGACTATTTATTGCTCATTAAAAAGTGAAGAGAAAAAATGTCATTGACTAGCCAGTCAATGCAATTTCAACGAAAATATAATAATATTTTCTCGTAAAAAAGAAAAAATTAATTTTGTTATTTATGTGACTTAACGCAAATAGTGGATGCCTTGGCTTATCTAGCCGAAGAAGGACGCTTAGTCCGCGAAAGTCTCTGGGGAGCTGACAAAAAGCTTTGATCCAGAGGTGTCCGAATTGAAAAATCACGTATTGAGAAATCAATATGGCATCATAATTTATTATGATGGGGGAACCTTCCGAACTGAAATATCTAAGTAGGAAGAGGAAAAGAAAACGAAAGTGATTCTCTTAGTAAGCGACGAGCGAACAGGGAATAGTCCAAACCGTAATTTATTACGGGGTTGTAGGACCCCAATATTGTATGTCTAAAGTTAGTAGAACGCTGTGGAATAAGCGATCAAAGAGAGTGAAAATCTCGTATACAAAAACTGAAGACAACATAGGGTGTTCCTGAGTAGGTTGGGAGACGGCAAACTCCCTTCTGAATCCGGGGTGACCATACTCCAAGACTAAATACTAGATAAGACCGATAGTGAACGAGTACCGTGAGGGAAAGGTGAAAAGACGGGTTGAAGACCCCATGAAATAGCTTCTGAAACTATTTGCTAACAATCAGACAAAGCACATTTATTGTGTGATGTCGTGCCTATTGAAGAATGAGCCGGCGAGTTATGTCAACATGCGAGCATAAGCGATTGTAATCGTGGATGCGTAGTGAAAGCGAGCTTGAATAGAGCGTTTAGTATGTTGTCATAGACCCGAAACCGGGTGAGCTAACCATGGCCAGGTTGAAGCTAAGGTAATACTTAGTGGAGGACCGCACCGGTGTATGCTGCAAGATGCTCGGATGAGCTGTGGTTAGGGGTAATATGCCAATCGAACCCGGAGATAGCTGGTTCTCCCCGAAATATATTTAGGTATAGGGTCACGTATAAGCAACAAGGGGGTAGAGCACTGATCGGGTGTCTAGGGAGTAATTCCTAGCATCTAGTTAAACTCCGAATACCTTGTTTGTGTTCCGTGGCACTCAGTACGGCGAAGCTAAGTTCGTCGGGCGAAAGGGAAACATCCCAGACCTACAACTAAGGTCTCAAAATGTACATTAAGTGGGAAAGGAAGTATTTTTCCTAAAACACCTAGGAGGTCGGCTCAGAAGCAGCCATCCTTTAAAGAAAGCGTAACAGCTCACTAGCCTAGGAAAGATGCGCCGAAAATGTAACGAGGCTAAATGTACTACCGAAGTTTAGGATTTTTAAATTTATTTAGAAGTGGTAGGGGAGCGTTCTGTGTGCTTTGAAGGTGTCCCGTAAGGAGATGCTGGAGCGATCAGAAGTGAGAATGCCGGCATGAGTAACGAAATTGAGGTGAGAATCCTCAACCCCGAATATCCAAGGTTTCCGCACCCACGTTCGTCGTGTGCGGGTTAGGCGACCCTAAGGTGAGCCTCGTCTTTAAGGCGGGGGTAGCCGATGGATTACTGGTTAATATTCCAGTCCTTGGTTATCATCATTTGACTTGGGGAAGGACGGTTGTGGATACCGTATATCAAGATGTGAATTTTTGATCTAAGCACAAAGACAGTTTCTATTGGCAAATCCGTAGAAGCGTTTATTCGATGTGTAATGGGGCTTGATCTCTTCGGAGTGATAGTTATACGCGATTTCACGATCCAGGAAAAGTTTCGCAAGAAGATGATAATTAAATCGTACCGATAACCGACACAGGTGGATAGGTCGAGTAGACCAAGGGGAGCGAGAGAAAATAGTTTAAGGAACTCGGCAAAACAGCTGGGCGTAATCTAGAAAGATGCCCTTCTCATATTTTATATGAGGCGCAGTGAATGTTGTGGGATCGACTGTTTACCAAAAACACAGGTCTGTGCAAACTCGTAAGAGGAAGTATACGGGCTGAAACCTGCCCGGTGCCGGAAGGTTAATTGCGAGGGTGATCGTAGAATTTATTCTACTTTTGCTTTCAATCGAAGCCCCGGTGAACGGCAGCAGTAACTATAACTGTTCTAAGGTAGCGAAGTTCCTTGTCGCTTAATTGGCGACGTGCACGAAAGGTCCAACGAGTCCCACACTGTCTTGAACTATTACTCGGTGAAATTGAAATGGCCGTGAAGATGCGGCCTACTGGCGGCAGGACAAAAAGACCCCGTGAAGCTTTACTACTTCTTGGCACTGTTTTTTTAATTTGGATTGTCTAGAATAGGTGGGAGAATTGCAATTTATTGCAATTCATCAGTGTAATACCACTCGTTCGACTTAGAAAAACTCACCTGACCATACTGCATCGTATGGAGGGACACTGTCTGGTAGGTAGTTTAACTGGGGAGGTTGCTTGCTAAAGAGTAACGCAAGCGCGCAATGGTACCCTTATCCTGGATGGAAATCAGGATGTACGTGCAATAGCATATGGGTGCTTTACTGTGAGGCATACAGGCCGAGCAGTTGCGAAAGCAGGTTATAGTGATCCTCGTGTGTTTTATGGAAGACACCGGGCTTATCGGATAAAAGCTACTCCGGGGATAACAGAGTCATCACGCCTAAGCGTCCCTAGCGTCGGCGTGGTTTGCTACCTCGATGTCGGCTCATCGCATCCTGGGGCTGTAGAAGGTCCCAAGGGTTAGTCTGTTCGCCTATTAAAGCGGTACGCGAGCTGGGTTCAGACCGTCGTGAGACAGGTCGGCCTCTATCCGCCGTCAGCGTTAGATATTTGAGGGAATTTGCTCCTAGTACGAGAGGACCGGAGTGAGGAAACCCCTAGTGTTCCTATTGTTGCTGTCAAGCGCATTGTAGGGTAGCTACGTTTCTTATGGATAACCGCTGAAAGCATCTAAGCGGGAAGCCAGACCCAAGATGAAATATCTCAATTAGACACCTGGGAGACTACCAGGTTGATAGGCAGAAAGTGTAAGTTTGGCGACAAACTAAGCTTATCTGTACTAATCGTC
>Ga0224496_10000705_pt1 | contig 22713 bp, 27 predicted proteins | sample SF_Jul11_sed_USG_2_FD_168127 | JGI IMG/M metagenome (GOLD analysis project Ga0224496, IMG submission 168127) | Sediment microbial communities from San Francisco Bay, California, United States - SF_Jul11_sed_USGS_8_1 | ecosystem: Environmental > Aquatic > Marine > Sediment | place: USA...
AGTAAAGATAAAGGTCTTTATTGTTGTCATTATCACCGAAATTCAGGCCGTTACCATTGCCGTACATGATCGCATAGCTGTGATCCCAGCCATTAATTTTGAAGCTATCGAATACCTGAATACCGACATCACGAAATGCACCAACAGGGCGTTCGAAGCCTGCCGGTGGATTACCGGTTAATTCTGGATTTTGAGGATTGGTATTGCCCTGTGCGTTTGGGCTTGTGGTTTTAATATAGTTGTCGTGATTAGGAAACCGTTCCAGCAAAGCCTGATTGGTCACCTGTGTGAAATTGATGTAATCAAATACGTGAATGGCCTGCAAACCTTCTTCTGCGCCCGGTGTTTTAAATAAGCCGGCTCGGATTCTTGCACCTTCAATATTATTGAAGGTAATACTGGCATCGGTTACATGTGTTCCACCATCATTGGCATTGGTAATGCCGTTATTGCCAAATTCAGCCAGTAAAAAATAATTAACATTACTATCCAGCGGGAAGCCTGTACCTCTGGCCCCAATACGTGCACGGTTCACATTGAACTGTTCCTGAGACGTGAGATCATAGCCAATCATCTTTCTGGGTATGTAAGCACCCCCGGGATTAGGATCGCTATTATCTTTCTGGTACTGGGCCTGTATAAATCCCCATGTTTTTATGCGCGGTGCAGAGGCTTCGGGTTCTGTGCCCTGGAGCATTAGCCAGTTGGCGGCATCGGCAGGTGAAGCCAGTAGACAGTTTGCAATGCCCGTCACAATTAAAAGTTTTTTCATTTTTTTATTTAACACGAATATATCCTCCAGCAAGTCTTATGGCTTGATTAATTTATAACCCTGATTCTGTAATTCGATGATGCGAACGACCCCGGCAGTTACTAAACTTGCTTTGCTGTTCAGTGCAGGTTTCTCACCCAGTAATGCAGTCATCTTTTGCAGCGTGTTTCCACAGGCTGAAAAACGAACACCACTTTCATTCAGGTCATCAATACGACCGCTATTGCTGTTATTTTTGAATAACAAACGTAAGCCGGGGCCAAATGCGATAACTTCAATATCAACTTTATCGGGTCCGTAATGCTTGATCAGGTTATTGCTGACATTGAGTATCAGTGTTTGTTTATCAGGATCAGCATCACTGATTTGCAGGACAATCTTTTCTTCAGCAAAAGGCTTGTCCCCTGAAGCGGCCAGTAATTGTTGTGTACTGCATAGGTACATCAACAATCCGATGCATATAAATAGTTTTTTCATGTAATCTCCTGTTTTCATTTAAATAATTCTTTTAAATCAATATGTTGTCAGTATTGATTGGGGCAGGTTTTGAGTTCTGCTTAATAAAAAGATGTGCTAGAAAGGAAAAATATTCCAAAAAGATTATTTTTTTGGAATAAAGTATCAGGATAGTTCATCTTACTATCTGAACTAACAGGCTTTTAAAATGACGATATTCAGATTTTCATGCCAGGATAAACAAACTGCCAAACAGGTAAAGGCCTGTCGTAGCCGATTATATCGGCTTGCTTTTTCATGGTGCCATGATGCTATGCTGGCAGATGATTTGACGCAGGAAACCCTGTCCAGGGCTATGCAAAAACTGGATCAACTAAAGAATGAGCATGCACTGGATGCCTGGTTGTTTGCGATATTAAACAATCAATGGCGGGAATATTTACGTAAAAAAAGACCGAGTGAAGATATTGATGAGCTGGTTTTGTCACATGACCAAACGCCGGAGTACTGGCATAATCGGCAACAAATTATTGACCATATTCGTAATGCGATAAGTGAGCTGCCGTTGAGTCAAAGGCAGGTTCTTACGCTGGTGGATCTTGAATCAATGTCTTATACGGGCGTGTCAGAAGTGCTTGATATACCGGTAGGAACTGTCATGAGTCGTTTAAGTCGAGCACGTAAAAGTTTACAGGAAAAATTGGAAGGGAAAGAGAAAAAGGTGTCCATAGCAAGGTTAAGGAGCATAAAGTGAGCTCTCAGTATTCAGAAGAACTAATTAATGCATTTGTTGATGGTGAACTGGATGGCAATGAAAAAGAAGAATTTAGAAATGCCATGTCAGAAAATCAAGAACTTTCGCAAAGAGTGAATTTGCTTTGTGAACTAAAGCAGTCTGTACAGTTAAGTTATAGTGCTATTCCTGAGCCTGCAAAGGTTAATCAGTTAAATGGTGCTCTAGGATATAAAAACTTGTGGCAACTGAGTTATGCGGCTGTATTGTTTCTGGTTGTAGGTGTTTTTTTTGGCTGGATATCCCATGGATATATTGAAAATGATGTTGTCTCATCTGCAGCAACTGAATCAATAAATGGCATTAAATTAACACCGGTAGCTATGCAGCAATCAAATAAGATTCTGCTGCATATCTCGAGTTCTGAGCCGGTTAAATTGAAGCAGACATTGAGTAAAATTGAAACAATCTTAAGTCAGTACAATGAAAATAAATTGCCATTTGAATTAGAAATAATTGCTAATGCAGGTGGTATTGATTTGTTGCGTAAAGATGTCTCCCCCTATAAGGATAGAATTGAGGAGATAATGAAAACGCATAATAATGTTTCTTTTGTTGCCTGTAGTAATGCTATTAACAGATTGAAATCATTAGGCATAAAACCAGATTTAATTGCGGAAACAAAATCAGGAGTGACAGCCGTCGAGCGAATTGTGCAGCGCTTGGGTCAGGGATGGGTTTACGTTAAGGTTTAATAAGCCTGGAGGTCTTGTTGAATCTTATTTTATGAGTTTGATGCATTCGGCTTTTTTTATGTAACTCTTTTACAAATCGGGATTGTTTCGGGCTCCCATAGTCTGCATTTGTAATTAAGTGGCGCATGAAAAAACACCGGGCTTCAGCCCGGTGTTTAACATTAGTGACCGCAAGATTCTCCGTGAGAATGAATGTGACCATGGTTAATTTCTTCTTCAGTGGCATCACGTACATCAACGATATGCACATCATAATGTAAAGTAACTCCTGCCAGTGGATGATTGCCATCAATCGTAATCTGATCGCCATTGACTTCAGCAATAGTGATCATTACCAGGCCGCCATCTTCAGCCTGAGCATGAAATTGCATGCCGGCTTCAACTTGCTCTTCACCGAACATGGCTTTGTCAACCACCTGTGTGATGGCGGGATTGTGTTCTCCATAAGCCTCAGAGGGCGGTATGACAATACTGAATTGTTCATCTTTCGTTTTGCCAGTTAATGCATTTTCAAGACCTGGGATAATATTATGTGCACCATGCAAATAGCAGAAACTGCCATCATTTGATGCGTCAATGGTTTCGCCGGCATCATTTTTAAGGGTGTAATTAATGGTTACGACTTTTTGAGCTTGTATAGACATGTCGGTTATTCACTTATTCAGCGGGAAAATTGCATTATAAAGTGATAGCACCTGACAGGTCTAATTTTGTTGCCTGGGCTGGTAGATGTTTGAATAATAAGTTATCTATCAGGCAGCGGCTATTTTACCCTGTTGTATGTCGGCGCATTGCTGGAGCAGGCTGGAGAGCCAGTGTGTTTGTGTGCTGGGTGATTGTTCAGTTTGTTCAAGCAGGTTGCTGAATTTGGTTAATTCATTAACTGTTAATTGAATTTCAAGAGTAGAGCCGTGAATTTTTAAATTTTCTTTAAATTCTTCGATCTTCCAGTTGAGATAATCACTAAATAAATGGCAGGCGTGTTGTAAGTTGATGTCTGTTGGGTCGTCAGCGTTGGCTATGACATTGCCAAAGTCAATGACTTCCTGGAGTAGTGTATCAAGTTCCTGCATGGTCTGAAGTTCGCTAAATAATTCATTTATCAGGTCGGTAATTGTATAAATGAATTATCAAATAAACTATCTTGAAATGCTGAAAAGCATGTAGGAAAAGCCTTACACCGATTATTTTCAATAACCATCTTTAATCAAAATTGGTTGTTATTTTAAGGCCTTGCTGGGTGATGGCTTCTGCCATTCGGGCAAAATGATCTTCATTGGCGAATAAACTGTCACCTGTGCCTTCTACTTCAAGAATTTTTTCACGGGTTTTGGGGTTTTCAACCGTTAATTTCCATATGTCATGATGAATTTTTTGTCGTTTCACTGTGAAGGGCGAGTTTGAGAAGCCCCATGTTTTATTACCATATGTCATGAGTGACATTGTAGATTTTTGTAATGAGGATAAACCATTTGCTGGGAAGCGCGTGTTACGTGCAGCATGGCGTGCATTCTGGAGTACTTTTATTGCTTCTGCATGTCTGGTTATCGAGTTGGTGTCCATAATTGCAGTAACCTCCTGGGGGGTGATTGTTAATCAGGTGTTGCTTGTCAGGTAAGCGCTTGGATTATGCAGGCTGAATAGTATAACTCGTTTTTTTAGTATAAATAAATAACAAATAGTGTAAATTTGTATAAATATATGTTTTTCAGGTTGTTATAAGTCTTGAATTGTTTATTTATATTTTAAATAAATTAATTAACTATATGATTTATATGTTATTAATGTTGTTATTTGTGTTTGTGTGATGTTTATTTTAATTAATCATGATATATCGGTTTTATAACCATATTTATAGTGTGATATAGGGTTATGATATTGGTTTTATTGTATTAATATGTCGTTTATGGCAATGAAATGCTCCTGGAGATCAGGAGCATAAATAAAGAGTTGATTACGGTTTTATAGATGTAATTAACTTTGTCAGACCCTCTTGTAAAGAGGATTCAGCAATGATGTTGAGTTCTTTGTTCATGCGCGTCGGGTTAGCCAGTGAATGTACAATGTCACCTGTGCGAGGTTCTGTAAAGCTTATATCTGTCTGATTACCAGTGATTGCCGAGAGTGCGTGGATGAGATCAAGTAGAGATGTTTTCTGGCCGGTAGCTACATTGCAGGCTCCCTGATAATCGCTTTGTAATGCGGCAACATTGGCGCGTGCAACATCGCGTACAAAAATAAAATCACGGGTTTGTTCGCCATTACCAAAAACAGTAACCGGTTGCTTGGCCATTATACGGTCAACAAATAAAGCGATTACACCGGCATAAGGTGATTTGGGGTCCTGTCTTGGGCCATATACATTGAAAAAACGCATGCCCAGGGATGAAAAACCATAAAGGCGATGGTAGAGATCGCAGTATTGTTCGTTAATCTGTTTTTCCAGACCATAGGGTGATAATTGCTTTACGGCGAGGTCTTCATCCAGAGGTAATTTGGGAGGTTCCCCGTAGATGGCAGCTGACGAGGCATAGACCAGGCGTTTAAGATTATGAGTACGGGCGGCATCCAGGACATTGACAAAGCCAAGGATATTTTGTCTGGCCGAGAATTCAGGGTCTTCCAGTGAAGCCACTACGGATACCTGTGCGGCCAGATGCAGGCAGTGGCTGACACCATTCATGGCGTGTTTGACATCATTGGTATCGCATATGTCGCCTTCGATAAACTCGAGTAAAGGGTGCTGGTCAGGTAAGTTATGTCGATGGCCCGATGAAAGGTTATCCAGCACTCGAACGGGAATGCCCTGTTCCATGAGTAAATCGGCAGTGTGTGATCCTATAAACCCGGCGCCACCGGTGATTAAAACCTTTTCCATTTAACCCTCTTGTTTTTTATTTAACATGATTAATCTATGTGGATCATAAGGGTAGTCGAATTTGGTTCGTAAAAAAACACAGATTCATATAAAATATGCCGTTTTCTCTGGTTTCGGCCGCCACATGGGTTTATGAGATGGCAAATATTAAAGTGGGTGTTGTAATGGGCAGTAATAGTGACTGGCCCGTTATGCAGCATGCTGTAAAACAGCTGGAAGCATTTGGTGTTGAATACGAGGCTCGTGTGGTTTCGGCTCATAGAACACCTGAGCTATTATTCGAATATGCGGCAACAGCGCGTGACAGGGGTTTGGCCTGTATTATTGCCGGTGCGGGGGGGGCTGCGCATCTGCCGGGTATGCTGGCGGCTAAAACGACTATACCGGTGCTGGGAGTGCCAGTGCCTTCTCGTTATTTAAAGGGTATGGATTCATTGTTATCTATTGTCCAAATGCCCAAGGGTATTCCCGTGGCAACATTTGCTATTGGTGAAGCGGGTGCGGCCAATGCGGGTCTGTACGCGATTTCCTTGTTGGCTAATAATAATCAAGAACTGGCTGAGAAGCTGGCTGATTTCCGGGCTGATCAGCAGGATGCTGTGTTGGCTATGGAATTGCCTCCGATCGAAGAATGATATTTCCAGGTTCTACATTAGGTGTTTTAGGTGGCGGTCAGCTAGGACGTATGTTCTGTGTGGCGGCACGAACTATGGGTTATCGTACCGTGGTGCTTGATCCGGACCCTGGCAGTCCTGCGGGGCGCATTGCTGACGATCATATTCAGGCTGATTATACCGACCCTGCTGCACTGGATAAGCTGGCAGGTTGTTGCGATGTGATTACGACAGAATTTGAGAATGTGCCTGCGGAGAGTCTTAAGTATCTGTTAAGTAAAAAACCGGTTTATCCCGCGCCACAGGCTGTTGAAATTGCGCAGAATCGTATTAAGGAAAAGAATTTTGCCAGGGAAACCGGTATAGCACCAGCGCCTTTTGTGGCGATTTATGCAGAAACAGATCTGGTTCAGGCAGCTGATATTATTGGTTTTCCGGCTATTTTGAAATCTTCCACCTTGGGTTATGACGGTAAGGGGCAATTTGTTGTTGACGATCTAGATCAGGCAATCAAAGCCTTTAGAAACATGAATGGTGTCGAATCAGTGCTGGAGAAAAAGCTGGTACTGAAAAAAGAAATATCAGTGTTGCTGGCTAGAAATGCACAGGGTGATGTCCAGTGTTATTCACCGGCAGAAAATGAACATCGTAATGGTATTTTGCATCAATCGATTGTGCCAGCCAGGGTTGCAGATGAGATTGCGGGTGAAGCAAAGCAAAAAGCCATCAAGCTGGCTGAAGCAATGAATTATGTTGGTGTACTGGCGGTTGAGTTTTTTATAACAGATGATGGCCAGTTGATCTTTAACGAAATGGCACCACGACCACATAACAGTGGTCATTATACAAAAGATGCTTGTGTGACTTCCCAGTTTGAGCAGCAGGTCCGCGTTATCTGTGGGTTGCCACCGGGTGATACACGACTGATATCACCAGTGGTAATGGTTAATATGCTGGGTGATTTGTGGGATCCTGATTGGTCTGTTTTGCTGTCCGAAACGAATGTTAAATTACACTTGTATGGTAAAAAAGAAGCGCGTCCTGGCCGTAAAATGGGGCATTTTAATGTGCTTGCCGATAATATATCTAAAGCTATTGATGTCGCTAACCAGTTATTTTCTAAACTATCAAAATAAATTCATCTAATTTTCTAATAGTTGAACTCGTTTCTGTTATAGCAATTGATGTTTGTTTATTCTGTGCCCATAATCATATAGCTATTAATGAATTTTGAGCAAGGAGAGATTCTTATGAGTTTATCTGATCCTGTTAAAGAGTTTGAAGGCTTATTAGATAAGTCTGAAAACAAGGACATGATAAGGTTTCTCAAGCAGCATCAGCCATCAGCCCATACCGATATAGTTGATTTATTGATCAAGTCAGTAGAAGGTTTGCCGGATGTGAGTTTTTACTGCCCAGATACCGATAATCATGCTTATTATATTGCGCATACTTCTGATGGCATTATGTTTGCAGCAGCGATTGGACTAAGTGGCCTGATGTTTAAATTGCCCAAAAAAGCCATGTCTGGAGCATTGGTTAAAGGTGGTGAAGTCATGAGTGATATTAGCGAAGACTGGGTAAATTTTAATCCTTTCTGGCCAGAAGAAAATAGAGAGAAGTATTCTGTAGAGGATATGAAGCATTGGTGTAAGTTAGCATACCACGCATGTAAGTAAAAAATGATAATTAGACTCTTTCGGGGGTAAGGAATATGGCGTTATTAATGCCAAATGCAATGCGATTTTATAAACTTTGTTTTATTGTGGGGCTGATTATTATTATGTTATCAGTTCTTTTTGCATGGGTGAAAATTAATCGTTTTGAGCTTACAGTTGTTGATGCATTTGAAGGGACTGTCAGGACATCGCTAGAAGTTGATGGCATTAATGAAGAGCTGAGTCATATAGAGAAAGTGCTTCAGGCAGTGGGTCAGGTTGGAAATTCAAATGAATTAATTACAGCAGATGGTGTTACTTATTCATCTTATGAAATTGAGCGGCTACGTTCAGAACAGGCCAATTTGCTGTTGCATAAAAAAGAAAAGGAACTTGAGTTAACAGCATCCAATCATGTAAAGCGATATGTCATGAATGATATTCGTTTATTATTTGTGATGATGTTGATAGCGTTAATTATTGGTACGTTATTAAGTGTGCTGGGAATATTGGGTTTATATCTTAGAATTGAATTATTTGAAGATCGTAGAAAGAAGCCGAGGTAAAAATAATTTTCAGGTCTAAATAATGAATTTTTCAGCTAAAAAATGACATTTTATCTTGGGACGGCCTTTAAAATTAACATCATCAATATGTTAAGTAAATAGTTTTTCTGTATATTCGTAAATATAATTATTTTTTCTTGACCCTTCAGTCACTATCTTCTATAAGTTTTAGTAGTTCTAAATGATAAAAAGGAGGTGGTTTAAGTCATAAGTAATCCAGAAATCAGATCGGCTGTTCAATAGCAGAATCGTGAGAATGGAGACAGTAAAGTGATATTTAGTATAGAGAGTGGCTTAATTTTTTATATATATCATAAATACTGATTCATTTTTGAAAGAAGATTTCAATAAAAGGTGAATTTATATGGCTAAAAAATCCGTGGCCAAGAAAAAGGCGATGCGAACATCAAGGAAACGGGGATCGAGTAATTCAGTCGTCGTTGATATACATTCTCACAACGCATTCATTAATGCGCAGCTAACTCCTCCCTCTCGATCCAGGCCTCTCCAGGCAAAAACAAAATCACAGGCTCAATACATAGCAGCAATAAAATCCAATAAATTAACATTTGGAACAGGTCCGGCAGGTACTGGTAAAAGTTATTGTGCAGGTGCCATAGCTGCGGAAGAGCTGGAAAGTCGGCGTATAGAGCGTATTATCATTAGTCGGCCAGCGGTTGAAGCAGGTGAGAATTTAGGGTTTTTGCCGGGTAATCTAGAAGAAAAATTTGATCCTTATTTTGATGCTTTCAGGGATTGTTTAATTGATAGACTGGGTAAAGGTGTTGTCGAATGCGGTATTAAAAACGGACGCATTGTTGTTTCGCCTTTGGCGTATCTTAGAGGAAAAACATTTAATGATGCTTTCGTTGTGCTGGATGAGGCGCAAAATTGTACGAAGGCGCAGTTAAAAATGTTTTTAACTCGGATAGGAGAGAATTGTAGAGTGGTTGTTAATGGTGATATTCGACAATCTGATATAGGTCACAAATCGGGATTGCAAGATGCTATTGACAGACTGGGGGGAGTTGAGGGAGTATACGTTCACGAGTTCAGTCGTGAAGATATAGTTCGTAGCGGTCTGGTAAGAGATATTATTGATCGTTACGAATATAACTAATATCATCTTTAATGATATTAGTTAATTCGGATAATAATAATAACTTCATTTGTTTTTCTGGGGCGCTAAGGCGCCCTTTTGTTTTATGGGACGATACAGACCTCCTTCTCCTAAAAGTTCACATTACATAACACCTGAAGGCAAACAGAAGCTTGCTGCGGAGTTAGATTATCTGTGGCGTAAGAAACGTCCAGATGTTACCCGGGCATTGTCTGAAGCTGCGGCAGAGGGTGATCGATCAGAAAATGCTGAATACATTTATCGAAAAAAAGAATTACGTGAAATTGATCGTCGTGTTCGTTATTTATCCAGGCGACTAGATGAATTAATAGTTGTTGATCGAAAGCCGGATAATCAAAGTCAGGTATTTTTTGGCGCATGGGTCGAGCTGGAAAATGAATCGGGTGATATTTTTCACTATCGTATTGTTGGCCCTGATGAATTTGATGCGGATAAAGCATATATCAGTATGGACTCTCCATTGGCTAAATCACTGTTTAGAAAATATGCAGGAGATGAAGTTGAGGTGGAAAGCCCAAAAGGTAAATCCCTGTATACTATATTAGAAGTTCGTTATACGTTATTTGATTAAAGTTTCTGGAAAATAGACCGCTAACCTGTGGAGATACTTTATTATTCTCACAGGCCATGCAAAAAACACTTTTTACACTTCTGCTTCTTGTTTACTCCGCTCAACTCCTGGCTAGTCAGAAGTATCAGGCTAATTTTGAAGAATCTAAATGGATGTTGAAAGCATCGCCAATTCGCTGTGAGTTGACCCATCCTATACCACGCTATGGCCGGGGCAACTTTGTCTATTCGTCGAATGGTGAGCTTGCCTTTAGCCTGGACGTGTTACAGCCTCCGGTTCAGGATGGTGTGGCAAGCATGGCATCGGTCCCTTCTTTCTGGAAGGCGGGCTCAGAGGGTAAGAGCATAGGGGAGTTTTCCATATCCGCGGGTAAAACACCTATTTATGCGCCTCATAAGATTGCTTTAAGAATTCTGTACGAGCTGGATGCCGGTATGTTTCCGGTTTTACAGTATAAGGACTGGGCAGATCAGCGGGATGCGGTAAGCGTTGCGCTCTCTCCGGTTAATTTTCGTGATGTGCTACCAGCATTCCAGCAGTGTATCAGCCAGTTATTGCCCTATAGTTTTGATGATCTAAAAGAGTCTACTGTCCTGTTTAATCTGAATAAATCGACATTAACGGTAGAAGCCAAACAAATTCTGGAGAATCTCTCTCTGTTTGCCAAAGAGTATAAAAACGTCAATATGATCATAGAGGGGCATACTGACAATATTGGCAGCCGTTATTACAATCAGCAATTATCACGACAAAGGGCTCTGTCGGTGAAGAAGTTTCTGCTCGATAAAGGCGTGCCGGCAAAACGGGTTATTCTGAAAGGATTTGGGGAAAGAAAACCTGTGGCCAGCAATCGGACAGAGGAGGGTCGTGCGGTTAATCGTCGTGTAAACGTAACCCTGAATGTGGTGAAATAAGCTTTTTTGCCTAAGGCCTCACGTCACTCCTTTATGTCTTTAAACCAGGTTTTTCCTGCATAAGGCTTCTTTTATATGGTTGAGTAAGTTTTTCCTGCAATAAGCCTTCATGTCGCTATTTTATACTTCTAAACGAGGTTTTTTCTGCATAAGGCTTTCCGCTTGGGTATAATGTGCGCCCTTAAGAATTAACGGAGCACGTGTATGTCCAACGTCAAAAAAGTCGTACTGGCCTATTCTGGTGGCCTGGATACTTCGATAATCCTCAAATGGCTCGAAGACACTTATGGTTGTGAGGTGGTGACTTTTACCGCTGATATTGGCCAGGGTGAAGAAGTTGAGCCTGCACGTGCCAAAGCTCAGGCAATGGGTATCAAGGAAATCTACATTGAAGATTTACGCGAGGAGTTTGTCCGTGATTATGTTTTTCCTATGTTCCGTGCCAATACCATTTATGAAGGTGAATATCTGCTGGGAACCTCGATTGCCCGTCCTTTGATAGCCAAACGACTGGTTGAGATTGCCAATGAAACCGGTGCGGATGCGATTTCCCATGGTGCGACTGGTAAGGGTAATGATCAGGTGCGTTTTGAACTGGGTGCTTATGCGCTGAAACCCGGTGTTCAGGTGATTGCGCCCTGGCGTGAGTGGGATCTGAATTCACGTGAAAAACTCATGGCCTATGCAGAGCAGCATAACATTCCAGTTGATTTTGCCAAAAATAAAAAGAAATCTCCTTATTCAATGGATGCTAATTTACTGCATATTTCCTATGAAGGCGGTATTCTGGAGGATCCCTGGGCTGAAGCCGAAGAGGATATGTGGCGCTGGTCGGTTTCGCCCGAGTCAGCACCAGATAAACCTACCTATGTTGAGCTGAGTTATGAGAAGGGTGATATCGTGGCTATTGATGGTGAACGGCTGTCGCCTGCGGAAGTATTAACAAAATTAAATAAACTGGGTGGTGCTAACGGCATCGGTCGTCTCGATATTGTTGAAAATCGTTATGTGGGCATGAAATCACGGGGTTGTTATGAAACACCCGGTGGCACCATTATGCTTAAAGCTCACCGTGCTATTGAATCTCTGACGCTGGATCGTGAAGTTGCTCATTTGAAAGATGAGTTGATGCCGAAATATGCCTCATTGATTTATAACGGTTACTGGTGGAGTCCGGAGCGCAAAATGATGCAGCAAATGATTGATGCTTCACAGCAACATGTGAATGGTGATGTACGCGTCAAATTATATAAGGGTGCTGTTTCCGCAGTGGGTCGCCGTTCAGAAACGGATTCACTGTTTGATGAAAAAATTGCTACTTTTGAAGATGATGCTGGTGCTTATAATCAGAAAGATGCGGAAGGATTTATTAAATTGAATGCCTTGCGCCTGAGAATTGCTGCTGGTCGAAAACGATAACGTGTAATACAAAGGTTTTTTCTGAGTTATCTACAGGGATGTAGGTGTTCAAAAATAATCAGCTCACCAGGCTGATTTATTTCTTATTATCTGATTGAAATGTTCTGCCCACGTGCAATCAAACTGCGTGCCTGAATGACTGTTTATTTCTATCATCGCCTGCATCGGCATTTTGATTTCCTGGCGGTGAATTCTTTTGTGAGTCAGGGCGTCGAAAGTGTCAGCAATGGCAATGATGCGGGCGTCGTTACCAATCTGATTCTGCTTCAGATCTTGCGGGTAACCATTGCTATCCGCTCATTCATGATATTGAAAACCATTTCGTTTAAGTATAGAGATATGTGCTTTTGTTATGGCTTGACCGGGTGAGAGTGCTAGAGCAGGAAAATGGTGGCCAGTCCCAGAAAGGCAAGTAAGCCAACGATATCGGTAATTGTGGTGAGTATGACGCTACCAGCAATGGCGGGATCAATGCCGTATTTGCGTAGAATGAGTGGAATGATGACACCTGATGACGCAGCAAAAATCAGGTTAATCATCAGGGCAACGGCAATAATGATACCGATACCAATATCGTTAAACCAGATAATGGCAATGGCTGCGACGACGAGAGACCATAGGGTGCCATTGAGCAGGCTAACAATGACTTCTTTGTTCAGTATCCACTTGCGATTGCTTCGGCTGACCTGGCCCAGTGCCAGGCCTCTGATAACCAGGGTGATTGTCTGGCTACCCGCAATACCGCCCATGCTGGCAACCACATTCATTAAAATGGCAACGGTGACAACTTTTTCCAGTGTGGTTTCAAAATTACTCACAACCCAGGAAGCCATGAAAGCGGTAATCAGGTTTATACCCAGCCAGATAGCGCGACGTCGACTACTGGGAAATGCCGGTGCAAACAGATCTTCTTCATCGTTCAAACCGGCCATGCTCAAAACCGAGTGATCAGCTTCTTCTCGAATAACATCGACCACGTCATCGATAGTGATGCGACCGAGCAGAATATTGTTTCCATCTACCACGGGTGCAGAAATCAGGTCACGATTTTCAAACAGTTTGGCGACATCACTGTCAGACATGTCCGAGGGAATGGGTTCACATTGTTTATCCATGATTTCGTCAACAGTGTGACTGGGATCATTGATCAATAATTCAGACAGCGGCAGACTGCCGAGATAGTGATTATCACGGTCGACAACAATCAGGTTGTCGGTTAAATCCGGAATTTCGCCCAGTAATCTTAGATAGCGTAATACTACGTCCAGTGTGACTTCAGGTCGCACTGTGACGGCATCTGTGTTCATCAGGCCGCCGGCACTGTCCTCGGGAAAGGAGAGGACGGATTCAAGTAGCTCGCGGTGCTGGCTGTTCAGGGAATGCAGAACTTTATCTATGACCGCACTTGGTAGAGACTGGACAAAGTCTGCTGAGTCATCGACCTCCAGGCCTTCGGCGACAGTCACAAGTTCCTCGGGTGACATATCTTTAATTAAATGATTTCGTAAATCATCACCGAGGTGGATAAGCACTTCACCACCACTTTCCTTGTCCACCAGTTCCCATATTAGTGTACGTTCGCGGGGTGGTAATGATTCGAGCAGGTTGGCAATTTCGGCGGGATGTAGCGCATTGATCATGCCACTGGCAGTGTGTTTGGTTCCAGATTCAAGAGCAGCAGACAGGGCTTCAATGTTCTGTTCCTGTTTCTCTACAGTATCTGTTATTTCAACCATCTTACGTGACCCGATTTAGTACGTGATTAATAATTCTTAGTTTAGCAGTAAAGCTGGCGGGCAAGTCTATGCTCGGATGTTATCAGGTTCAAGTAGCAGGTAAATTTAATATTTTAAATTATCTATGTGCTTCTTAATCCGGAAATTAAGGGTCTTTATTGCTGATAATTAAATTGCTTGTTTAGATCATCTAAGCCCAGTTCTATTTCATCTGGATATGAGAGTGATAATAATTTTCTTACTTTGGGGGCGAGTTTTTCAATGCGACTATTATTGATAATGTGTTTAATTTCAAGCAGGCTATTTGCCTGAACACTAAAGTTTTTAAGTCCCATTCCTAATAATAAACAGGTATATTTTGGATCACTGGCCATTTCTCCACAGAGTGACACGTTGATGCCCTGATTGGCACCAGCCTGTAATGTGATATCAATTAGTTTCAATACCGATGGATGTAGTGGTTTATATAAATGGCTGACTTCGTCATCAATGCGATCCAGTGCCAGTGTGTATTGAATCAGATCATTGGTACCAATGGATAGAAAGTCCAGTTTCTCAGCAAAGGTGTGTGATGATAAGGCGGCTGACGGTACTTCGATCATGGCGCCGACAGGCAGTCTGGCATCATATTTCTGTTTGTTCTTTTTTAATTGTTCTTTTGCCTGTTCAATTAATATCAGCGTTTGATCAAGTTCGCTAATACAGGTCATCATTGGAATCATCATTTGTACGGGTCCGTATGCACCAGTGCGTAAAATAGCGCGTAATTGTTTGAGAAATTGATCAGGTTCTTTCAGGCATCGTCGTATCGCTCTTAGTCCCATGGCAGGGTTATGCGCCAGCGGGCCATGTTGTAATGTGCTATTCATCTCTTTGTCGGCACCCAGATCAACTGTTCTGATGGTGAGTTGTTTTCCTTTGAGTGCGCGCAAAGCACGGCGATAGGTTTCAAACTGTTCCTCTTCGCTGGGGTTTTCATCACGATCAATAAATAACATTTCAGTTCGATAGAGACCAACACCGGTATGATCGAACTGCCTCAGTGTTTTAATATCATTCGGTCTATCAATATTGCCATTTAAAATAATTTCATGACCATCCAGTGTTCTTGCCGGTTTGTTTTTTAATTCAAAAAGATTTCGTTTGCGTTGTTTCTCATCTTTTTGCAGAGATTTAAAATGTTTGAGCGTCTTTCTGTCAGGGTCAACAATAATCATGCCATTGTTGCCGTCGATAATGAGCCAGTCATTGGCAAGAATTAGCTGCTTTGCATTACGTACCCCTGTGACGGCCGGTATACCAAGGTTGCCAGCTAAAATCGCGGTATGTGAAAGAGGGCCGCCATATTCAGTTAAAAAGCCTGAAATTCTCTGATGTTGCATGAGTATGGTATCGGCGGGAGTGAGATCATCAGCAATTATAATTTTTCCTTTGAGGTAATCTGTTTCATCATTGGATTGTTCGGCCTGATCGTTAGCAATTAAACAACGTTGTATGCGTTGTACGACATGAATAATGTCGTCTTTGCGAGTTTTCAGATAGGCATCGTCCATATCATCAAATACTTTAACGAGACGATCACATTGTGATTGTAATGCCCATTCAGCATTACAGATTCGTTGTTCAATTTGTTTGATTGTGCCGTCGCAAAGCACGGGATCTTCCAGCATTAATAAACTGGTTTCAATAAATTGAGATATATCCTGAGGAACATCGTTGGCGATCTTCTGTTTTATATCATGTAATTGTTTTTGTGCCTGCTTACGTGCAGTATGAAATCGCTTGATTTCGTGGTTGATGCGTTTTTTCGGGATGTTGTATTCGCGTATTTCAGGTTGTTCACGATAAAGTACGTAGGCCTGGCCAATGGCTATGCCTTTTGATACGCCGATACCGTTTAGTAATACGCTCATATTTACTCGTTTTCATCAAAGCGGTTGTTAACCAGCTTTTCCAGTGCTGTTATACATGTCTCAGCATCGTTGCCATCAATGTGTAGTGTAATTTCGCTGCCTTTTGCAGCTGCTAACATCATCACCCCCATAATGCTTTTGCCGTCAACCTTCTGTCCGTTTTTCTCAACCTGTACCAGGCTATGAAAAGATGAGGCTAAATTAACAAATTTTGCTGCAGCACGTGCATGCATCCCAAGTTTGTTTATGATTTCGATAGTACGACTTATTTCTGGCATTGTTTTTTATTTTCACAGTCACATTGTATGATACCGTCTTTGCCACCAGTTTCAGCTTTTACGGTTAGTTCATCAAGATTTAAATCGGAATAATTCAATACTCTGACTAGCATAGGTAAATTAACACCGGCTATCAAATGTATGTCAGGTCTTTCAAGCAGGCTGCAGCCAATATTGCTGGGCGTACTGCCATATAAATCAGTGAGGATGAGAATGCCATCTCCCTGGTCGATGTCTTTTATATGATTCTGAGCCAGTATTTTAATACTTTCTGTTGATGCATCCAGAGGAACTTCAAGTGCTTTTATTTTTGTTGAGTAAGTGCCAAGCATTTTGTCTGCTGTATCAAGCAGGCTTTTGGCTATGCCGGTATGGGTGATGAGTAGCAGACCAACGCTCATTCCATTTCCCTGTGACGAAGTGATACGGTAGGTAGTTTATCCTGAAAATATTTGCACAGTTGTTCAGTTATATAGACTGAACGATGTTGTCCTCCTGTGCAACCAATGGATACTGTTAGATAGTAGCGATTCTGGTCTGAAAATTTTGGTATCCAGAATTCAAGAAAATTACGGATATGATTGAGCATGTCAATGACTTCTTCCCGGTCTTTCAGAAACTCAATGACTTCCGGGTCCTGACCAGTAAGCGGTCGTAATAAAGGCTCCCAGTGAGGATTAGGTAAGCAGCGTACATCAAAAACAAAATCAGAATCTGTGGGTACGCTATGTTTAAAACCAAATGACTGGAATAGAAGCGATAATTGAGTGTTCTTTCTTAATAACACCCGTTCTTTTAATAAAGCGCGTAATTGATGTACGTTGGTGTGTGTGGTGTCCAGGCATAAATCAGCTGCAACGGCAATGGGTGCCAGTAGATTACGTTCTATATCGATGGCTTCTGATAAAGGAATGCCTTTTTTTGCCAGTGGGTGACGTCTGCGAGTATCGCTGAATCTTTTTATTAATGTATTAATATCTGTTTGAAAGAAAATAGTTTCCTGTTGAATACCGGTTTTTTTTACTTTATCAATGATTTCTCTGTAACGTCGTAGATCATTTACGCCACTTCTAGCATCGATACCAACAGCAATTTCATCATAGATTTTTATCTGGTTAGAAATAATCTGTTCTGTGAAACTGGGTAATAAACCTAGAGGTAGATTATCAACACAATAAAAGCCTTCATCTTCAAGCGTGTGAAGTGCAACGGTTTTTCCCGAGCCGGAGAGTCCACTGATAATAACAAGTTTCATTTTATGTTTTTAAAAAGTTATTTAATAAATTGACTTTGTCGGTTAATAAACTCCTCACTGGCATCATGTCCATGTTCAAGGAGAATGTGATTACGTACAGCGGCTTCAACCATAACGGCCAGGTTTCTACCCGAGGCAACCGGTAACATAACCTGTGGAATGTCGACGTCCAGTATAGTCCGTACCGTGCGGTTGCCATAGAGTCTATCAAGTTGTTGTTGTTCTTCAATGGGCATACGCTCCATATGAATAATCAGGCGCAGATATTTGTTCTGTTTGATTGCGTTTTCACCGTACATGGCTCTGATATTAAGTACTCCAAGTCCTCTGACTTCCATGAAATCTTTAAGGACATCGGGGCACGAGCCATTTAAAATATTGGGACCCACGCGTGTAAATTCTGGAGCGTCATCCGCAATAAGCCTGTGTCCACGGGTAATCAGTTCCAGTGCCAGTTCACTTTTGCCAACACTGCTTTCACCGGTAATCAGCACGCCTGTTCCCATGACCTCCATTAATACACCGTGTAAAACAATCTTATCGGCCAGAAAGCCGGACAGGTAATAACGTATGGAGTCAATTAAATCATTGCTGGGCAGGCAGCTTTTAAGCAGGGGAGTTCGTTTTTTATCGGCTAATTGAATCATATAATCAGGAATATTAATGCTGTCACTGATAATGATTGCCGATGTGCGGCGAACAAAAATTTGCTCGAGTGTATCCTGGCGAGAATTTTTTTTGAGTTTTTCCAGGTAATTCCATTCAGTCTTGCCAATCACCTGGATGCTATTGGGATGAATGAGATTCAGGTGTCCAACCATGGTGGCATGATTAGCCCAGTGCAGTTTACGTTTTATGATGCGATTCGCATCTGCAGTGCCGGCAATCCAGTGAAGATCTATATGATTGCGTAAATGCTTAAATAGATCCTGTGCTGTTATGCCGTTTATCATCAGTGGTGATCTGACTCAAGAAGCTGCGCTGGTGATTGCCCAGCCAGAGAGGTGTTGGTATAACTCTTCGTCCGTGCTGCATTGCCGTAGTTTGGCACAAAAGTCTTTATCGCTAAACATGCCTGCCAGCGTTGCAAGAACCTGTAGATGTTCATCTGTATGGTGTTCGGGAACCAGCAGGGCAAAGAGTAAATCAGTTGGTTCACCATCCGGACTATCAAAATCGATGCCTTCGTTAAGTTTCACAAATGCACCAATAGTAATGGTGTTTTCTCCATAGCGACCATGGGGTAGTGCAACACCATGGCCCAATCCGGTTGAACCAAGGCGTTCTCTTTCGATTAAACGATTGAAAATTTCTGCAGAATCATAGCCAATTGCACCCAGTGCCAGAATCTGGCTTAATTTTTCCAGCACACGTTTTTTACTGCTGATTCCATCCAGGCAAATAACTCGATCGGGTGCAATTAGCTGATTGATTTTCATTGCATTGTTACTTAGGTTAAATCAGGCTGCGGTTTATGGTGCAGGTGATTTGTTAGTTTTTCCTTATGTTTCTTGACTTGACGATCCAGTTTATCTACCAGGTTATCAATGGCTGCATACATATCATCTTCAGTGCTTTCAGCAAAGATGTTGTTGCCGCTCATGCTGACTGTCGCCTCTGCTTTATGACGTACACTTTCAACTGAAAGAATAACGTGCGTGTTGGTGACTTTGTCAAAATGTCTTTCCAGCTTTTCCATTTTTTCGTCAACATAGTTACGAAGTGAATCAGTAATATCAACATGGTGTCCAGTTAGGTTGATTTGCATAAGGACTCCTTAATTTGTTTATTGTGAGCCTTTTTATGAAAGGCGTTTGCGCTCGTTTGATGGCGCTATCATCATGGCTTCTCTATATTTTGCCACAGTTCTACGCGCCACGTTTATACCCTGATCAACCAATAAGCTGGCAAGTTTATTGTCGCTCATAGGTTTTCGGGAATCCTCGTTGTCAATCAGCTTTTTGATCATGGCTCGGATGGCCGTGGCTGAGCATTCTCCGCCATCGGCAGTACCGACATGGCTGGAGAAGAAATATTTAAATTCGAATAAACCATTGGGTGTGTGCATGTATTTTTGTGTCGTAACACGTGAAATGGTTGATTCATGTAATTCAAGTTCTTCCGCGATTTCCCTGAGTACCAGCGGTTTCATGCCTTCTTCACCATATTCCAGAAATGTTCTCTGGTGTTCGACAATGGCGGTGGCAACTCGCATCAGGGTTTCATTGCGGCTTAGCAGGCTTTTTAAGAACCATTTGGCTTCCTGCAAATTGTTTTTCATATAGGCGTTGTCTTCGCTGCGATTACTGCGATCTATAAAGCTGGCATATAAAGGATTTACCCTTAATTTAGGTGCGGTGTCAGGATTAAGTTCAACCAGCCAGCGGCCTTTCTCCTTGCGTACAAAAACATCGGGAACCACATACTGGGTGGACGTGGTTGTAATGCCGGCACCGGGTTTTGGATTCAGTGTTTGAATAAAACTAATGGCAGCAGCCAGCTCCTGTTCAGACATGCGGGTATAACGTTTTAATTTGGCATAATCGTGATTGCCGAGTAAATCCAGATGCTCGGTAATAATTTCCTTTGCATTAATCAATTCTGCTGTACTGGCAAACTGTTCCAGTTGTAATAGCAGACATTCCTGTAAATTTCTGGCAGCAACACCAACGGGGTCAAAATGTTGAACCAGATGAAGGACAGCTTCTACTTCATCCATCTCGATGTCTTCAAAATCCTTCAGGATGGCGGTGTGAATGTCTTCGAGGTTTTCTTTTAAGTAGCCATCATCATCAATAGCATCGATAATCATGGTTGCAATGGCGCGATCAGCTTCACTCAGGTTGGTGACCTGAAGTTGCCATAATAGATGGTCGATTAGAGAATTATTATCATCACTCTGATTTTCCAGAAATTCTCTGGCTTTGTCATCATCGGTAATGGTGCCGCCACTACTGGTTGTGGTCATGTCATAAATATCATCCCAGGCACTGTCGACAGGTAGATCTTCAGGGATTTCCTGATTTTCATTGATATCCAGATTACCAGTATCTGATGGTTCACTGGCTTCCAGTTCACTGTTCTGGCTCTCCTGGGACTGGGTATTCTGGTTTTGGCTATTGTCGACAGAAGAGTCTGACTGGCTGTCATCCTCAATTTCCAGCATGGGATTGGACTCCAGGACTTCCTGAATTTCAGCCTGTAATTCTAATGATGATAGCTGCAGCAGCTTGATAGCCTGCTGGAGCTGGGGGGTCATGGTGAGTTGTTGACCGATACGTAACTGTAAGGACTGCTTCATTCTTGTTATAGCGGAATTCTATGTCTCTGTTACTTAGGATTTTACTTCAAAATGGAGCAACATGCAGAGGTTGTGCCATTTTTTATTCATCTGATTGCAAATTATCATGATTTATCTGCAGAAGTTTTGACTCAGGTTATAAATCAGGGTTTTGGTCAGGTGGATATAGGGTCATTTCGGCCGGGTTATAAATGGAAGTTGTGCCCCAAATAGACGTCTTTTACCTGCTTGTCATTCAGTACAGTTTCCGGGCTGCCTTCCGAGATAACCTGGCCGGCACTCAGGATATAGGCGCGCTGGCAGATGCCCAGGGTTTCCCTGACATTATGATCGGTAATCAGTACGCCGATGTTTCTTTCGGTGAGTTGTCGAATGATGCGTTGAATTTCCAGAACCGAGAGGGGATCAACGCCGGCAAAGGGCTCATCCAGAAGAATGAAACCGGGTTCTGCCGCCAGTGCCCTGGCAATTTCAACGCGCCGCCTTTCACCGCCTGACAGGCTAATACCGGTATTGTCGCGGATGTGATCAATCTGGAAATCATCCAGTAATTCCTGCAGGCGCTGTTTGCGCTCACTACGATTGAGATCATTACGGGTTTCCAGTATTGCCATGATGTTATCAGTAACACTGAGTTTTCTAAATACAGAGGCTTCCTGGGGTAAATAGCCAATACCAAGACGCGCTCGATGATGCATAGGCATGTGAGTAATGTTTTTTTCGTTTAAAAAGATATGACCTTTATCAACGGGAATCAGGCCGACCATCATGTAAAAGCTGGTGGTTTTACCGGCACCATTAGGGCCAAGCAGGCCAATAACTTCACCGCTTTTAACGGTAATCGAAACCTGGTTAACGACTTTGCGGCGACGAAAGGTTTTTATCAGGTTTTCAGCGCGTAATATATTCATGCCTTATTCATTATTTTTATTTTTGGCGGGTTGTATGGTAATGGTGACACGTTCTGACTCTGAGGTGCTGTTTGTGTTAGATAGATCACCGGCCTGTACTATATCCTGTCGAGTATCATAAATAATATGTTCACTGGTAAAGCGATTTTGTCCCTGAACCAGAATGGCTTCTTTTTTTAAGATCAGTTTATTGTCACTGGCCTGATATTCCATTTGCTGACTTTGAGCACTGATTTCTTCATCCTGATCATTGAGTTGTCTGAATTTTGCGGGTTTACCTTCGATACGGATGGTTTTTATTTCGTTATTGATGGTATGAACCTGGATCAGTTCGCCCTCGATAATCATGCTGCCGCGAGTGATATGAACTTGATTTTTATAGATGCTGATACCTTCTTTTTCGCGAATTTCTACTGAACCAGCCTGAATATTCAGTGTTTCATTCGAGTCCGATGTTTTTGCCTGTGCCTGAAGGGATAAACAAAATAATAAAATAAGAAATTTAGCGTTCTGTTTCATAGGTGCCCTTAACCTCTGATAACAACTTTAGTATACCTTTGTTGTTATCAAAGACCATGCCTGTTGTGTCCAGTTCCAGTTGTCGTGTTGCGATATGAGCCAGCTTATCTGTTTCAGCTGTTTTATTGTCAGTGTTAACTTTTAAATATTCCGTGGTGATGGATAGTGCGTCCTGCTGGTCAGTTGGTTGACGCGTGATATTAACATTGTTGTAAAGATGAACAATATTGTTGTTAGTTAGAATGTGAGCGCGTTGAGCTGATATTGACCAGTCACCTTTCGTTTCTTTAAATAAAATATGTGGTTGTATTATTTCAGTGGTA
>Ga0224496_10000706_pt1 | contig 22706 bp, 17 predicted proteins | sample SF_Jul11_sed_USG_2_FD_168127 | JGI IMG/M metagenome (GOLD analysis project Ga0224496, IMG submission 168127) | Sediment microbial communities from San Francisco Bay, California, United States - SF_Jul11_sed_USGS_8_1 | ecosystem: Environmental > Aquatic > Marine > Sediment | place: USA...
ATGGCTTCTTGCCCACATTTCAAGCTCTATTTTTCTAAAGCCGGAAACCACTTGTAATTTGATGCGATTTGGCTTGCCATCTTTCGTTTTTTCTATTGCAGCAACAAAGGGGGTTTTGTTAAGAGATCCCCGCCCACGTTTACCTTTCTTCCTGCCGCCCCAGTAAGCATCATCTATTTCTATGTTACCGGACAATGGCTTGCTTGCATCACGTTCTAACATTGTCTGTGCAAGTTTGTGATACAACATCGCTGCCGTATTTATTGACACACCAATCTGACGACTAAGCTCAAGTTGTGATATGCCATTCTTCCCTTGAGTCATCAAGTATGTGGCCAGAAACCACTTGTTTAAAGGTAGTTTTGTAGAATGAAATATTGTACGAGAAGTAATAGATAGGTGACTTCGACAGCGGTTACATTGAAACAATTTGCTACGTTTGAGACGACAGTAATCCTTGCAACCACATCTGTCACATTCAAAATCTCCCGGCCACCGAAGCTTAAAAAGAGCGTCGAAACACTGCTCTTCCGTGCCATAATTCTTAAGGAAATCGCTTAAACTTAGGCCTTTCTGAAATTGAACAGTATTCTTGCACATATCATATCTCCCTGTTCTTTAGCGTAAACAAAGAAAACAGTATAGCCAAAAAGCTGGCTGAGTATAATTGGTAATCAAGTAACTAAATGTGAAGCTTACTGCAATAAAAAAGCGCCCTGTATGGAGAAAGTTATTTATCTTTAACCAGTTGAATGATTTTCCGATGCTTTTCATCGTCAATTTTAATCTTAACAGCTAATTTAGCTTTAAGCTTGCTGTCTGCCTCTAGCAAGCAATCCTCAATACGCTCGCCACCCAAAAATTGATCACTATCAATATGGCTTACAAAAAACGGATTATCATTGGCATGCACAGCAAAGGAAATATTACTTCCAACGTATTTAAGAAAAGATAAGGGGGCGTGTTTTTTTTGGTAGGAAAGCTGCTCTGCTTTAGGTACGTATTTGAACTTTATGTATTGGAATGGATAGACTCGTGATAATTCTTTGAATGCTCGGTTTAACCTGTTACATACCTCATCTGGTCTGAATGTGTCTTCATTAACAAGATTGTCTAGAAAATCATCTTGCTTGTTTTCATAGATATTTTGTATTTCATCCAGGTATAAGGTTCTTATTTTTCTTCTAATACTGCGGATGAGGTAGTGCCTGATCGAATGGTAGAAATGATACGAATCAAGCCAGCTTTGATGATCTTGTTGTCCTTCGCGCTTAAAAACAAAACCCGTGCAAAAAAACGGGCTTCCACCAACATTACCAGGAATCAGAAGCACGAATAAATTTTCTTTTTGTTTTTTTTCAGCTGGAAGTTTGTTTTTCTGCAAGAAAATCATTAAAAGCATGTAGTGAAAATAGACTGAAATGCGATAGTCATTAGAATCGTACCCCTTCTCTAACTCAGACTTCTCCAACCGATTGGTTGCTCCAAAGCTGAAAGGATCTTCCTTAATATTTATATATCCGGACATAAATACGGTATCACTCATTCCCCGCGCGCAAATCCCATACGGAGAAGCCAGGGTATCCAGGATTTCATCAATACCTTCATCATTACCTTCACCATACCCAAGCTTTTCCCAGAAATAGTCATCTATATATTCGCCACCGGCATCCTTAAGCCGAAGACGCTTGTTAGATGCACCATACTCATTTCGAAATCGCTTGAACCCTTCTTTCAGGTCTGCCCGCTGCGTATCAGGAATAATCAACCGAACCCCGTAAGGGTAAAGCTTTCGTTCATTGTTTTTGCCATCATCAAAGCGGCATGCTTGCTGTGAAAATGTTCTTATAGAAAAGAAAATGTTAGGAACGCTCTCCGCTTTTTTGCCAGTTAATAATGCAGATCTGCGAATCTTCTGATATTCACGGTCAAAGATTTTTTTCATTTCTTCAAAACGCGTACCTTTAAAATAACCTGTACCTTCATCCGGCCAATCTTGCTTTAATTGTTCAGACAGCGCTTTTGATATTTTTGCTTCGTGCCGCTCACCATATTTTCTAAATATGGTTTCATTATTAATCTTGTCATTATGTATGAAATAATCCGCAATATTCTGATTTTTAAGTGCGCTTTCAAGCTCTTCGGCTAAGGCTGACAAGATGGGGTCATCATTTTTTGATACAGGCGGAAATGTACGCGTATCAATTTCCAGGCTTGGATCTTTATCTTGAGTGGAGCACACCCGATGAAACATAAAATATTTATCGCCGCAGAATGGAATTAGGCAATCCTCTATTTCAATGTTTTCACGATTAATTTTAGGGTCATCCAGTTTTTTGCAGTCAATGACAAGGCAACCATCTGAATTTTTATTCTGAGAAATAAGATTTTTGTATAGCGTATTCTCAATATAATCTTCAAAATCTTTGTGCCAAAACGGATCTAAACAGGAATGATGAAGAATTTTATAACCATCCGTTTTTGTCTCGCCCCCTTCCACTCTCTGTATCTTTTCCAAAATGACCGCCACACGGCGCTCTAAAATTAATAAGAGAATGCGGTTGATAATCTGCTGCAAGCCAACATCAGACCAACGATTCTGATAATGCGCAGAGAGCAAGCTATTTTTAACCAATGTGATGCGTTCTGCAATTTCATATAATTGCGGTGCTTTTCCCATAGTAATAATTTTTATTAATAATTAATGGAGGAAGAATAAACAAAAGCAATTGATTGCATTACAAAATACCATAACTACAGTTCAAGATCATCTTTTGGCACATTGGAAACATCCGGCTCATTGTCGTTTTGCTCTTTGGTTTTCCCGCGCATCATCCGATTGTAGCGTTTGCGCAGCGCTTCTTGCGAGGCCAGGGTACTTTGTTGTTTGGCAATTTTTTCTCTTCCCTCGTTAAACCGGGCTTGTACCGTGTCGCGCCGTTCTTGCTGTTGCCGTTTAAGCTGCTTTATCAATTTGTCCTGCCGGGCCTTTTTCTGAGAAACCGCCCCTCTTAGCGCATCAGCCTTGGCTGTGATGTGATGCGTGCGCCGCAGCGCTTGTTTAGGACGCATTTCAGATCCATGTGACTTTGCATTGTCTGTTTTGACCTTTAAATGACCCCCGGCTCCCTGCTTTTGTTCAGAACCAGCTTCACGCTGCAAGTCTTTGGCTTTGCCAAACCCACGTTTCTCCCGTTCTTTTTCCTGCACCCATTCCGGGCGCTTCTTGTTAAATGCGTCAATATCGGCCAGCCAACGGGTGCGCCGTTCCTTCAGACGCTTGGTGATATCCCGTAAATGATCCTGCGCTTTAGTAATCTTTTTGCGCTGAAATAGCCGGTTAAAAAACGTGTTGGATTTTTGATAGTCAGCTTTGGCTTGAACCCTCGCTTTGGCAAGTTCGTCAATCTGCCATTTCTTGCGGCTGGCCGCTGTTTTGTCATCAATGCGCCGCTGAATTTGTTTATTTCTCTCGGCCCTGGCTCGTGCTTCTGCCTTTTGTAATTTCTGCTGCTCTAAAAGTGCTTTGGCGCGTTTTTCTGCGGCGGCCCTGGCTTCCTGTTCCGCTTGCAATCGGGCCTTTTCTTCTCCCGCTTTATGCGCTGTATCTGCCAGTAATTTTTGCTGTTTTACTTCTTCTGCATCGCGGTAATAGGGTTCAGGCTCACGGGTATTTTCAAGCTTTATTTGCTGTGATAATTGATCAGCATCCTCCAAATTTTCACGATCAATATCGGAAAGCTTTGCATTGATCGCCGTCGTTTTCGCCTTGCCCTTTTCTTCAATATCGAGCTGGCGCGCCAGCTTTTGAATATCGCCTTTGTCATCAACAATGACAAATCCGTTTCCGCGCCGCGCTGCGGCCAGGTGCAAGCTTTCTTCATGCAACGCATGAATGAACGCCTTGCCACTATCGGCCGCATAATACGCACGGGTTATTTTCTGGCTGTAATCCTGCTTTTGTTCCCGGTATTTGGTCGGCTCCCCCTGCACCCGTTTAGCTGCATTTTCTTCGCGGACATGACAGTGTAAACCGTGCTGCCGCTCATACTCCAAAGCATAAGATTGCAGCTCACGTTTATCGAAGCTGGGGACATGCCGTTTCCCCGTTTCAGGGTCCGTTAAATTGGCCACAACATGAATATGCGCATGATCCGTATCGTTATGCGCCACCATAACAAACTGATGCTTGTTAAGTCCCAAACGCTCCAGTGTTTCCAATGCCTGAATTCGTTGATGTTGTTGGTCGGGTTGTTCACTTTGTGCCCATGACAGGGAGTAATGATAAACCGCACCGGCCTCCTGTTTGCGCCCTGCCCCACTCCCGCCAAAATCTCGCTTTAAGGCATCCGCATTTTGGTCCGTCCACGCCATCACCTTCGCGGCCTTTTCGAGGTCATTGGTGTGCATGTTACCGGTCTCACTCCACACCACACGCTCATCCGTTTCAGCATTTTTATCATGCATGAGATAGGCCATAACGCCCTTGAAACTATGACCGCGTTGATTGATCTTTGGGACCATTAATTATGTCCATAATGATGGTGTCTATCGTATTCAGAGTAGCTTTTAAATGCTCGTGATTAATCTCATCATGAATATGCGCCTTGTGCGTAAGTTGATTGAGATTATTCCCGATGGCGGAGAGCTGCTTGACCGCCTTGAAATCAATGACATTGTCGCGGATCACAATCATGCAATCCAGTAAGGCGCGGCGCTGATATTCGGATACGGATAAGCCCGCTTCTTGGGCTTTGGATTTGATAGCATTGCGTTCGTTCTCATTCACTCTGACAGGCGGAAGAACTTGTGAACGATGTGCTTTTTTAGGTTGCTTTTTGCGTAACATGCTTACTAAATATTCCTATATTTACGTAATCAATTAAGCGAAAGGGGATTCAACGGGGATAAGTGCAACGGCTCCCCTTGACAAGATTGAGAATATGGAGAGGAGAAACGAAGTTTTGTATATACATTTCCCCATCTTGCTACTCAGCAAGCTACCAAATTATACGCTGCCACCAATTCCCAGATCAATGATACAACCGCAGATATCCACACATTCGCCTGCGTTGCTCACGACTTGGACAGCGCGTCCAATCTTTGCCATAATCACGATTATAGCAAACTTTACATGATGGTGGAGACGGCGTGGATTACGACAATGATGATTATGAGGACAAGTTCCTCAAGAAGCTACGAAAACAGGAAACAGCGATAAAAGCAAAAATTCAGGCGGCTAAACGCCAAGCTGAAAAAAGGAAAACACAGGCACACAATAACAGGTCAAGAATAATCGGCGCAGCGATTGTCAAAGAGATGGAAACAAACACAGAATTAAAGCAATCCCTGCACCCGATCATTGACAAACACACAGTGAATGCAAAAGACCGGAAATCTCTGGGACTTCCCTCTTTGTCAAAAAAGGAAGAACAACCTGTCAAGGAAACACAAAGTCCGCCACCTCAAGAAACAAATAACGAAACTCCCAGCTCAGGCGGATTCTTTAACAGAAACACATAAAATTATTTTTGATTGATTTTAATCCGTCCAATCTCCAGAATTAGGGACAGGTGAAATGTCCCTTTTTCTTTGTCCATCAAACGGGAACATGCATAAAAAATCAGTTTTTCAAAAGAAAAAACATGTGCCGTGGTTTCTTGTTCCGAAAGTCAGAAAGCGCCATGTTCCACCCATTTACCACACCCATGAAACGGCGTGGCGGTTGTTTGCAGAAGGCGCGCTCAGGAACCATTTTTTTCATGATGCCGTGATGCATAGAGGATCAAAATGTATGGCGTGCGACCGTCATTTTAACGGCGGCACCGCCATACATCATTCCAGAGTGGAAAAGCATCACCATTGTTATTTACGGCTGTGCACCGGGGCCATCCTGTCGGAAGATTCCAAAGATATTTACAGGGCGGAGAAAAAAACAGAATTTGATCATGTACCGGATTGCAGACAATGCCAGGTGCAACGACCGGAATATTTTGCAGGCTGCGTTAAAAAAATCTTCCCGGTGCACAGTGAATGCCATGAAGATATTCATGAACTCGAACACTATCTTTTTACGAAGCTCAGTAAAAAGATACAAACCAATTGGGATGTTGCCGCGTAAGCTTTATAGACTTTGCGCAGATTAATTCTCGCTAGTCGATGCCTTGGGCTTTTCTGACTTCACGGTGAATATAGGCCAGGACATTTGGAAAACTGTCCTCAAACGAATAGCCCATTTCTTCTGCATTGACAACTGCCAATTCAACCAATTGCTTGCGGGTAAAATCCGTGGTTGATATGAGATAGTCCAATGAGTACCACATTAGCTTGAAACCGCTAAAGGCACGCTGCGAACCATCCGGCATGGGGATCACCCGCGTCTCTTCAGTTAGGTAATCTTCCGTCTCTTTTTCTGTAATAAAAAACGCCATGCGCCCAACATAAAGCAAAATAGGCCATGTATGCAAATTCCGGGATTACCAGGAGATATCATCGTCGTCACCCCGTGAGCGCTCAAAATCATTCTTCGCCCGACCCCGTATTGCGCCCAAACGTTCCTTGATATACTGCATGCGGTTTTCTTTTAGCGTTTCTGTTTGCTTATGTGAGGCTGCCTCAACGCTCCCGCCGATTGTTAAGGTTTGTTCCGGCGTTGGCTTGCCCCTTGCCTTGCGCAATTGCTCCAGCTCCTTTTTGGAAACAGGCCTTCGTGTCTGCTCTAATGGTTTTTGTTCAGCTTGCCCCACCCGGGAAAATTCTTTATTCACGTCGGGTGCATCCGGATTCCAGTCGTTATCCATAATTTTTTTGAAGTAGTCACGTGATGGAGAAGATAAAAATGCCGCAATATCGGCTTTTTTCTTGCCTAGCACCATGATAAAGTGTATTACTTATTAATACAAGTAACGATCGGAGAGTGTCCATGCCAAGAAATACCAGTGTGACGTTAGGCGAACACTACGCCCAATTTGTCGAAAGCAAGATCAAGACCGGACGCTTCCAATCGGCCAGTGAAGCCGTGCGAGCGGGTCTTCACCTGCTTGAAGAACAGGAAACCAGGCTTGATCTTTTAAGAGAAAAACTCGCCCTGGGAGAAACGCAGCTTGACCAGGGCGAAGGGGTAGACGGTGCAACATTCATGCAAGAACTGATCAAGTGAATGTCTAAATACATCCTGTCACCGGCGGCGCAAAAAAGCCTCCAACAAATCCGCAGCTACTCGCTGAGTAACTTTGGCAAACAACAAACCACACTTTACCTAAAAAAATTGCGTGACCGGATGCAATATCTTGCCGACCAACCCGCAAGGGGAACAACCAGAGACGACATTAAGGCAGGCTATTACAGCCACTTTGAAGGCGCCCACACGATCTACTATCGTATCCGTGACACCCACATCGATATCATTGACGTATTGCATCAATCCATGGAACCTACCCGCCATCTCTAAATTATTTTAATAGGTTAAAAACCAAAAACCTTAAAACGCGTTAGCCGCATTATTTCCTTGCAACGAATATGGCAATTTGCCATGTTCCATGGGTGGAAAAATTCGGCAAATTTGCAAAATCAATACTCGGCGAAGAATTTAAATTACAAGTTCTGCACAGTCATGCCGGTTTTTATATAGGCACCAAAAATGAAGATGGCGCGCCTGTTTCGCGCGAGAGCGCAGAATATTTTCAAGATGAAAAACAGGCGATAAAAGCGCTAGAATCAGGAGAATGGACACAACGCCCTGATATTTTGTCCTGAAATCACACACCGATAGGAAGATAACTTTCCCGGCAAACCGCCAGAAATCCAGCTTCCCCGCTTCCCAAATTCGTGTTTTTTATTACCCTTATCATTTTCCAGGAATCAAGACCAACAGCATTACTCACAAGCAACAAACTTCACCGGACTAAAAATAACTCAAATTTAAGGCCGCTGGAGCGGCTCTATTTATTTTTAGGTACTAAACCACCAAAAAATAATTTCATGCGCTCCAGCAGCTCCCTACGCTCGTTAATCAGCATATTTAAAAGCCTGTCTCCACTGATCATTTCAATTTCTGAAAATTGCGCAATTCGATAACTTTTTTTGCCCGTCTTACCGGTATGCACAAAAAGCCCCCGCTTCCCACGTCTTTGGCATAGCCGCGCAAAAGATTGCACATGAGCCGGGTTGATGTGGCTAGTGTAGCGTTTAGCCTGTATCAGGTAGCAATAACCTTCAATAATGACTTGACCATCAATGCCGCCATCGCCTGAATAACGTTTGTTTCTTTTGATCTGGTACCCGCGCTGTTTCAAAGCGGTCAAGATCATTTCTTCAAACACGAAGGGATTAACGCCCCGTAGATGCGTTATTTGCTCCTGCGGTGTATTAAAACCGCTTTAAACGTTTAAGCTGCTGTGCGGCCTCCCATTTGCAAAGCAGGTGCCTTTTCTTGTCCCACTTGATAGCAAACAACCAAAAGGCAACAACAAGCACAAAAGTCCATAATTCAGGCGGGATAAAACGGCCAAACGCAAAAACAGATTCCAAATCTTCCAATATTGACAGCAAAGCTTAACTTTCTATGTTTTTTTCTTCTGGTTGCCCCTATTGACCAGATTCAGATGTTGTTTCGGTTTCTGCTGCTGACGCGTAGAGAATGCTTTTCTGGCTATTGCTCGTCCAAGCTACCAATGAAATAACCCGTCATGCAATGAAACATTGCTATTTGCTTGCTGAAATCTTTCAAATTATCCACCCGCGTAAGTTTATTCCCCTACCTCTTTTCCTTGCTAAATGCCTTTGATTTTTATGGTTGTGTTGAGAAAAAAGAAAATGCAAAGGGATCATGGGTGGCGGTGATTGTTAGAAGACCGAATGTGCAAGGTTGTGAGCGAAGCGATCTCGATAGTGAGTTATCCACATTCGCACAGCCACGATTAATTAAAGACTAATATATATATATGATTAAAAGAAGAAAAGAATAGGGATTTTTGGCGGGAAGAAAAATCTTTGAGAATCAGTTGATTGGTGGGATTTTTGTTGCATTAAGTGGTCGCTATAACTACTACTTAACTTTAAGTGGTCGCTATAACTACTACTTTTCCGCCCAAGTGGTCGCTATAACTACTACATGCGGTCGCTATAACTACTACTTTTCTGCTCAAGCGGTCGCTATAACTACTACTTATTTCTCATAATAATGCATATGATTCACCATAATTTGGCCCTAAAAATTAAGTGGTCGTTATAACTACTATATAACGGTCGCTATAACTACTACATACGGTCGCTATAACTACTACCTACCGGTCGCTATAACTACTACAATTGCCCTGTTTATCCACAAGACTCATTAATTGAGAGTCCAGCTTTTAATGCTTGTTTGTGTCCGTCTTTACTACGCTTGTTAGCGGCTTTTTGCTCAGCTATAAAGTCAGATGTAGGTGTAACTGTATATTTAACGTCTACTATCTTGCGTTCTTCTTTTCGTGCGTTTTCTGTGTAGCTTACTAATACGCCGCGTTCTACAAGCTCATTGAGGGAGGATTTAACTTTTTGTCTATTCTTTCGTTCTGTATCTCGCTGTAATAGGCCACTATCACGTGCAAGTCCTGAGTACATAAAGTGGTAGCTATTCATGAAGCTAGCTTGCTTGAATCGGTGTATAAGTTGTTTGTATATCCAGCGGGTTAATTGCTCATTGCAGCTCATGAGACGTTCATAGTTAAATTGGCGATATTCTAGGCTATTTATACTGTGACTGATAAAAAGTGGCAGTCTTGCGATATGCTGCGCGTCCGTATCAGCTAGATATTCATCCCGCCCTACAGTTACAAGATCTTGCAAAATAGAGCCTTTCCAAATTTCTTTTCCTTCCCTGTAAAGCGTCATTACACTAGAACTCATCACTTCTATAGCATGTTTTATTTGATTACGATCACGAGTTCGACCTCTGATTTTAAGCTCTCTTTGTATCATACTTAAGCTGAATCTTACCCAGCTTTCCACATTCTTAGGGTCATGAATGCCGTGTTGTTGGCTTGTGAAAATCTTCTTTAAGGCTTCTTCTACAAGTTCTTCTGTAACGCTTGGAAAGAAGGCTTTATAGCTTCCATTTTTCTGTTCAATTAAGGCAGGTTGAATCTTAACGGCGCAAGAAATACCATCATATGAATATTCCAATTTGTACGGGTCTGCATGCCCTGTCGCCGTGCGTAATTTTTCTACCTGTTTCGGTGTAAAGAAGTATTTCGGGATACTTTCCCATACTTCAACCGTGTTTGAAACTTCGCTTTCATCGTTGGTTACAAATTGCGAAAATAAATCAAGCTGAACGCTTTTTATTGGCTCTTTCGGTGGTTTCTTAGCTATTGTTTTCTTCACTGTCATTTCGTTATATCCCGATATTTATGCAATAGGTCGGTTGTCCCCTCTTTTTCTAGGCCCAATGACCGGGTAGCTGCGATAAGTGCCAACTTTTAATTCCACAGTCCCTCGAAACGTGATCCAGCAACGCGTGTGTAATGAACGGTATGTTTTGGATCTCTGTGTCCAAGGTAGTCTTGGATGAGTCGAAGGTCATATCCTCTATTTGCCAGGTAGTATCCACAGGAGTGCCTCAATGTATGAGGATGAACATTATCCAGACCACTACGTTCAGACGCTTTTTTGATGATGTAATTTACGGACTGTCTGGTCAATGGTTGACCGCGTTCACTGATAAACAACCAAGGTAAATTGTCTGTTCTGGAATTCAGGTGCCGTTTAATTGCCCTCAGTTCGTCACCGGCAATTGGCTGTTCAACTGAAAGACCGTTTTTCAATCTTTCTATCCAGATCCGAGATTGCGCTAAATTCAAATCAGCTTTTCTTAAAGAGATGGATTCGCTAACTCGTAGCCCATGACGGTAGATCATTAACAGTAATAAATGATCGCGTATGTTGTGTCGGCCTTTCTTGGCCGCCTCCAAAAGTAATGCTATCTCGTTTTCATTTAAAAAATCTTTACTTCTTTTATGGCTGTCCGTTGCTTCATTTTCAGCACTTTTTACATTTCGCCGCTTGGTCATGGCTATCTTCCTTCTTTGTAGACCGCATGACTACTGTATCATGGTTTGGCAACTCTTTACAGAAAACGCCTTATGTAAATATTTCCTCGGACTAAGGAAGCAGTTTAGAAAGTTCTTTTGCTATATCTTTAAGCTGCTTAGTGGTGATGTCGATGCCAAAGATGTCAAAATTGTAGTGGAGGCTCTGGACATCAGCCTTGAGCTTTGCAATAAATTCTGGCCTCAGATCCTTAGGGAGTACGCCGAAAATCCTCGTCCTAGTTGCCGACACTTTGATAGGGGTCTCCACGCCGCCTATGCGGATCTTGATTGCGGCGCCCCCTACATTCTGGTCCAGACGCTCTATGTCGCGTCGTACTTGGCCACCGTGCTCGGTTTTGATGATCTCTTTCTCTATCTGGTCGATGTTCTTCGTAACCTTAGTGCCATCAAGGCGTGCCTGCTCAAGGAGTTCTTTGTACTCATCTTTAGCGAAGGCACGCAACTCAGCGCGTTCGAGATCGGACATTTTGTTAATGCTCGTGGAAGTGGCCTTCAGTTCTCGGGCCGCGCTCTTACCTGCCTTAGCCTCGAAGATGCCCAGAATTTCCAGACCGTCTTTTACCTTGCGAACCAAGATGCCATCTGTGATCTGTCGTCCTACTCGGCCTGAGGCGTCTCGAACAAGGTGACCGGGAATGAACCGCAATTCGTGAGTTGGGACGTTGATACCCAGTGCCTTTGCCGCATGTGGATCCTGCAAGAACTTCACCACCCGCGTTTCGAGCAACTCTTCGAGAAGCTGACCTTTCATGTGATTAATGCTGGGGCCGCTCTCTATAACGCGCTGAATGGCTAGTTCATCCAGTTCGTCGATGACCTTGTACTTTCCAGACAGTTTGGCAAATGCATCTTTGACTTTTCTTGAGACCGACGTGGTCGATGTAGCAGCAACCTTGCCAGGGCGGACTTTCGTCATCGCCCCGTCGACTTCTTTGGCGAGCTTGTTGCCCAGCGGCTTGCGCCCACGGACCGACTCGTCGGCCTGACGTAGCACGCGAAGGGCCTCGGGATTCGAACTCAATCTCTCCCCAGAAGCCATCATCCGCGACCAGGTCTTGGCGTCCCGGCCGTATAGCTTGCCCATCCGCCGGCTGGTATAGAGCGCGCGCCCTCCTTTGACCATACGGCCCGCGAACGGAAGCAAAACGCTTCCCGCCAGTATCGCCCGCTCGATCGGATCCAGATTGTAGCCAAACAGATCGTGCCCGGCCTCAGCCTCGTAGGCAGCGACTAGGTTCCCGACTATCGGAACGAAGGAAATCCCAATCTCGATGACCTCGACGTACCAAGGTCGTTTTTCCACTCGGATGGGGTATTTACGTGCGTCAATCCCATAAATCTGAGCGATTCGTAGTGCGGTGACGAGGTCGGGACGCTCTGACAGCATCTGCTGCAGCCCACGCTCGGGTTTCCAAGTAAGATAATCCTTCTGGTACTCGTTGATCAGTGCCCACTTCATGAGTTCGGTCATACTTAGTCCGATGACGGCCTTGAGCTGCGGACTGAACTTGTCGACCCAATGAGTGTTATTCTTGTAGTCGATAATGTGTCGGCGCCACAGCTGGGAGCGCTGAATCATGAAGGTGGAGTAGTTGAGGTACTCTTCGTACTTCTTCTGATATCGCCTCTGATCGTAGAGTTGGGGTTCATGCTTTTTGGAGAAGAAATCGTGCCAGTTTCGAAGCCACTTCCCTGGACCCCAGATGTCCTGACCCCAGAGGAGTGCGACTCGGGAAGCGTTCTTCCCCAGCTCTCGTTCCATTTCTGTGAGCGCGTCACTGTAGACGAGGAGGACGACGGCGGACGCCGTGCCACTTACCTTCTTCTTGACTAAACCGGCCTTATATATCGCGAGCGCCCGCCAATAGTCCTTGGTATTCACTGTCATAGCGCGCTACTCTACTCGACTGGCACCCATTCTCCGGCCTCGTTCTGCTCCCATTGCGGCAGTTTGTCATCTGGGCGTAGATGTACCAGAGTCGTTGGTATTCGAACCAGCCATGGATCACCTTCGGGGAATTCATCTCCTGGTCGATCCAACCGTTCTGCAATCTCATCTGCAATAGGAAGATAGAGCGGGTTAGAAATGGCTGGCAGTGGTCCGCCATTCCAGATCTCACCATAGGTCATGAAATGATCGATTGCCCCTTCGAAACCCGGTCGTGCCGGTACCGCCACTCGGCAATACCCTGATTTCAGGAACTGATTGAAGATCGGGTCAGTATCCTCGTAAGCGATACGCTCATCCCATTGATTCTTGCGTCCCCAAAAATACGGATAAGTAACCCAAGTTATGTGTTCCCATTCGAATGCCTGCTCGAAGAAACGCACATATGGGCCTTCAGCCTCATTCTCATACAGATCGATCTGTGGTAGACCATTTGTGCCTGATTCGATCGCATCAAACAGATCAAAATACTGCTCGGTCAGGATGCTGATACAGTTTTTCTTCAGCTCATCTTTCATCAGTTCCAGATTGAGCTCTGGATTCTTGCCCTCAATCGCCACTCCCGCTTGCATTTCAAGAGCAGCAAGCTTTTCCTCATACTCTGAGAGCCGCGCTTTGTAGGCATTCGTCAACTTCGCGTGAGTATCAAGGCGCCATTTCATCATTGCAGTATCAGTGCGCTGGCATTTTACTTCAACAGCAACACCTATATCAGAAACCCAATTTGTATTTAAGGCGAAAGGAATGGAATCTCTTTCTTGACTCAGAGAAATACTCCAAACCCAGCTGTTGTTATTTGAAAATCGATGAGTACGCGATCCTAATACTACATCGACTGAAAATTTATCTTCCCAAATATTCGCCACAACGCCAACAGAGCCATGAATAGCTTTGTAACCATCGTCGACTTGGATTTGCGATGAATGGTTGTAATCAACATCTTCATCGCCTCCACCAGCATTAAAATCGATAGATTTTGTTTTATACATTTCTGGTGGAGGCGTTATATCTGTCGCACCATACTCTTTAACCCAAGTGTGATAGTTAGATTCAGTAATTTGGTTCGGGCGTAAAGGGAATTGCATCGGCTTTTCGATTTCGACAGCATTTGCGTGGGCACTTTGCAATGCCTCGATTAGAAATGCTCCCGGTTCAGGCACCATAAAGTCGAACATGGTACGAAGACCGTAGTTATACATTTGTGCCTGATATTTCTTGACCACCCACTGGTATACACCGGAGATGTGCCCATCTCCGCCTACATTATCCAGCACGTGACTATTTCTCTCGGTTACTTCATTGGTCACACGCAAAGAGGAGCGATCAAGAACCCGCTCAGTCACCTTGTTTGCACTGCGCTGAGTCACATCCTGAGAAAATTTTGTGGCCGTTTTCGTAGCTTCCTCTTTAGTACGTGACACGGAACCTTCTGCACTGGCAGAGAACTCTACGGTTGGACCATAGCTGCCCGAAACACTGAGTCCGGCTTTTAGTGAAGCATCTTCTTTAATGGTTTGGCTCGTTTCACGACTCATCTCGAACCGGTTTGTGGATTCGAGTTCTCGCTCTTCTGAAGTTGTAATCTCGGACTCACGGAACAACAGCTCCTCTGTTTCTCTGCGCCTTGTGTGTTCTCTTTTCTTCTTTTCACCTTTGAGAATATTTTCAATGTGCGCAACATCCGCACCCTCGTAGCTGACGAGTTGTTGCTTTACAACTAAAAGATCAGCGATACCCGCTGGTGCCACACTCCCATGAGAATGTGGAACTCGGCCGTCCCACAGTGGGAGATAGCCGCCAGAAAAGGCAGCACCCATTACTATGTTGTTCCACACGGATGGCATCGGCGACTTAATCATCACCATGGTATTACCCATGCGCTTGAAGGTGTGCTTGACTGGGTGACCAAGCAGAGTATCCAGCTCTTTGCCCAAACTCGTGATCTCCGTACGTAGTATTTCGATAATTTGATCGAGAGGTTGCTCCGAAATACTTAAGCTGCGCTCCTTGAGAATTTCGGCTGTCCTGGTGGAAAGTAACCGATCCGCACTGGGTTTCAAGCGAAATCCCACCTCGCTAAGCGGCATTGGTTTGAATGCTGGACTACCACTATGAAATAGCTTCGCTTTCGAGAACACTGAACCAGATGTTTGACCTTTTTCTTCGGGAGTGGAAGTAACTTGACCGGTCGTCCTCTCGCCCCCTTCGCCTTTACCCAATGCGGCTTGAGCACGTAAGAGATTTAGTTGGGACATCTGTTGAAGCTGAGTCATCTCTTGAGTAAGAACTTGTACTGGACGGTGTGCCGCCGATACCAAGAATCCAGCATCTGCCTGTTGTGGGGTGCTGTAAAAATGTTCACCACTCAAGCTGGTTAATTCCTTGACAGCAGTCTTCAGTCGCTTATAAAGATCCAGCTTTGCTTCAGCCTCTTTACGTTTCTTCTCTTCAGCTTCTTTTCGTTGTTTCTCAAGTTCTTTCTGCCGTTCAATGGTGGCAAGACTTGATCGTAGGTCGACGTCCGTGGGTAACATCACTGAACGACGGCGGTAGCGTCGAAGCGTTCCTCCGTCACCAGGGAAGTCCTTCGCAGTAGCCACTTTGAAAATCACGTCGATGTCTTTTAATTGGTTGGTCAAATCTTCGATAGGTCGCCTGTGCTCTTCCGGGAGTTGTTTGATGGCGATGATTGAGTCCTTGAGAGTTGCTAAAAATGGATCGAGGGTCTTGTTTATTACCAGATTAGCCGGTTTGGTACCGAAAGAGTCCTCAATAGCTTTGGCTACATCGGCATTGAGGACGTTCTTCTTCTTTTCGAGGGCGTCAAGATCAACATTGAGTTTGATTAGTTTCTCAAAGATGGCCAATTTTTTCGGGTCGCCGATGAATGCGGGTGTACCAACTAACTGCCGTGCAACAGTCTTAAGCGCCTCCCTTGGTTTTCGATCTTGTTGTGCTTGCCCGAGCGCTGCCTGAAACTGCGAGTCTTGGGCTAGGCGTATGCTCGGAGTGTCCTCACTCTGTGCAATCGCTGGGCGTTTTAATACGAATCTGAATAAAGTTTCCATAACTATCCTCCAATAATCGTTTTTGCTAAACAAGTCCCCTAGCTTTGAGGTTCCCAATAGCTTTATGAACAAACTGTCCTGTAACGGACACAATCACATCTGAGGCCTTTTGAGTCACTCCCAGAGGGACAGGGCGATCAAGTATTCTCCAGTGAAACCTCTCTTCGTGTACCGCCAAACCACACTATGGTGTCCTTTGACTCTATCTCTTCTGGGCTAGAAATCAGTAACTCAACAAGCCTCTTGAAACACTTACTAGAGGAATCAATAACACTTAACAAAATGCGTATTTTGTGAAAAGTAATCAATCCCTTCTGCTCGTCAGGCTGCCACTGATTGTTCAAGTGGTAACCGTGCTTTCATATCCAACTCAAAAACCCCATAGGGATTAATATGACTGTAGATCAACGGTGTTAGCGCCCTAAAGTCCTCAATGCCCATTCGGCTGTGCCAGTTCGGTTCGTTGAGTACTTGTTGAATCATCAAAGTATTGACAAATACCAGACAAATTTGAAGCAAGTGCAGTGCAAGTACCGACAATTCCTGGTCTTCTAATCGATTAGTAGCAACTTCTCCGCCTTTGCCATAGAAGATAAAGGAATTGGCGCTATTCCAATTCTCAACTACGTTAAGCCCCTCATGAATTTCTTGGCGTAATGTTTCTGACCCAATGTAATGACACAAAAATATTGTTTTAATAGCCTTCCCTAATTCAGCTAATGCGCGATAGGTCGGGTGCTGTACATTGTTGCGCGTGAATCGTCTTAATATTGCTTCGGGATCAGCAGTGCCTTGTTTCATGGCTGTGGCATACTTAATCATTTCATCGTATTGTTGTTCAATGAGCACCCAATTAATTGAGCGTGTTAATACGGATCCCAAATTTGAATAGTCTTCGGGCTTGTCGTTACCAGCACGGTAGAGCTTTTGGGTACCAATAGCTTTTAACCGGGGCAATAGATTGAAACCCAGCAGATGGCTAAAAGCAAAGCCTATCTCACTCTGACCGTGGCTATCAACATACTGTCGATCAACCGCCATATCGGTACAATGACGTAAGACACCCTCTATCATTGCCGCCACTTCAGAAGAGGAACAGCGTTTTAATTGTGAGTAGATACAGGTTGATTTTTTCTCGACGTGCCAATAGATCATCACACCACGGCCACCATACCGAATATGCCATTCCGTCATTAAGTTTTGATCCCATGCTCCGAACTTCTTAGAGTCAGAAGCACACGAAGTTGTCCCTTCACCCCAGATTTCAGGGTTACGAACAGAAAATATTGCATTCGCGACTTGCCCGATGGCGTTACGAAGTGCTGTTTTGTCTGTATAGCGCCGACGAACTCGCAATAGCTCTTTGTAACTAATGCCGTGGCGGCTGCCACTAACCCGCTTTAAACCTGTATTGGTGCCCATGCCATATAGACACAATAACAATCGACGCTGAAGATCAAGTCTACTTAAGTTTTCTCGATCTCCAAAGGTTTTGAAATGATCAGTAAATCCTGTCCGTATATCGGCCTCTTTAAGTACATCCAATAAAGAGATCATGGGCCAACGCCCAGTAATTTCTTTTTTCAAATAATTTAAATTTTGTGGTTCTGGTTGTGCATCGAGTGGGGTAATGGATATTTTGTTCTTTCCTTGTGAGAGTATTCGTGCTTTTTTATTTTTGGGTAGGTTATTGTTAAGCTCAACCAACGCTTGTTGTAAGTCCTCACGAATCTGCTTGGTAAATGTAGTGGCATCTATAGATTGACCAAGCTCCTGATAGTAAGCCTCGCGTTTATCGTTGAAGTCTGCGGGCAGGTCGTCGTCAGGATTGCGGTATCTATCGGCTCCAATAACCCAGATTTCTTTACAGCGCAATTGATCCCGTAGTGCTTGCATTACACAGATTTCGTAGTTGATCCGGTTGATCTGCCGCCCTCCTTTTCCATCATCAATAACAATTTCTTGCCACTTGGGACGAACCACACCATCAATAGGTACATCATCCACCTGAATTACCCTTGAGCTGATTTCCTGATGTTTCTGCAACCACTTGAGTGCATCCAGGACCGGGCGGTATTTGGCATTATTGGATCGAAATTCCAGCACTCCCAATATTTTGGGTAACATGCGTCGATAGTGGTGACTATAGGAAGATCGAACGATCTCGTGGACTTGCTGCTGATAGGTAGGGCCGGATGACTTGTATTCTTTAAGTAAATTCTTCAGTGTCTCTTCATCAGCAATGGGGTAAACCACATCTTTTACGTGACCATCAGGATTGTTCAGCGCTGCTTCTGCAATACGGAACAATAAAGCTGTTTTTCCATGGACTTTCTGAAAATCACTTAACAGAGCTTTTACTAATTTGCGTTCGGCACGAACGGAAACTCGATGAACAATCTGAACAAACAAATCTATTAAATCATCGATGATTTCGCCCTGACGTTGGTACAAATAGATAGCGAACAGCCCATAACGTATGGTTGGCGGATGTTGCTTAACTTCCCAAGCACTCTCGCTGTTAACTCGTTGCTGATAGTGCTGTAATATCTTGGTGCTAATTGACTGAAATAGAACGGGAGATAAACTAACAGAACGGATGAAAGCGAGTTTGTCTATTTCTTTTAAGACGCTATTTAGACCGATTCGACCAGAGTCCGCTTTCAAGGTGTTAAAATCAACAATATTCTCTTCTTCACCATGATCCAGTGACTGGTCAATGAGTTTCTTGCTTTCGATGGAGAGTGTTGATTCTACCTTCCGATAAAAGTTTGACTCAAATCGACGATAGGCCGATTTGGCGAGCCTATCCAATTCTTTTTCAGCTGGATATTCTACTTTGGCCCGCTGAAACCAATCCAATGCTAATTCAATGGCTTCATCAACGGAGGCTCCGCGAGGAAAAATGTCATCAGCAAGCCAAACAGTAAAGGCCTGCTTATTAGGAGTGGATACGCGTGAGATTCCTAAGAAAGTGAGGATTTCTTGACGATGGCGCTTACCAGTTCGCCCGTTCCAATCATATTCATTAAGGCCAGAAGGATCAATTTCGAGTTGGTCTGCTAAGTAATGAAGAACTGTATCCGGGATATCGGAAGGGTGTTGGGGAAACTTTCCTGAAAGGGGGTAATATTTGAGCTGGGCTACAAAGCCGAGATAACTTCTTGCAGGTTTTGTTTTGAGGAGCTCAAGCTCTTCAAAGCCGAGGCTCCAGCATTGAGCTAGTTCTTCTATGTCCCAGATTCTTTTCATTATCCATGGCCCCGGCATCTTACCCGAAGGATCAGCATAACACCGCTAGTAAGAGAATGGGGGAAAGTTGGCACTTATCGCAGCTACCCGGTCATTGGGCCTATACCGGTAATACCGGTAGACGCTTTTGCGGAGGAGGCGCTCGAAACAGCAGTAGATGCCATGTTCGGCGGACCCAAAAAGGGAAAATTCAAGGTTATTGATCACAAGTTTAACTTGGCTATTTATGCCCATCCCCTCGAAAAGGTAAAAGCAAGAAAGAGTTAATATACTGAACCTTTTAAGTTCAATTACTTGCGCTACTAATTTTACGACTGGATTCAGCCAAATAAAACATAATTCTTATCTCAAGAGGTGATAATAATTATCATCAAAGTCAATAACTTACCATAATTGCTATACGTAAAATTGTCCTTTTCGAGGGGATGGGCATAAATAGCCATCTTGAAACTCTTCTTCAGGTACCTGACGGACAGCGCACATCAGGGTTTGATCGTTTTCGCAAAGGCCCAACAACGATTAGTGGCCCAGCATTTAATCTTTCCGTTCAACGCTATCTGGATCTACGAGCCTTTGGCATTCATGAAATAGATTTTTCCCATATACTGCCGGTGCGTCTGAAAAATCTGGCGCGGCACGCCGGGTGTAATCTCCATGCATAAAATAGCAAGGATGCCAGAAGATAAACGTACAGCGATATTGTTGGCCTTCGCAAAAGCTTATGTAACTATCGCGCTTGATGATTCACTCGACGTTCTTGATATGCTCATCACCGAAATTGCGAGGGACGCTAAATGTTGCCTCGGTTAGCGTGGGCAGCTCTTCGTATCCCGCCTTTGCCGCGACGCCTCTTAATCTCGGCTGCGTTTTAGGGGTAATCAAGTTTATCTATGCAACTCATAGGCCCTGGTATATATTGACCTTGACTCAATGGTTAGCCAGACCCCTACAACGAAAGGAGAAATATTATGCTTAGATGCGCTGAATATATTTGGATGGATGGAGACTCCCCAACCCAGAAACTTCGATCCAAAACTCGAGTCATTGAGGTGAAGGATCCAAAGAACGTATCCTTAGATGTTTTTCCAGAATGGGGCTATGACGGATCTTCCACCTACCAAGCAACCGGTCATGATTCGGACCTAAAACTAAAACCCACAAATTTTGTAAAGGACCCCCTTCGTGGAGAAGGTAACTTTCTCATCATGTGTGAAGTATTCACTCCAGACGACAAGCCCCACTCCTCCAACACCCGGGCAGAACTCAGACGCGTTCTTGACGCCGGAGCTGCTAGCGAAAAACCTTGGTTCGGTTTCGAGCAGGAATACACCTTGTTCAAAGACAGAAACCCATTGGGCTGGCCTGAAAAAGGTTATCCCGCTCCTCAGGGACCCTTTTATTGCGGAGTCGGTTCGGATGAGGTTTTTGGAAGAGAGTTAGTCGAAGATCATATGGAAGCCTGTATTGAAGCAGGCATCATGATTTACGGCATAAACGCCGAAGTAATGCCCGGTCAGTGGGAATTTCAAGTTGGTTATCGAGGCATTACAGGAGAAAGCGGTGATCCTTTGATAGTTTGTGACCACGCTTGGATCGCCCGCTGGATGTTGTATCGAATTGGTGAAGAATACGAAATCACTGCCACACTAGACAATAAGCCCGTAAAAGGGGATTGGAATGGTTCTGGTCAACACACCAACTTCTCCACCGAGTCCATGCGAGACCCTTCAACGGGGATGAAAACCATTGAGAAGTATATTGATCTCCTCTCGAAGAAGCATAAAGAGCACATTGATGTTTATGGGGATAACCTCCACGAACGCTTAACGGGACTTCACGAGACATGCAATATCGATGAGTTTCGAAGTGGAGTTTCTGATCGTGGTGCCTCCATTCGGATGTAATCGCGATTTAAACCACATCTATCTTTTTTGCCCAGCCTCGGTTAATATTTTCCTTGTCCACATTCCAGGGAAGGAGCATTTCAATACTTTCCAGAGATTGTGCATTGGGCAGTTCTTTGAAAATATGACACAGATAGCGATAAGATTCGAGTCCATGATCTTTGACCGTTTCAATCAAACTATATAGATTGGCGCTAGCCTTTGCACCTTTTACCGTATCGGAGAACAACCAGTTATTGCGGCCGATGACGAAGGGACGTATAGCTCGTTCTGTGGCATTGTTGTCGATGTCGAGACGACCATCTTCGCAGTAGCGAACCAGCTTGTTCCATTGGTTGTCGAGATAACTTAGGGCCTTGCCGGTCAGGCTGATGGGCGGCACTTGCGGCAGTGAAGCATCCAGCCAGGTTCTGATTTCATTGAGTAACGGTACCGCCTGCTGTTGCCGCTTTTGGTAGCGCGCTGCTGTGTCCAGATGCTGGATCTGCTTTTCGATACGATACAGTTGCTGAATATAGATCAGTCCTTTGCAGGCTTTGCCAGCTTTGGTGCCATTGCTGTTATGCTGCGCTTTCAAGGCTTCATCGAATTTTCGGCGCGCATGGGCAAGGCAACCGACATGTCTCAGTCTGTTTCTGGTGCATACCGGATCATAGCCAGCATAACCATCGGTTTGCAGATAACCTTGGTAATCTGTCAGCAATTCATCGGCCACCCGTTGTCCGCGCGAAGCATCATAGGTGAATAAAGTAACCTGCTGTCCAGGCGGTCCGCCTCGTTGCACCCACAGGTACGATTTGGATTGCGCTTTTTTACCATCTTCCTTGAGGACTTGCAGCGTGGTTTCATCCATCTGCTGGATGTCATAGTGCAACAACTGCTCCCGCAGCAGGTTGATTAACGGCACAATCAATTCACCGCAACGAATCATCCAGGCGGCCAGGGTGCCGCGGGCAATCTCCACGCCGATCCTCTGCAGCATGCTGCTCTGCCGATACAGCGGCAAGGCATCCTGGAACTTGCTGGTAACGACATGGGCTAGCAGACCGGGCGAGGCATTACTCTTGGGAATCGGCTGTTGTGGTGCTTCGGCCGTTCTGACGTGAGCCTCGCAACAGCGGCAGGCATATTTCTTTTTGATGTGACGAAGCACCTGGATCTTGGCTGGGATAATATCCAACTGTTCCGAGACTTCTTCGCCGATGACATTCAGCTCATGTCCTTCCGGGCAGCGACGCTGCGCTTCCGGTAATTCGTGAATGACGTCAATTCTCGGTAGTTCTTTTGGTAGTGCCTTACGGCCGCGTTTTGCCTGTTTCGGTTGCTGGGCTTTTGTCTCGCTTATCGCGCCATTGGTCGGCTGATCGATCTCGTCATCCGTCGTTCCATCGACTATCAATTCAGCTTCATTAAACAGACTCGGGTGCTGAAAATGAAACTT
>Ga0224496_10000708_pt1 | contig 22700 bp, 18 predicted proteins | sample SF_Jul11_sed_USG_2_FD_168127 | JGI IMG/M metagenome (GOLD analysis project Ga0224496, IMG submission 168127) | Sediment microbial communities from San Francisco Bay, California, United States - SF_Jul11_sed_USGS_8_1 | ecosystem: Environmental > Aquatic > Marine > Sediment | place: USA...
ACCACGGTGGTGCCGCCGGCCCTGCTTAACGAAACGTGGCTGGCCGGGCAAAAAATCATCATGCTCGAGCCGCGCCGCCTGGCCGCCCGCCTGGCCGCCAACTTCATGGCCGGCCAACAGGGAGAACAAATCGGCCAGACCATCGGCTACCGGGTACGCTTTGACAACAAGGTCGGCCCGGCCACCAGGATCGAGGTGGTCACCGAGGGCATCCTCACCCGCCGCCTGCAACAGGATCCGGAACTCTCGGGCGTCGGCCTGGTAATCTTTGACGAATTTCATGAACGCAGCCTGCCAAGCGACATCGCCCTGGCCTTTTGCCTTGAAATAATGGAGGGGCTCCGGGATGATCTGCGAATTTTGATCATGTCCGCCACCCTGGACACCTCGGCGATCAGCAGAATCCTGCCCGAGGCCGCGGTAATTGTCGGCCGGGGCAAAAGCTTTGCCGTCAGCACCGAATACCTCAACCACCAACAGGGGGCCCATGACGGCAACAACCCCCGCCTGATCGCCGAGCAGATGGCCGCCGCGATCCGCCGCGCCCTGACGGAACAGGAAGGCGACCTGCTCGCCTTTTTGCCCGGCACCGGCGAGATCCGAAAAACCGCAACCCTTTTGCAGGGGCAACTTCCGGCAAACCTCATCGCCCTGCTGCCCCTTTACGGCGACCTGACCCTTAGCGAACAGACCAGGGCGGTACAACCCGACCCCCAAGGCCGCCGCAGGGTGATCCTGGCCACCCCCATCGCCGAAAGCAGCGTCACCATCGAAGGGGTCAGCACCGTGATCGACAGCGGCTGGCGGCGCACCCCCCGGTTTGATGCCAACAGCGGCCTGACCCGGCTGACCCTGAGCCGCATCTCCCGGGCCTCGGCCAACCAGCGCACCGGCCGGGCCGGGCGCCTGCAGCCGGGCCATTGCTACCGGCTGTGGAACGCGGCCACCGAACACAGCCTGATGGCCTTTGATCCGCCGGAAATCCTGGAGGCCGATCTGGCCGGGCTGGTCCTGGAACTGGCCCGCTGGGGCGTCCGGGAGCCCAGCCTGCTCCGCTGGCTCGACCCGCCGCCGGTCGGCCATTTGGCCCAGGCCCGCGAGCTGCTGGTAAGCCTTAACGCCTTGGACCGGGAGGGCCGCATCACCGCCATGGGCAAAAAAATGGCCGACCTGCCCCTGCATCCGCGCTTGGCCCACCTGCTCATCACGGCCGCGGAGGCCGGGGCCGCCCGACAGGGCTGCGACCTTGCCGCCCTGCTCTCCGAACGCGATATCATCAAGGGCAGAGACCGCAGCGCCGACCTTGAGCTGCGCCTGGCCACCCTCAAGGCCTTTCGCCAAAAAGGGCCGAGCGCCGCCCTGGCCCATGACGCTGATCCGGCCGCCTGCCGCCGCATCGACCGCGCCGCCAGACAACTGCTCCAACTGATAAGCCCCCCCAAGGGGCCGGAGAAAAATCTGCCGCCGGGCGGCCTGCTCTTTACCGCCTTTCCGGACCGGGTGGCCAGGCAACGGCCCGGCAGCCGCGAATTTTACAAACTGGCCAATGGCCGGGGGGCGAGACTGGCCGGCCACGACCCGCTCACCGGCTGCGAATATCTGGCCATTGCCGAGCTCGATGCCGGCAGGCGGGACGGCCATATCTTTCTGGCCGCCCCGTTAAGCAAGCAAGACCTCCTGGGCAGCAACTCCCCCCTGCTCAGCGATAAAGAAGAGATTGCCTGGGACGAACAAAGCTCAACCGTCACCGCCCAAAAACTGCGCCGGTACGGCGAACTGATTATCGAAGCCGCGCCCCTGGCCTCGCCTGATCCGGAAAAAACAGCCGCGGCCATGCTCGACGGCATCCGCCGCCTGGGGCTTGATTGCCTGCCCTGGACCGACAAGGCCCGTGAACTGCAGGCCCGGATCATCTGCCTCGGCCTCTGGCAGCCGGAGGCCGGTTGGCCGGAGCTGAGCGACGGGCGCCTGCTCGCCACCCTTGAGGGCTGGCTGCGCCCTTATCTCGGCAAGATCCGCAGCCGGGAGCAGCTCAAGAAACTCGATCTGGTCACCATACTCAGCGCCATGCTGGACTGGCAGCTGCTCAAAAAACTGGAACAGAATGCCCCCACCCATCTTGTCGCCCCCAGCGGTTCGAGAATCAGGCTGCAATACTCGCCGGGTGAGCCGCCAATCATGGCGGTGCGGCTGCAGGAGATGTTCGGCCTGGCCGAGACCCCGAAGATCTGCGACAACCGGGTGGAGGTCGTGCTCCATCTTCTTTCCCCGGCCAGGCGCCCGATCCAGATCACCCGCGATCTCAAGGGATTCTGGCAAGGCTCCTACCACGAGGTAAAAAAAGAATTGAAAGGCCGCTACCCCAAACACCACTGGCCGGACGACCCCTGGCAGGCAGTACCCACCGCCCGCATCAAACGAAAAAATTAAGGTAAGTTCAGAAAGGCGGCGCGGAGCTAAAACACAGGGCCGCGCCGGTGGTCGGGTGCCGGAAGCAGAGACGGCAGGCATGGAGCAGCATACGCTCCCCCTCCTGCCGCCGGCCGTACAGTCGGTCGCCCACGATGGGACAACCCAGGCCCAACGGATGGGCGGCATGGAGCCGAAGTTGATGGGTGCGGCCGGTGAGGGGCTCAAATTCGATGCGGCTGCGGCCGTTCTCCACCGCCACCTTGCGCCAGCGGCTGACGCCCTGCTTGCCCTGCACCGGATCATAGACCTGAGAAGGCCGATTATCCGGGTCGAGCCGGAAGGCCAGCTCGATGGTGCCGCACTCTGCGGCGACAACCCCCTCCACCACGGCCAGGTATTGCTTCTCAACCAGCCGCTCGGCGAACTGCCGGGACAAATGGCGGTGCGCCGCCGCGGTCAGGGCCAGCACCATGAGCCCGGAGGTGTCCATGTCGAGCCGGTGCGCGGCCGGCTGCCCGGGCGAGTGGGGAAACAGGGCCCTGATCCGGGCCTCCACGCAATCCTGCTTGTCTGCCCCGCGCCCCGGCACGGCCAGAAATCCGGCAGCCTTCTCCACCACCACGATGGCGGCATCGGCATAGAGGATAGTGATCGGCTCGGTCAAATCTTTCCCTCCACTATCTTATCCAGGCCGCAGAGGAGAAAGCCGAGGATGGGCGCGCATTTTTCTTGGCAGGCGGAGTAAAAACGGCCATGTTCCCGGGTCTGGGAACGGTTTTCCTTGCCCCAGTAAAATTCGACAATCCCCAGGGGGGTGAGGTTGTGTTGCGCCGCGTGGTGCAAAAGCTTTGGTGCGCAGCAATCACCGACCCCGGTGGGAATGCCGCCGGAACCGGTAAAGGCGTCGGCAAGCAGGCGCGTCTCCCCCTTAAAATTACGCAACCGATAAAGACCGTGAATATCCTTCATCAGCTGCCGGGAGAGCTGCTTGCGCTCCTGCCGCAACTGTTGGCCATCCTCCCCCCTTGTCTCCCGTCTTCCTATCTCCATCCCCAGTTGCTTGACCCGGGCCTCTACATTACAGGTCAACTCCTTGAATTCACCCACATCAAAAAGCGGCCCAACCCAACCCTCCACCAGCCACTCCCCGTTGTACTGGCAGGAGAATGCCCGGCGCACCCTCATCCGGCCGGCCTGGTCCCGGCAAACCATGACCCCGAACATCTGGCCCCGGGCCTCGCCGAAAAGATAGTCGGTGGAAAAACGGGGATCGGCCCGGTGCGGCTCCACGGCAAAATCGATCCGTTTTTCCGCGGCAAGGGCGGCCATCAGGGCCCGGGCATGTTTACGGGCAAGCTCGGTGGCCGCAAAAAAATGCTCCCTGCCGCAGGCTTGACAGAAACCGCCGCCGCTGGTCGCTAATTCCAATTGTTGAGTTCCTGCGTTGTTGATGATCATCATTGATACTCGAAAAAAATCCCGGCCCATCAGCGGCGCCGGAAGCGGCAACCAACAGAGCCCCCCGCCGACAATAATGCAGCCATCATCCTTAGTCAATCAATGGTTACCTTATGACCCATCCCCACCATCGCCGCAAACCGCCAAGGGCTTGCCGCCTCCCCAACGTTTAAGCTCTTGGGACAAATAATCCCAAAAACCCCTTTTCCTCTTTGCCCTAATCGGGTAAAAAGACCCCTCATAATTTATTTATACTTGTCTGGTGGTGGAGCCTTTCAGGCTTCACTGAAAAGGGAATACGGTGTAAATCCGTAACGTTGGGCCGGCGCTGTAAGCAGGGACCTTTGCCACTTGATGCCACTGTTTGAAGACAAACGGGAAGGCGTGGCATCTGGGATGATCTGTAAGTCAGAAGACCTGCCAGGCAATCACAACACCCGAAATTTTGTCCAAAATTCCGTGCCGCAGCTTGTCATGGCTGTGGCACGGAATTTTTTTTGCCCGGCCGGACAAAACGTAACCTTAGGAGAATTGGCCATGAAAACCCAACTGGAACTGGCAAAAGAAGGAACCATCACCCCGCAGATGCAAAAAGTCGCGGACAACGAAGGCCTTACCGCCGAATATATCCGCCAGGGCGTAGCCTTGGGCGAGATCGTCATCCCCAACAACCCCAACCGCCCGAACCAGAAGATTTGCGGCATCGGCGCGGGCCTGCGCACCAAGGTCAACGCCTCGATCGGCACCTCCAGCGATATCTGCGACATCGAGCTGGAAAAAAGAAAAGCGCGGATCGCCGAGGAAGAAGGGGCGGACACCCTGATGGAGCTTTCCACCGGCGGCGACCTCGACCTGGTCCGGCGCGAGGTGATGGCGGCCTGCAACCTGCCCATCGGCAACGTCCCCCTCTACCAGGCCTTTCACGACGCGGCCAAAAAATACAAAAACCCGGACAAGCTCGACCCGGAAGCGCTGTTCGACCTCATCGAGCAGCAGCTGGCCGACGGGATGAGCTTCATGGCCATCCACTGCGGCATCAATAAATTCTCCATCGAGCGGCTGCGCAAGCAGGGCTACCGTTACGGCGGCCTGGTTTCCAAAGGCGGCACCTTCATGGTCTCCTGGATGGAGCACCATAACAAGGAAAACCCGCTCTACGAGCAGTTCGACCGGGTCTGCGGGCTGATGAAAAAATATGACGCGGTGCTCTCCTTGGGCAACGGCATCCGGGCCGGGGCGATCCACGACAGCCACGACCGGGCCCAGATGGCGGAGATGATCATCAACTGCGAACTGGCCGAACTGGGCCGGGAAATGGGCTGCCAGATGATGGTGGAGGGGCCGGGCCATATCCCCCTGGACGAGATCGAGGCCAATATCATCTTAGAAAAACGGATGAGCGGCAACGCCCCCTATTATGTGTTGGGCCCCCTGCCCGCCGACTCCGGAGCCGGCTACGACCACGTGACCGCGGCCATCGGCGCGGCCAACTCCTCGCGCTACGGCGCCGACCTGATCTGCTACATCACCCCGGCCGAGCATCTGGCCCTGCCCAATGAGGATGATGTCCGCGAAGGGGTGCGGGTCACCCGCCTGGCGGCCCGGATCGGCGACATCGCCAAATACCCCGAGCGGCGCAACCATGAAAAACAGGTGGCCCTGGCCCGCCGGGACATGCGCTGGGGCGACCACATGGACCTGCTGATGTTCCCGGACAAGGCCCGCCAGATCCGGGCCGAGCGCACCCCGGGCGATTCCCAGACCTGCACCATGTGCGGTGATTTCTGCGCCATGCAGCGCGGCTCATCCCTGTTTGTCAATGATCTCAAGGGAGACAAGGTGGGATGTAACCACAAACCCATCGCCTAAAACCCATAATGGCGCAATTTTCGCGCCTGTCATCTCCCGCATAAGGCGTATCCGGCAAAAAGCGACCGGATACGCCTTTACCCCTCACTCCCGGCTGGACATCCTCTTGGAAACCCGATATATCGTGTACTGTTACCCTTGGCGTTAGCAACAACCCGACCCCCAAAACCCCGGCCGCGGCCAAGAGCAAAGCGGGAGAAAAGAGCATGAACCTTAATGTGCCGGTGATCGGCATCCTGCGCGGAATTAAAGGAGATTTTTTCGGCGAATTGATGCAGATCTCTTTTTTAGCGGGCCTTGAAGCGATCGAGATCACCATGAACACCGACAAGGCGGAAAAGATCGTGGCCGCCTACCGCCCGGCCGTACCCGAAGGCAAACTGCTGGGCATGGGCACCATCTGCAACCTGACCGAGGCCAAACGAGCCGTTGACGCCGGGGCCATGTTTCTGGTCAGCCCCAATCTCAACCTGGAAGTGATTGAGTACGCGGTGCGGGAAAACATCCCGATCATTGCCGGCGCCCTCACCCCCACCGAGGTGTACACCGCCTGGTCGGCCGGGGCGACGATGGTCAAGGTCTTTCCCTGCGGCGCCATGGGCGGGGCCAAGTATATCCGCGACCTGCGCGGCCCCTTCGACCGAATCAGGCTGGCGGCGGTGGGCGGCGTGACCCTTAACAACCTGGAAGAATATTTCGAGGCCGGGGTTACCGCGGTCGGCGTTTCCGCCAGCCTGTTCGGCGCAAAGGCCCTGCGGGAAAAAAACTTGGAGCTCCTGGGCCAAAATGTGAAAACGTTCATTGACCATTGCCCCAAGAATCAAGATCGGGTATGATTGCACCCTTTACCCAGTAAATCTACGTCCTTTTTTTGGGAGACAAAAATAATGTTTAGACCGGAAATCAAAGTTATTGACTGTACCGTCCGCGACGGCGGCCTGATGAACAAATGGCAATTCGACAACACCTTTGTCCGCCAGGTCTATGATGCCCTGGCCGAGGCCGGCGTCGACTACATGGAAATCGGCTACCTCAGCTCGGAATCGGCCTTTGACCGCAACGAAGTCGGCCCCTGGCGTTTCTGCGGCGAAAAAGATCTGAAGGCGATCATCGGCGACGAGGAGAAAAAGATAAAACTCTCGGCCATGGCCGACATCGGCCGCATCGAGCACCAAGACATCCCGATGCGCTCCGATGGCTCCCTGGACATGATCCGAGTGGCCTGTTACGCCCACCAGACCGACAAGGCCATTGAACTGGCCCACCACTGCATGAACAAAGGCTACGAAACCACCATCAACCTGATGGCGGTCTCCACCCTCGGCCCCCGGGTGCTGGAAGAGGCCCTGGCCGATCTGGCCAAAAGCGAAGTGCCGATCATCTACCTGGTGGACAGCTTCGGCGCTTTCTACTCCGAGGACATCGAGGTGCTGGCCAAGATGTACATGGACCGGCTGCCCGGCAAGACCATCGGCATCCATGCCCACAACAACCAGCAGCTGGCCTTTGCCAACACCATCTCCTCGATCATCAGCGGGATCAACTATCTGGATGCCACCCTGTACGGCATCGGTCGCGGGGCAGGCAACTGTCCTTTGGAATTGTTGCTTTCCTTCCTGAAAAACCCGAAATTCAAGGTCCGGCCCGTGATCGAGGTTATTGAAAAACAGATCCTGCCCTGGCGCGAGAAGATCGACTGGGGTTATTTTATCCCCTACATGGTCACCGGCGTCCTCAACCAGCACCCCCGGGCGGCCATGACCTGCATGGAGTCCGACAAGAAAAACGAGGTTACCGAGTTTTTCGACCAGGTGAGCAGCGCGGCCAACGGTTAAGAAATTGCCTGGCAGATGATCGAGAAAAAGGCGGACCGGATTGGGATCCGCCTTTTTTTTCGCCTACCCCCGGGAGCCTGCCCGACAAACTCCCCCCACTTCGCCGGCCGACAATGTTAAGGCCGCGGCCTGACCTTTCCCTTGACCTCCAGAAAATATTAAAAAACAACCTGCATCCAAAAAATACTATGCCGATCCTCTCTTTTTTTATAAACTTATAAAAGTTTGGACCTAAATCGACTGCGGTCCGGCTTTAACCCCTATCGTTAACCGGCAAGGACAACAGCAGCACGCAATGGATCTTCCCTTTATAGAATGGTCACCGGAGTTGGCCACCGGCATTGACTGGCAAGACAAACAACACCAGGCCCTGTTAAGCTCTTTTTTTAAACTGCATCAGGCCATCGAGGGCCGAAAAAGCCGCAAACAGGTGGCAAACACCCTTGAATTTCTTGAAAAATATGTTGAGATTCATTTTGCCGAGGAAGAAAAGCAGATGCGGCAAAGCGGCTATCCGGACCTTGAAAGGCATGTAAAAGAGCACAGCTATTTCACCAACCGGCTCGACAAACTGCGCGCCATGACGACCGACACCAAAAAACTGTTGCTGGGCATCCGCCTGCATCAGGATTTATACACCTGGATCATCAACCACATCAAGGTGTCGGACAAAAAACTGGCTGAACACCTGCCGCGATAAACAGTGCGGGCAGGGATACCCCCCTTAACCGTCACCAACCCGAGGATACAGCAGCCTTGACCGACAACCAGTCGCCATCCCGCCGCAAAACGCTGACCTGCATCGGCCTGGCCGCTTTGCTCCTGCTCGGCGTCGGCCTATACCTGGCAAACCTTTCACCCGGCACCAATCCCGGAATCGAGATCAAACAGCAGAGCTTTTCCTTTTTAAAAAAAATCCGAACTCAAAAAAAGAACGAGGTGATCACCTACTTCAACGAAATCCAACAACGCGCCCATTCGGTTAAAAATGACAAGTTGATGCTGGACTTCTTCCGGGCTTTGTTACAAGGCAACCATTCGCCGGAACTGGAATATGAGATTGATAAACATTATGTGACTGAGTACGGCAACTTCTACGACATTCTTTTTGTCGACGCCAAGGGCCTTGTTTTTCATTCCATCAGAAAGGAAAATGATTACCAAAAAAATCTCTTTGCCGCCGAGATGACCAAAACCAAACTGGCCAAGGCCCTCAGAAAACCGGGGGATACCCAGTTTGTCGAATTTCAATACTACCCGCCCTCCGATGAACCGGCCGCCTTTTTCACGGTTTCGGTTAACAAGGGCGCCGCCCATCTCGGCTGGTTTGTTCTCCAGTTTGCCACCAACAGCGTGAACACCATCCTCACCCTCCGCCGGGACCTGGGCCGCAGCGGCGAGGTCTACCTGATCAACCAAGAAAGCCTGATGCTCACCGATTCAAGGTTTATGGAAGACTCAACCATCCTCCACCAGAAGGTCGATACCCAGGCCGTCAAAGACGCCTTACAACGAAACTCCGGGGAAAGCATCATCACCGACTACCGCGGGCAGAGGGTGTTCAGCTCCTATGAAAAATTTATGCTCGCCGGGGTTTCCTGGATCATCATTGCCGAAATCGATGAAGATGAGGTGATCACCGAGCATTACAAAAATAATAAAAAATATTTTCAAAATGAATTCATCCGCCGCCTGAGCCAAAAAGAGCATCAGCCCTATCGAGCCGGCCGCAACAATCTCCGGAATAAACGGGTGGACATGAACGAATTCGCCAAAACAGACAAGGGCAAGCAACTTATCACCCAAGGCGTTGCCACCTGTACCGCCGTCGCCATCTGTTACCCAGGGAAATTCGGCTATCTGGCCCATATCTCGCCCACCGACGAAATCTACCAGAACACGCTCTTTACCAAAATCCTATTGGGCAACCAATACCACAACTTTATGAGCGGGCTGATCGGCAAGATTAAATTTTTCGAAATCTACCCCCACGAGATCAACAAACTGAAAATCATCATCACCGCCCCGCACACTACCAGCTTTGCCAAGGCGGTCGATGCCGCCCTCGCCCATAATATCGAGCTGGCCAATATCAAATTCCTCTTTGATCCGCAGGCCATGAGCGCCGATGTGACCATCAACGACGACGGCTCCTCCCTCAATGTCCAGTGGACGGAAAAAGAGCGGATTTTTGTCGAGAGCAGCGCCTCAACCCCTGACCTCGGCACCCTGCTCAAAGAGATCATCGGCTATACGACCTGAGAACCAACTCAGCTTAAACTAAATTTTCAGATCAGCGATAACAGGCAGATGATCACTGGCGACCTTGGCCACCCCCAACCGGCAACGACGGCTGCGCAGAATATGCAGCCCCCCCCGACAAAAGATCTTATCCAGACCGGCAGTGGGTGAAAAGGAGGGGTAGGTCAACAGCGAATTCTGATACCCCCAACTGTGGTTGGTGGCGCAATCAAACTCGAGAATTTCGGTGAAGATGGGGGCGAGCCTGGTCCGCCAATCATTGAAATCGCCACCGACCAGACATGGCTCGTCAAGAGCCAGGGCCCGAAATTCGGCGGAGCGGACCAGCAACCCGATCTGACGCGGCCTTTCCTGAAACGACAACCCCAGATGCAGATTAAACACGGCCAGCCTGAACTCATCGCCGTTGGCCGACGGCAAGGCCAACGAGGTGTAAAGACAGCCCCGACTCTTGCGCCAGTCAATGGTGAGATCGATATTGCGCTGCCGAACGATGGGAAACCTGCTGAGGGTGGCATTTCCGTACATCCCTTGCCGCAGCTTGACATTGAGGCCGACCGCATAGTGGGGATAGCCGAGGCGCTCGGCCAGCTCCTTGGCCAGATCGAGCTTGCCCGACCTGGGCGCTCCGACATCCACCTCCTGCAACAAGGCGATATCCGGGGCGTGGTGGGCCAGAATCTCGACAATCCGCTCCAGCCGGAAACGACGGTCAATGCCGATGGCCCGATGGATGTTATATGAGAGAATTTTTAATTCCATAGCTGCGCCTCGTTCCATTCATTATGGAGGCAGCCGGAACCACTTGCAAGATTTTACTACCCAACCGGCCTAAATAAAAATCACCGCAGGCGGCCAAACCAAGTCAGTTTGAAAAGACGGGGATTTTTCTCCACAAAGCGACGCACCAGCCGGTCGGCAACCAGACTGTCGCCATCCTTCACATAATTATAGCCGAGCCAGGCGGCAAGCAGAGCGCCGAGCCCATCGACCATCAGATCGGTCATCGTATCGTTGATCCCTGATTTCTGCATATTGAAACCAAAACCCCAATCCAGACAGAACTCAACGATCTCCCAGATGGTCCCCAGGGTCACGGCAAAGCAGAAGGAAACCAGGGCCACATAGAAAGGCGCCATCCTGATCCGCTGGGTCATGTAAAAAACATAGACCAGCAAAAAACCGATCATCCCCATCACAAAGGCGGAACTGCTGTGCAACAGGAGATCCCACCACCAGAATTTCTGATAAAAACCCTGAACCTCGCCCAGGCCGAACGATCCATATAGAATCAGACAGGTGAAGAAGGAAAACTCCACCGGCAACAGCACCCCGAGCTGATGTTCGATCAGGGCCGGCAGAAAGGTCAGGGCCAAGACAATGGCCGCGGTAAAGGCAAGGAACCATTTCCCTTTAAATAGCGCGGTGGCCAACAGCGCGAAAATAGCCAGCTGCAGCAATACGGCCAGCCACTGCTGGATTCGATCTGGCCAGTCGGTACGCAAATATAGTTTTTTAAAATCAGCAGCCATCGGCCTTACCGAAAAATCTGGAATAAAAAGACAGAACACCCATCACTATCCCTCTGATTATCCGCTTTTTTCCGCAGCAGATAAAGAAAAAATTTGACATCTTTAACATTGATCCGCATAATAAAGATAACAGAGATAAAAAATTGTCACCGACAAAGGCAAACCCGGAGTAATTCGGGGACGCAAAGCCTACGGATCCATAACAATGGATGGCCGGGTTACCGAAGAGAACAAGAACGGCATACAAGCCCGTCTTCGGTAACCATCGAAGACGGGCTTCTTTTTTGGCGCCGGTCGGCAGACAAAAAAAATAATGAGTTAAGGATTTAGAGGGGGGGGGCCACCTTTAAAAGGCATCAGCCTTCCCTTTCTAAAAAAGCCCCCACACCGGCAAGCCGCTTCCCCAAATTTGTACCGCCCCTTGCCTCGTGTGCCAAGAGAGAGGGCCTGACGCCTCCCAGACCCTCTCATCTTCCCTCACCCCAACGCCGTCAGCAACCTGCTCACCAGTTCCCGATCCGGACCATATGGGGTCACCGGCCTATCCCCGAGGGTCAGTTGATGGCTGTCGGCAAAAGGGGTGTCGCCAAGTTTCAGGTTATAGGCTTGCACCAGTAACGACTCAAGATTGACCGTGTCTTGGATATTGTAGGCCAGCAATGTTTCCAGCGCCGCCCGATTACCGGTGCAGACATATTCATGCCAGAGGACCACGGCAAAGGAACCGTCCACCCCATCGAGCCCATCCCGGCAAATACCCAGCTGTTGCTCGCATTTTTTCAGACCGCCGACAAAGCCCAGACTCTGCAGCAAGGGCCGCAGGTCAAGATGAAGCTGCCGGAGCCTGACCCCGAAGCTCCGCTCGATCATGGGCAGATCAAAGGCCTTGCCGTTATAGGTGACCAGCATTTCATAATCCTGGAGATCCGTGATGAAATCATCCATGTTTTCGCCATGGACATAGGTGCGCACCACTGTGCCGTCATAGATGGTGGCGCAGGTGATAATGTTGTCGGTAAAGCCCAGGCCGTTGCTTTCAATATCCAGATAGGCGACGCTTTGCCGATAGTGCGGGAAAAAACGCCAGCGGTGGGAGATCGGCACCATTTTCACGAAATCGACCAGGGCCGAGGAGAGAAACCGCCGACTTTGCTCCAGATGGTGCATAATCAGCTTAATTTTCTGAACGGGCAGAAACTCGGGGTAGGGTTCCTTGAAATCATCCCAGGTATGAATACCGGCCTGCCAGAGACGACGCTCGGTGGTGGCGCCGATGCCGGGAATATGGATAAAGGTGTTGAATAACATCCAAACGATTTTACCCTTTTGCCCCCACCGATGCCAGGTAAATCACACTTTCTTCCTTACCGTCAATATCCAGCAGATCATTCAGCTCATCGTCAAAAAAAACAGCCACCGGGCAGGCGCCAAGCCCCAAGGTTTCCGCCGCCATGATCACGTTCTGGCAGATGTGACCGGCAACAGCATAACCCGCGGCGTTCAACGAAAAAGTTGCCGCCACCAGAGATCAAAGGTACACTTTTTTATAATCAAAAAAATACTTTGCAAAGGAGCCACCCATGGAAAAATGGATGGCGGCAAGCCTGCTTGCCCTTATCATCTACGGCTTTTGGGGATTTTTCCCAAAGTTGGCCGTCCAGTATATCAGCCCGCCCAGCGCCCTGATCTATGAAATCGCCGGGGCCATGCTGGTGGGCCTGATCGCCCTCTTGCTGGTGAGGTTTCAGCCCGACGTTCACCCCAAGGGCATCCTCTTTGCCATGCTCACCGGCATTACCGGGATGATCGGCACTCTGTTTTACTTCTACGCGGCCAGCCGGGGCAAGATCTCGGTGGTGGTGAGCATGAGCGCCCTCTATCCGGTGATCACCATCATACTGGCCGCCATTTTCCTGCGGGAACCGATCACCATCAAACAGATCTTCGGCATAATTTTCGCGATGACCGCCATCGGGCTGCTTACCTGGTAACCACCTATGCCTGCCAGACCAGCACCCGGTTGCGGCCCTGCTGCTTGGCCCGGTACAGGGCCTGGTCGGCCCGGCTGATCAAGGTGGCTTTATCCTCGCCGTCGCGGGGGTAAACGGCCAGACCCATGGAGATGGTGACCCGCACCGTCTCGCCCTGGTGGTTAAAGGTAAGATTTTCTATCTCCTGCCGGATACGCTCCGCGGTTTTCACCCCGCTCTTCTCATTGGCGTCTTCAAAGATCAGGGCAAACTCCTCGCCGCCGTAGCGGGCGGCCAGGTCGATATTGCGCACCGCCCGAAGCAAGACCCCGGCCACCGCCTTCAACACCTCATCGCCAAAGGGGTGGCCATAGGTATCGTTGACCTTTTTAAAATGATCGATGTCGCAGAGCACAAAAGTAAGGGGCTTGGCCCGCCGCTGTTCGCGGGAGAGCATGATATCAAAGCCGTGCTGAAAGGTCCGGTGATTGATCAACCCGGTCAAGCCGTCGGTGGTCGCCATCCGGTTAATCTGCTCATGGGCCTGGCCCAGATCGACCTTAACCGCCACCTGGGCGGCAATCAAGGCGAGAATCTCCTGGCGTGATCTGGTAAACGCATTGGCCTCTTTGACCGCCATGGTCAAGGCGCCGACCGATTCGCCCTCCTTGGTCTGCAGAGGCAAAACCAGCAGCGATTTATAACCGGTGAGACTGTGGGCCTGGCCGAAAACATGGGTGGGCCCGTGGCAGCGGCCACTGGCCGGCAAAGAACGATTGATCTTGATTACCTGCCCCACCAGCCCCTCGTCCTTGGCAAACCGTTGCCCGATAAGCTTGTCGGCGCCGTCCCCCTCGGCCAGGGCGATCTGATGGCCTTGGTTGCTAACCAGGCTGATCGAGATAAAATCGACCCGCATCAAAATCCGCACCGCCTTGATGGTGGCGGTGAGCACCTGCTCAAGCCCCAGCACGCTGTTTAGTTCGCGCAGGGCGATACAGACCCGCTGCATGGCGCACCGCTCCTGGGCCATCCCCTGAAACTCGCGGCCCATCCGCACATCCTGGGCCAAACGGGCCGCCGCCAACCGGAGCACCGCCCGGTCAGCCTCGTTCCACGCCTCGGTACTAACCCGGTCCACGCAGAGGATGGGCGCGACCTTCTTGCCGTCAAAGCCGACCCACTCTTCGCCGCCGTCCGGAATCCGCAGGGCCAGAATAGAACCCACCCCCTCCTGCTTTCGATAATAGGGCAACCCGCTCCCCGAGGAACTGACCGGGGCCACGGCAACCATCTCCTGGGAACCCATCAAGGCGCCGGTAATGCCGGCCCCGACCCGATAAGGGCCGGGATCGATATCAGCCCGCGCGGTGGCGATCCCGCGCATCCGCAGTTCCTTGCCTTCCGGCTCGGGCCAGAGCAGGGCAATGGTGGTCAGCTCAAGGGCCTGGCGAATCAACTCCAACTGCAGATCAAAGGCGGCGGTAATCGCCTCCACCGCCGGTTGACTGCCGGCCTCGGGATCATCCAGGGGGTCGTACTCGGGCACCGAGTTAAGAATGGCCGGCACATCGGCAAACAGGCCCAGGTCACGGGCGCACTCCCGGCTGGCCGCCTCGCGTTTGGCCCGGGCCAGAACCTTGCGCACCCGCCGCCTATAAGCCTTGCTGTTGACGAACAGGCTGAGAGCCATGGCGGCCAGCCCGTAACAGATAAGATTGAGCAGAGTGACGGGGAGATCCTGGATCCCCAGTGAAAAGAGGCCCCCCTCCATGAGGGCAATGGCCGCCAGGGGGGCGACAAGCAAGCGAAGGGAATAGCTCACCACCAGCCAGGCCGTAAAGGCCAGGGGCAACAAGATGATATGGGGCGCATAGCCCAGGCCGACCCGGGTGATGATCCAGACCGCCACCGTCCACAGCAGGGGGCCGCTCAGCGCCCAGATTGCGGGCAGAGATTCTTTCCGGCTAAAATGAAGGGCCATGGCCCAGGCCGCGCAAGCGAACACCAGACAACCCAATGCCAGAGCGGGCAGGGAATAGAGGGCGTGCTCGAACAAACCGCTTGCCACCCCGGCGCTGCCGCCCACCGCAATGGGCAGCCCGATCCATTTTAATCTATCTGCAACGCCTGCCCCCGCAAGCGCCCGGTTTTCCACCATAATCCCCCCCCAAGCAACGCGATCAACGAATTCCGGGCTTCTTGCGGCGCATCGGCATGCCGATCTTTCGCACAAACAACTGAATGGCCTGAAAATAAAGCTTGCCGGTGCGCTCAAAGATATTGTTATGGTCCGCTCCCGGAATGGTCTGAAACTCCTTGCTGGCGGCGCCGCACATCGAATGGAGCCCGGCGGCCAGATCCACCGGAATAATCTGGTCAAGATGGGCATGGAGAAAATAAGAGGGCTTGAGCACCGTGGCGACCTTCTGCAGATTGCCGAAGCCGTCCGCCTCGGTAATCCCCAGGGCCTGGACATCAACCCCCAGGTTGAGCAGCAGGGGCATGGTCTGGGCAATGCCGCTTTCAACGATCAAAGCCTTGACCTCCGGGTTGTTGGCGGCAAGATCGATGGCCGGCACGCTGCCCAGGGAGCGCCCCATGACCACCAGGCTGCCGGTGCGCCCCTGAGCGGCCAGCCACTTTTTGACATCGGCCAGCACCAGATGGGCGTCGCTGATCATGCTGGTCACGGTGGGACTGCCGCTGCTGCGGCCGTAGCCCCGGTAATCCACGGCCAGAAAATTCATCCCCTGCTCATTAAACTGGGGACCGATATCGTCATAGTCGCTCACCACCTCGCCGTTGCCGTGGAAAAAAAGGATATTGGCGGCGCCGGGATCGTCGACCATAAAAAAGCGTCCGCCCAAAACCACCCCCGGTTCAACCTCGATATCATGATCAACGGCCCCGGCCGGCAAAGCGGTGTCTTCCCGACGGGGATGAAAGATAAGCGCCAGAACCTCTGGTTGATCGAGTTTTTCATAAGTAACAGAAGATGCCATGTGATTATACCTTCAAGATGCCTGCTTCATTATTAAGAAAAGGAAAAGACGACCAAGCCCTGGTCCGCTCCCTTATTTTTCAGATTTACAACCCTGTCGATTTTACCCCATTTGCCTTACAATAAATAATGTTTTTACATATTTTTTTCCAAGGCTGCCCGGCCCGGCAGCGCCCTGATCCGAAACAGGGTCACCTCGGGCGGCGAACCCAACCGGAAAGGCGGCCCCCAGGTGCCGCTGCCCCGACTGGTATAGAGATACTTTTCAGCCGCCAGCTCCACCAGGCCGGCAGGGTAAGGATGGACCAGGCGAACCAGCAGATTAAAGGGGAAGATCTGACCCTGATGGCCGTGGCCGGAAAGCTGCAGGTCGGCCAGCACCGCGATATCGGCCGGTGGCACGGGCCGATGCTTCAACAAAATTATATAAGAGTCGCCGGCCAAGCGCCCCAGCAGCTCATCCTCGGCAACAAGCCCCTCCCCCAGCCCGCCATGGCCCCGCACATCATCCACCCCGGCGATGGTGAGGTTGCCGGCAAGCGCGCGCGCCTCCCCCCGCAGCACGGTCAGCCCGGCCGCCTTGAAAAAAGCCAGGGCCGCCGCCCCGCCGCCGTGGAACTCATGGTTACCCATAACAACAAATTTGCCTTGGGGCGCCCGCACCGCCGCCAGCATTGCCGCCTCGGCCTCTACGCTTTCCCCATGCCCCTCTATGATATCACCGGTGCAGACCAGAATATCGGGCCGGGCCTGGTTGATCCTGGCGATAATCCGGGCCAGCCGGTCCTTCCCCACCATCAACCCCAGATGAATATCGGAAACCTGCACCACCCTGAGCTCGCCGGTCGCAGCGGCTAGCTTGGCGGAAGAAAGCGATATCGTTTCAAGGCCGATATGGTTCGCCGCCTGCCAGCCGTAGGCCGCCAACCCCACGGCGATGAGCAGGGCAACGAGCAGCTGCAAGCCGGCCCGTTGCCGGGGCTGCGCCTTGAGCCGGGGCCAAAAATTGCACCAGGCCAAAATCCCAAAAACCAGCTCCCCAACAATCGCCACCCAAAAAAATATAAAGAGCAACCCCATCCAGATATTGCTGAACCAGGCCAGGGGCAGCGCAAGTGGCAGCCGCCCCGCGCCATCGGCCAAACGCGCCAGAAAGGGGGCGCTGACAAGTAACCCGACCAAGGGCAGAGTGAGCGGCCTGATCCGCCGCAGGGCGGGAAAAGCCTTTTCCACCTTTACAAAAAAATAGAGATGCATCCCGCCATAGATGGCTAGAAAAATGGCAAGAAATTTGATAAAACCCATGACGGCCCAAATTTTTTTTTATAAAAATCGTTTTTGCCCTTTGCAGAGTGAGCCAGGGCTGTGTAAGGTTACAATAATCAACATACTTTTCAATGTCATAACAATTCCTGAATAATCATTACTACAAAAGAATTTCCGGAGGGGAAAATGTCCCTGATTACTATTGATAAAACCAAATGCAAAAAAGACGGCATCTGCGCCGGCGAGTGTCCCTTCAGCCTGATCGTCGACAACAAGGAAGACGGCTTTCCCGAACTGCGCCCGGCCGCGGCCAAACTCTGCATCCGCTGCGGCCACTGCCTGGCGGTCTGCCCCCACCAGGCGCTGACCTTTGACCAGACCTCACCGGCCGATTGCCTCAATACCAACCGAAAAACCCTTCCCTCGCCCGAGGCGACCAGGCAACTGCTGATGGAGCGCAGATCGATCCGCACCTACCGCAACAAACCGGTGGACCGCGAGATCCTCAGCCAGATCATCGATGCCAGCCGCTGGGCGCCGTCCGCCAAAAACATGCAACCGGTCAATTGGCTGATCATCGAAAACCCGGAAGAGGTAAAAAGACTCTCCGGCCATGTGGTGGAATATCTCAAGGAGGTCAAAGCCTACCCCGGCCTGATCCGCGCCTGGGATAACGGGCGGGATATGGTCTTGCGCGGCGCCCCCCACCTGGCCGTGGCCCATGCCTCGGCAGCCAAAAGCCTGCATCCCGAAATCGACAGCACCATCGCCCTCACCTATTTCGACCTGGCCGCCGCCAGCCACGGGGTCGGCACCTGCTGGGCCGGAATCCTGATGGGCGCGGCCGACCTGGGCTACCAGCCCCTGCTCGACGCCCTCAATCTGCCGGAAGGCCACAAGGTTTACGGGGCGCTGATGGTGGGCTATCCCAAGTTCAAATACTTCAGAATCCCTCCCCGCCGGGAGCCGATTGTCACCTGGCGAAAGTAACAGCCATAACTACCGCGAAAGATGAGCGCCAAAGGCCGGATAACCCAAAAACCACCTGGTAAAAGAGGTCGGCCCGGCCCGAAAACTCAAAAATTTTCTGGAGGATGAGACATAATCTGTCTAAGATAAAGAATAATAACTTTGATCGGCAAAAACCTTTTTCTTTAACAAGACAGACCTTACGCGCTGATAGTCAGCGAGAGCAGATTTTTTTTGGTGATGAAACCACGACCAACCACCATAAACCCGCGGGAAAATCATCACCTTGAACGGGACATGCTCAACCAGGTATTTTCGCATTTACCTGCAGGGCTGTCGGCCAATATCGGCAACTCAGCCATACTCGCGCTTGTCCTCAGGGATGTTATTCCGCACTCCATCATCTTGCAATGGCTGCTTAGCGTCTGGCTGATCAGCATCCTCCGCGGGATTCACTATTATGTGTATCGCCAAGGGTCGCTTTCCCAGGATCAGCTGCAACGGTGCCGGACGCTGTTCACCATCGGCTCCCTTCTTTCCGGGCTAGCTTGGGGGGCGGCCGGGGTATTTCTTTTCCCCCAAGACTCCTATCCCCATCAATCTTTCATCACCTTCCTGCTGGCCGGCATGGTTGCCGGCTCCACCGTTGCACTGTCCGAGTTCAAGAGAACAGCACAGGTCTACGCCGTCCTGGTCATGCTGCCGGTCTTTATCCGGCTGATTATTGCCGGCGGCGAAATTCATTTGGCCATGGCCATGCTGACCATGGTTTTCGGCGGACTCATGGTGCTGACTTCCGCCCAGGTGCATAAGGTGAAAACCTCTTACTCCATTTTGCTGCATAATAAAAATATGGAGATCATCGAGCGGCGGCGAATCGAGGAAGAATTACGGAAACTCACCATGGCGGTGGAACAGTCGCCGGTGTCAATCGTCATCACCGACCATGACGGCGCCATTGAATACGTCAACCGGACCTTTACCGAGGTCACCGGCTTTTCCTTTGCCGAGGCCATCGGCCAAAATCCTCGGGTCCTGAAATCAGGCAACCTGCCCAAGGCCTTTTACCAGGAGCTCTGGAGCACCATCAAAAACGGCCGGGAATGGCACGGCAATTTCTTGAATAAGAAAAAAAATGGGGAAGAATTCTGGGAAAAAGCGGTTATCGCCCCGATTTTCAATGACCGGCAGGAGATCAGCCATTTTGTCGCGGTCAAGGAGGACATCACCGAGCAGAAGCGCAATGCCGATGCCTTGCTGGTCAGTGAACGCAAATACCGGCAGGTGGTCAACTCCACCTCGGAAGGCTATTGGCTGCTCAATAAAAACAGGGAAACAGTTGAAGTCAACGACGCCTTGCTCACGATGCTGGGCTATGCAAGAGCGGAGATGCTAGGCCGGACGCCCCTTGAGTTTGTTGATGATGATAATCGCCAAATTTTTATTGAGCAGACCGCCAAGATCGAGAGCACCGACCATCGGGTTTATGAGATTGCCCTGAGAACAAAAGCGGGGCAAAACATCCACACCATCTTCAGCGCCACCACCATGCGCGACGAGCAGGACGAGGTCCAGGCCGCCTTTGCCTTTGTTACCGACATCAGCCTGCGCAAGCAATACGAAAAGGACTTGCTGGCGGCCCAGGAGGCGGCCCTGAACGCCAGCCGCGCCAAGTCTGATTTTTTGGCCGGCATGAGCCACGAGATCCGAACCCCGATGAACGGCATTATCGGCATGACCGACCTCGCCCTGGAGACCGACCTTGCCCCACGGCAACGGACTTTTCTCGAAACCATCAAGATTTCCGCCGACGCACTTCTCGTGCTGATCAATGATCTCCTTGATTTTTCCAAGATCGAGGCTGGCAAGCTCGAGCTGGATGAACACCCCTTTGATCCCGCCCTGGTTGTGCACACCGCAGTGCAGACCATCGAGGTGCTGGCCAAGAACAAAGGCCTAGCGGTGCAGGTCGAGATCGATCCAGCCCTACCCGCCGCCCTGCGCGGCGACAGCCTGCGCCTGCGGCAGATCCTGCTTAACCTGCTCAGCAACGCGGTCAAATTTACCGATAAGGGCGGCATAAAGATTACGGTCAGCCACGCGGCCGCGGCGGCCCAGGGCAAAGTCGCATTACGAATTGCGGTGGCCGATACCGGGCGGGGTATCAAACCCGAGATGAAGGAGCACATCTTCGATTCCTTCTCCCAGGAGGATAGCGGCATAACCCGAAAATATGGCGGCACCGGCCTGGGCCTCTCCATTTGCCGCCAGCTCTGTCGCTTGATGGGCAGTGATATCGAGGTTGACAGCGAGCCGGGCCGTGGTTCCATTTTTTCATTTACCTGTATCTTGAGCCCGGCAGCTCCCACGGAGTTGGCCGACACCGACAGACAGGAAAAGGCGTCCCAGGTGGTCCCGGCCTTGCAGATCCTGCTGGTGGAGGACAACGAGATCAATCGGCAACTGGCCGCCTTCATCCTGGAGCAGGCAGAACATCTGCTGACCATGGCCAGCAATGGCCTGGAGGCGCTGGAACAATTAGGGCAAAAGAGTTTTGACCTCGTGCTGATGGATGTTCAGATGCCGGAGATGGATGGTTTTACCGCCACCGGCATCATCCGGGCCGTGGAACAGGGGCGGCAGGCCGGCGATGAGTTACCGCCCGAACTGGCCGAAAAACTGATCGAAAGATTGCCCGGCGGCCACCTGCCCATCATCGCCATGACCGCCTACGCCATGAGCGGCGACCGGGACAAATGCATCGCCGCCGGCATGGATGATTACCTTACCAAGCCCTTTAATTCGGAAGATTTCCATAAATTGCTGGGCAAGTGGGCCAAGGGTTCCAACCAGGCCACCTCAGAACAAGCGCGGCCTGATTGAGTTTATGGCCTCATTTATCGGGGTGTTGATCGGCCTGAATATCTACAATTTCAAACAAAGAAAAACCTACTGAGCGGCCAATGATCCCCATCCATGACCTGCTCAGCCGCATCCGCTGGGACCAGGAGTTTAGCCGCGCCGATTTTGCGATCGGCTATTACGACCGGCTGCTCGACCGGATTGTCCTGGTCCCCTTTTCCGAGCTGATTTTCCCGGCGGATGACCGCAACTCGATCCAGGTCATGGCCGAGGACGGGGTGGTTCATTCGGTGCCCCTGCATCGGATCAAGGAGGTTTACCGGAATCACGAATTGATCTGGCTGCGCCGACATTGAATCCCATAACTAAGCAAATCGGTTGACCCTTGCCACCCAGGTGGATTAAAGGATAGACCGGCGCAGAAAAAATAACCAGGCCAGGGCGGGCAAGCCCCCTTTGGCCTCCAAATAGAAGGTGGCGGAGAGTGACGCAGGCAACAGCAGCACCAAAAAACAATCAGGAACAGAGCGAACTTTTCTTCAGCCTGCTGGCCGATTGCCTGGCCGCCAACAGCTTTGTCAAGCTCCTCCTCGGCAAATACCATGGCCCGGAACCGGGCTTAAACCGAATTATGGTCCGCCGGCTGACCATCCGCAACCAGGAGCACCTCTCCCTGCTCTATCGCTACCAGACCAAGGATGTCACCAAGAACCTGCCTTTAACCCAAGGGATCGCGGCGCTTAAAGAGCTGTTCGCCGTCTCCTTCGACAATTTCCACCTGCAGACCCTGACCGAGGATATCCAGCTGACCATCACCAGGAAGGGCAAATGCAACCTGCAGCGGGGCAAGGCCTCGGCCCAGCGGCTTATCGAGCCCCAGGAGCATGACCGGGCCAAGGAGCGGTTCCTCGATCTCGCCAGGCCCTTTCTGGTCGAGCTCAAGGTCACCGACCGCCAGCACAAGCTTATCCCGGCCATGGCCCGCAAGTGGAAGCAGATCAACAAGTTCATCGAGGTGATTGACCATGCCCTGGCCGCCTCGCAGCTGAAGCAGCAACAGGATATCCGGGTGGTTGATTTCGGCTCGGGCAAGGGTTATCTGACCTTTGCCATGGAGGATTACCTGCGCAACAGCCTCAAGCTCAAGGCCCAAGTAACCGGGGTCGAGTTGCGGGAGGATCTGGTCAAGCTCTGCAGCAAGGCGGCCGGCAAGCTGCAGATCGACGCCCTTACTTTCAGGCAGGGTGATATCCGCAGCTAC
>Ga0224496_10000709_pt1 | contig 22692 bp, 21 predicted proteins | sample SF_Jul11_sed_USG_2_FD_168127 | JGI IMG/M metagenome (GOLD analysis project Ga0224496, IMG submission 168127) | Sediment microbial communities from San Francisco Bay, California, United States - SF_Jul11_sed_USGS_8_1 | ecosystem: Environmental > Aquatic > Marine > Sediment | place: USA...
CATGTGTTCCATGTCATAGGAAAACCGGGATGAATGGTATAGAATATAGCTCTGTCATGAAAATATCCGCCCCTCATATTAAAGCCATCCTACTGTGGACAGCAGTGCTCATGTGCCTGCCCTCCCGCGCGGCGCTGGCGGCCGGGAGCGTAACCGCGCCTGAACCGGTGGCAAGCCTGGTCTCAAGGGGTGCCGCCCCGGGCCACGGCACCGTCTCGTGGAGCCCCGATGGCGTGAGGCTGGCATATATAGAAGGGAAGAGGCTCGTCATACTGGATGTGGAGGCAGGCAAGAGAGTGAAGTCGCCCGTGAAGGGGGTATACTTCATCCGCTGGATGGACGACTCGAGGATACTGGCCCTCAGGCGCGACAAAAAACAGGCCATGGCCTCCCTGCTTGATGCCTCGGGCAAGACAGTTGAAGAGGCCACTCTCCCCGTTGAGGCTGACGAGGCATATCCACTCAGGGGGTTTGAGAGACTCCTGCTGACTCGCACAACCCTGGAGACACTTACCATTGGCATAGAGACCGTCTCAACCGCAGGGGTGCTCAATACCTCCAATGGCACATACGGCAAGTCATTCGTCGCTGAACGTATCCACCCAAGAGGGCTTGCGGGTAGGGAATTCATAATGGGATGGTCGGAGGCCGGTCCCTCTCCGCTTGACGACGCCCTCCTGCTGATAGACTACAAGGACCCTCCGGCGCTCAGTCCTTATGTAAGGGCCATAGCCGTGGACCTGGGTACCCGTGAGGGCAGGGCCTTCTACAGGGCGCCCATGAACATGCTACTGCCTGGGGCGGGCTGGTCCTCTGAGGGCAGGTACATCGCCATCCCCGAGCTTGACGGCAGCCTTATGATCATAGGCAGGAACGGGGATACCCGTGTCCCTGAGACGGACATAAGGGGAAGGCAGGCCGCCTGGAGTCCGGTCTCGGACAGGATATGCTTTGGCGGCCATATTATCAGCCCCGATGGAGGCTCTCCACTGAAGCTGATGGATGAGGGGGTGGATGCGAGGTGTTACTGGCGGCCCGGCGGGAGGGACGTTGCCCTGCTGATGGGAGAGAGGCTGGAGCTTGTAAGAGGGGCTGATACCCCGCAGGCGGAGGATGAGGGCCGGCCGGCAGAGGCCGCTGAGATATTAGAAAAAGTGCGTCTCCTGAGGGCCCTCTTTGATGAGGGTTTTGTGGAGCGGAGGGACTACGAGATGAGGCTTCAGAGGCTCACAGGAATAGAGACCGTGGAGGTGTCGAGATGAGGGTAGCGTGTATCGCAGTGCTGCTTGTAATATTCATGGCCTCTGTTTCATTTGCGGCCAAGGACCCCTGCCTGAAATGCCATGAGGACAAGACCCCCGGTGTTGTTGAATACTGGAGGGCCAGTGCCCACTTCTCGGCAGGCATTACATGCGTCAGGTGCCACGGCGCTGACGAGAAGGCCAGCCACTCGCGAAAGGCCGTGGTGGGAGCTCAGGCATGCGGTACATGTCACAAGGGAGAGTTCGAGGAGCACAGGGCCAGCAAGCACTCCATAGGGACAAAGACAGGTCAGGGGTGTACGCGCAATCTCCCGGACTCCAGGGAGAAGATGAGGACCTGCGACCACTGCCATGAGAAGGGCACAAGCACGCCCATAGTCAACACCGAGTGCGCCATGTTCCTGGCCCAGAGCCCCGAGATGCAGAGGCAGGGCTGCTCCAGCTGCCATAGCGTAGAGCAGAGGTGTGACGCCTGCCATACGAGACACGGCACCGACACTGTCTTTGCCGGGCTGGCCCGGACATGCGGTGTATGCCATATGGGGCCGGACCACGCTCAGCTGGAGATGTGGGAGTCCTCCATGCACGGGGCGCTCTATTCATCCGGACAGGTGGAGGGCGCGCCCACATGCGTTACCTGCCATATGGCTGGGACGCATAACGTTAGCCGTGGAATAGCCCTGGGCCGTCCCGCCTACCAGAAGGACACTGAGAGGGCGGCCATGGTGGACATATGCGCCCGCTGCCACACCAGGAAGATGGCTGAACGCAGCCTTGCGGACGCAGACGCCATAGAGGAGCAGAGCAGGGTATTTGTGGACGAGGCGCGTCAGATAGTGGAGGACCTCTGGCGTGAGGGACTCCTTGAGCCCAGCCCGTCGGAGCGTGAGCCTCACCCACTGTTCGGACAGAGCCTGGTCGTGGGACCGCACATGCTCTACGAAGGGCTCTCCAGCATAGAGGCAAAGTATTTCAGGATCAAGATGTTCCATTACATGAGCGCATTCAAAGGGGCCTTTCATCAGAACCCGGACTATTCGCACTGGTTCGGCAACGCTCCTCTGAAGCTCGCCCTGTCTGAGATCAAAAGCGATGCCGAAGCCCTGAGGAAACTCTCCGCCCTCCAGGGACGCATTGACAATATCAGCCGTGCCGGGTTCGGCAACTACGGGGGAGAAGAGGGGACTGTTGACAAGCTCAAGGGAGATCTGCGTCAACTCAGGGAGAGGCTTTTGAATAAAGAGATAACCGAGAAGGAGTACCGGTCAGAGAAGAAGCGCCTTCTGGATTCAATGGGGCTTTAACCCAGGGCCTTTCCGCGCGGTTCCCTCCGCCCCGAAAGGCTCTGCCATAGGTTCAGGTATCAAGGCTCTCATCCATGCAAAGAGCCCTCTGGAGCTTCTCGCAATCGATGGGTTTCTCGAGGTATCCCTTCGGGTTGACCTCAAGCGCCCTTTTCCTGGTCTCCTCATCCGTATTTCCGGTAACGAAGATTACCGGGATGTTGTATCTTGTGATGATGTGTCTTGCCGTCTCGATACCGTCCACGTTACCTTTGAGCTTGATGTCCATGAGCACCACGTCAGGGGCCAGTTCTCTGGCCATGATATTGGCATCCGCCGCGTTTGAGGCTATTCCTACTACCTCGCAGCCCCCGCCGTCCAGAGCCATCCTGTATGACATGGCCAGAAGTGCCTCGTCCTCGACTATAAGGACCCTCAATGTTCCGCTTCTTCCAATGGGAAGGAAATTCTGTACCTGGTGCCGTTCTGAAAATCCTTATCCAAATCGCCGTCGATCTGCCCGACAAGGGCGTCTATGATATGCACCCCAAGCGTTTTAGCGGGTTTTGCCCCGTTGTCTTCGCTGATTCCTGTGCCATTGTCCGATATCTCCAGCATGACCCTGCCATCTTCCTCTTTCAGGCTGACATGTATCTCCGGGGTCTGCACCTCCACGAAGGCGTGCTTAAGGGAGTTGGAGACTATCTCATTGATAAGCAGGCCAAGGGGGATAAGGAGGTTCAGTCCAAGAGTGACCGGTTCTATATCCAGCCTGATCCGGATATCCTGATTGCCGTAGGAGTCCATCAGGTCCCCTATGAGGGATTCTATGTAATCCTTGAACCCGATGCTGAGGAAATCCCTTGCCTTGTATAGTTTTTCGTGTACCAGGGCCATGGATTTAACGCGTTGCTTGCACTCCCTGAGCACCTGCTTGAAAGAGGGATCCTCGACTATCATCTGCTGCATGTCAAGAAGAGAGGTTATAACAGCCATGTTGTTCTTTACCCTGTGGTGTACCTCCTTCAGGAGGACATGCTTTTCCCCAAGGGACTTCTCAACTGACTCCTTTGCCCTCATAAGCTCAATCTTGCTCCGCTCCAGGGCGTCCATCTCATCCGAGGCTGCCTTTATATTGGTGTACATCAGGGCGGCAATTCCGAAAATAATGAATGTGAAGCTGTTGATGCTGCCGCTTACCGGGGCTAGCATCCTCCATGTTTCAGCATATCCAAAGGTATGCAGGGCATGCTTGATGATGTGCCCAGCGGACCTGGAGACGGCAAATATGCAAAGGGCTATGGTCTGGAGATGCAGGTATGTATACAGGCCGAAACCCCTCCGTGTCCTGTATATCTTCCGCATGACGCCGAGAGTGTAAAAACTCAGGGCGATGGTCAAGGCGGCCCCGGCTATATCTGCAGCATATACGGGGGACATGGGCATCATTGTATTTCTTCCTCCGTTAAACCTCTCTGAAAGGCAAGGATGCCCTTGAGAAAAACATAAACAGAGCTTAGAAGGAAAACGTGGTCAAATAACTTTCCGATATAAAAGATCTTGGCTTCCGTTGATGAGAGGTCTATATGCGTTGTCCATATGCCTCCCGGGCTTGTGAAGATCTCCCTTGGGAGGAACTCCCTTATTATGTGCACGCTGAATGTGTCCAGATTCCAGAGCAGGAACAGTATGGCTGCAATGCCGATGTGTCTCCACCCCGGCTTCCTGCCCCTTGTCCTGAAGATCTGTACTGACAGGGCTATCATGGCAGAGATGAAGAACATGTGGGCTATCAGGTGGGAATACAGGCCCTCTGGGTCCGAGTGCTCCTGGGTGGCGTACGCACTACCCGGGAGAACGGCAATAAAGGCGGCGACGCTTATTGAGAATACGATTAAAAAGGCAAGTTTATTAGTAAGATGTCTGGTCATAGTAATTACTGGATATTGATAGCTAATCTCATGCCCCCTTGCCCTGCTGCCCGCCTGGAGTCCTTTCTTCTCGGGTACTAATACCATACCATAATTTGCAGCGCTCAGTTCCCATGTGTTTCCAGCCATCTGGCAAGCGCGGCAGAGACGCGCTCACGCTTATCTTCGCTGGAGAGAGAGCCTCCGCGCGATATCTCCAGCTGGACCCATGGCAGTTCACCTGAGTGGGCCCTGATGATGTAGCCTCCACTGAAGGGGTCGTTAATCCGGACTTCCATGCCAAAGGACCCCTCAAAGCACTCTGCCAGTGTGCGAATCCAGCTCTCCGGGCATGTCCCATCAGCGTTTCCAAGACATACAAGCGGTCTTTTTCTTCCCGGGTCAGGTCCTATGGGGGGAGCCACCGCAGCCATGGTGTGACAGTCAAGACCAAGTACAGCGTCCCCGTCTGCCAGGGCTGAGAGCCCCTCATGATAGGGCCTCCAGTAACGGTCTATCAATGTCCGGATCACAATTTCAGGCAGGGGGCTGGAGTATATCTGCTGATTCCATATGGTATGGGTCTTGACCACCCCGTCAAGGCGGATATCGTCTTTCGCCCGGTTCATGTCCACAAAGGCCCTCGCGATCTCCGTAGTGTGGTAGGCGACCGCGGACTCACCGAGCCAGCCGTATATTTCCAGAGCCTCTTCATCGCCGTCCCTTATGATTTCGTCCATGGTGAGCAGCGAATAACCCCTGAGCTCCTCAGGCACCTGGGTCCCTGCGTGTGGGAGGGATATCAGAAGTGGGAGTTTCATTTCAGAGGGCCGGAGGCTGTCCCGTCCCTTCTTGGGTCGGCCACTCCGATTAGGTTCCCGTTCTCTCTCAATACCATCTGCGCGCAGCCAAGGTAGAAGGACATGGGTTCCCTGTGGTCAAGTGTGAAGCCATGCTCCTCAAGCGCTGCCGGGATGTCGTCCCTCATCCATTCGGCCTCAATCGAGACCCTGCCGTCATGGGAACAGTGCATGCGCGGCGCGGCAACGGCGTCAAAGGGCGGCTGTTTCCGCAAGAGCCGCAGAATAATCTGCAGTATTGTAGAGACGATACGCTCGCTTCCCGGAGAGCCGATGGCGAGCCAAGGTTTTTTATCCTTGAAAATTATTGTGGGTGCGACGCTGGCCCATGGCACCCCGTTGGGGCGGAGGTAATAGGGATTTGTAATGTCGCTGTACTCAAGTGCGCTCATGTAGTTGTTATAGAGAAAGCCGAGTTCCGGCGAGACTACTTTGGCTCCGTAGACCCTCTCGATGGACTGGGTAAGGGCGACTATGTTGCCGTGTCTGTCCATGACCGACAGATGGGTGGTCTCGCCGCTGCCGGAGAGGCGCGCTGCTATCTGCTTTGAGACCAGGCGCGTGTAGTATGGGCTCAGCACTCTCTGGTCTTCTACCTGCGGGTAGAAGTTTGCGTCGTAGGGACGGTCGCGCCTGTCAAGCTGGCCCCTTCGCATGGTCTCGGCCAGCAGCAAAGCCCCGTAGGGTGTATCCGGGTTGAGGTCCCTGGGGGGGAACCTCCTGAGTATCTTGAGCATCTCCACAAGAGTTATCCCGGCGCCGGGAGGGGGCATTGTATATACCCTTAACTTCCCATAGCGCGTGCTTACCACGTCACGCTCTATGGGCATGGGTATATGAGCAAGGTCGTCCTTTTGTATCAGGCCTCCCTCCGACTCCATGTCCCTGTGTATTACCCCGGCAATCTCTCCGGTATAGAAATCCTCTATGCCCGCGTCCGAGAGTCTTGTGAGGGTGTTTGCAAGGACTGGCTGTCTGAAAAGTGCGCCATTCCTGAAGGGTTTCATCCCCTCCGACAGGAATATCCTACCCGCGTTTCCGCTAGTAAGGTTCTTGAGCTCCCTTTTCTGCAATTCCCGCTGGAGCGGGGTTATCTCGTACCCTTCCCTGGCTGTTCTGATGGCGGGAGCAAGGATATGGGAAAGTTCCAGGGTCCCGTACCTCTTCCTTACGTAATCCAGTACCGCGGGTGTGCTGGGTATGGTGGATGCTGCAAACCCGTGCAGCATCAGGTCCCTGTCCGGGAAACTCTCACGCACTGCCCTGTTGGGGATGCGAGAGGAACCGTCGAGAGCGAATATCCTGTCCTCGGAGGAGTTATAGATGACCATCATGGTCTGGCCGCCAAGGCCTGAGGCCTGGGGTTCGCATACCCCGAGGGCAAAGGCCGCTGCCACTGCAGCGTCAAATGCATTGCCCCCCTGACCCAGTATCTCGGCACCGGCCTCTGTGGCCCTGTAATGGGCGGTTGCCACCATCCCCAGTTTTGAGGCTGATACTCGCTGCAGCCTGAGCCTTTCCGCCTCTTTCTTCACTATTTGCGCTCCTCGAGCAGGAACTCTGCAAGAAGAAGCGTGCGCTGCATGATGCTGACGCGGCTCACGGATTCCTTGTAAGTGTTGAGCTCCCTGGCAACTGGCCCCACGCCGCAGACAACTGGAACGCTCGGGGGGACCAGGCCCGCCACAGTGGGCCAGAGCGATGTCTCATCGTCCACTGGAATCTGCCATTTCTGGGCTGTGTCCTTGAGCCTGTTCAGAAGGGTGCGGTTTCGGTTGCGGTCCCTCATGGGGGGCCTGTCCGAGACCAGCGAGAGGGCTGTCTTTACTCCCCCGCCCCGTATGGTCTCCCTGATGGACTCCTCTGCCCTGTCGGCGACCTTATGGTCAAGATATGACAGAAGGATTGTTACCTCTATCCTGTAGGGCAGAAGCATGGGCGAGGCCTCCGTCTTTATATCAACGGCGGAGATGGACAGCTTGTCCTTGCTCGAGGAGAGTTTGATCACCTTGCCTATCCTGTCCAGCATCCATCTCAGTGGCTCTACGCTCTTTGTTGACTGGCCCAGCCTCAGGGACCTGCCCTCTATCCCGAGCAGGTACTTGCGCTGTCCCCTGCGTTGTGTTATGAGGTTGTCGCCGGGATTGCCGGGCCAGAGGACCAGGACGCTGCGTGCCTTTTCCGCTGCCTTCCTTATGGTCTCCTGACTGTACCTGCAATCGTGCCCCAGGTCCGTATAGCACAGTATCCCGAGGGGCGTGGTGTTTAGCTTCCGCGCGTTTCTCAGGGAGCGCATGGCGAACTCCGCCATGGCCAGAGGGGCACGGGATGTGCCTATGCCTTCGCCCGAAAACCATCCCGGGTCCTTGCTGAATGGTATCCTGGACTGATGAGGGCTTCTGGGGATGTCCAGGCTCGCAAGAAGCAGGGTGCCTCCATCCAGGCCTCCCGGTGTCTGGTACGCCATCACATGGGACTCCTCATGAAAGGGCCTTGCGGGTTTGAGCCCGAGCTCCAGCATTGTCTCTTCAAGTTTGTTGGCGGCCGTCTGTATCCCCACAGGGTCATTGGTCCTGCCGATTATGGTGGACCATTCCCTGACCCTGTGCTCAAGCTTGTCCCGGTTGGCCGTTATGTAGCTGAAAACAGCAGATGATGCGTCTCTTTTACTTCTCTTCAGCTGCGGGGGATCGGGAGTGCCGAAGTAGCGGGCGCTGGCAACCTCAACGAGACGGTTGATAAGCGCAGGGAAATTAAGGCCCATGTGTTCAGCTGCGGCAACGTATGAGCCGTGTTCCCCCAGGCTCGGGAGGCTGTTTATCTCAAGGACGTAAATGTTGTCGTCCTTGTCAAGCCGCATATCCACGCGTGCGCAATCAAAGCACTCCAGTGTATTGAATGCCCTCAGGGCTATCTCCTGCGCCTTGGCAGTGAGCTCGGGACTCAGGTCCGCAGGACACTTTATCCCCACGGTCCTTCCTGACTTGTGTTTCTTGTCCTCCATTGTATATATCCTTGGGCCGTCACCCCCAAAGACCAGTTCCGCCGGGGAGAAGAGTTCCGGGGGATCGTTTCCCAGAAGGCCTACGTTTATTTCCCTGCCCTCAATGTACCTTTCCACCAGCACCGGCTGCCTGAACTTCTCGAATATGATGGCGGAAGCTTCTCTTAGTTCCTCCTCCGAGTTGACTATCCTTATGCCCATTGAGACCGCTTCGTTCTTGGGCTTCACAATGAGAGGGAACTCCAGCTTCGGCGTCTTGAAGCCCGGGGCGTCAAGCACGGCAAAGTCCGGGGTGGGTATGTCCTGCTGGCGGAACATCATCTTGGCAACCACCTTGTCCAGTGACAGGGAGTGAGCCAGGGGGCCAGAGCCAACATAAGGGATGCCCACCATCTCAAGTATGCTGGGTATATGAGTGTACCTGGCCTGTCCCTGTATACCGTAGGAGATATTGAAGACCATCCCGGGCCTCTCGCCTTTGAGGACCTGGGGCATGAAATCCTCCAGCCTGTCGATGATGTCCTTGTCCCCCTCAAGTGCTATGGCCTGGTGCCCGCCCTGTTTCAGGCTGTCGGTAATTCTCTTTACAGCCTTGAGGCCGTACTTCTCCTGGTTGGGCATCCCGAAGAGGTTGATGACCTTCTTGCTCTCCCTGTTATAGACTACCGCTACCTTCAATCCATACCCCCTGCGCATTTTCAGTTAGCAAGACCAGGCCCCCCCCAGGATTACAGCATAGTTTAAAGGTATCATATATCAGGATAAAAATCATCACAGAAAGGCATGGGCCTCTGTAGGTTTGCCATGTTGACCGAAGATATGTGCTCTTTAAGAATGTACAGCCAAGCGGAATGGCAGGACCATAATAAGGCTCAGGAGTTCTGGTCTCTCCCTGCCTTCTTTTTTGCGTCCATGTAGTCACTGTGATCGAGCCACAGGAGGTCGGATATCTTGCGGGCGTAGTGTTCCTCGTACTTGTCAATCCTGCCGTCGGCAAGGATTATCCTCCATATGCCCTCAAGCAGGGTGACCTTCTCCTGGCGGGTCATCTTCTCGTTGGCGAACCGTGTGAACCGGTGGAGGTCCACGGCATTCTCCCTCTCCGCCCGGGCCAGCACCATGAGCTCGTCAACATGATCCTGCCTAAGTCCGTACATGGATTTGAGCGTGTCCACAACGTGCTCCAGTTCTTCTCTTGAGCAGTGGTAATCGGAATGTGCTGCCTCAAGCAGCAGTATGCCTGAGAGAAGGCCTGTATTGATCAGGCCGGTATCCTCGCGGGAGGCGTCCCCGCTGTTGATCCCTATGGCCTTCATTATCAGGTTCAGCATGATATCAGCAGGCCGCCTGTTACTTCCTGCGGCTGAGTGTATAGTCGGCTATCTCAAAGAGGTGATCGCGCTCAGTGCAGCCGGGGAACACCGTAAGGTCCTTTTTAGCTTCTTCTATCAATGAGAGAGCTCTTTCGCGGGTCTCTTCAAGTGCCTTGTATTTTTTGAACAGCTCCATCATTCTCTTCAGACCCGGCTCGGTCACTCCATTATCCAGAAGGGCGGATATCTCTTTCCGCTCGCTCCCGGAGGTGTGCCTCAGCAGGTAGATAAGAGGCAGGGTGACCTTGCCTTCGTCCAGGTCCTTTCCCAGTTCCTTTCCGAATGCCTCATCGTCTGCGCTGTAGTCCAGTATGTCGTCGGCGACCTGGAAGGCGTTTCCCACCTTCATGCCGTAGTCGGCCAGGGCCCTTTCCTGTTCCTGAGGGCATCCCGAGAGGATGCCGCCTATCTGGCAGGCCGCGGATATGAGAGCCCCCGTCTTTGCGGAGATGATGTCAAAGTACTCATCCTCGGTGATCTCCACGCTGTGTGAGCGCTCCAGCTGCTTGAGCTCTCCCTGGGTCATGCGGGTTGTGGCGGCCGAGAGTGCCTCGTTTATCCTGTGGTCGCGGTGACCGATGGTGAGCTTCAGGGCATTGCTGTACATGAAGTCGCCTGCCAGCACCACTACCTGGTTGCTCCAGAGTGCGTTGGCCGAGGGCTCTCCCCGCCTGGCCTCGGCCTCGTCCACCACATCGTCATGCAGGAGGGAGGCTGTGTGGATGGACTCGATGATGGAGGCGAACTTGATATGGTCGTCTCCCCGTTCTGCGGGGTCGTATCCGGCCATGCCGGCGCTGAGCATCAGGAACAGGGGACGCATGCGCTTGCCCCCGCTCTTCACTATATGCCTCCCTATGGCCTGGATGAGGAGCACGTCGCTCTGGAATATCTCTATGAGCTTGTCCTCCACCCTCTTTATCTCGCCTGAGTAGAGGTCGAATATGTGGCCTATGTCCGACATGCCTAGAGCCTTGCCTTCTCTATTGCTGCCTCGGCGTTTGAGCCCTGTTCTGCGAGCAGGTGCAGGTCCTCAGGCCTGAAGGCGCCCTTTTCGGTGATGATGGCTGTGACATATCTTGCCGGCGTTACATCAAAGGCAAGGTTCCTGCACTTGACCCCTTCGGGGGCCACCATGAGGCTGCCGCATATGTTGTATACCTCGTCCTGGCCGCGCTCCTCTATGGGGATCTCGTCCCCCGAGGCCATGGTGAAGTCTATGCTGCTGATGGGTGCGGCCACGTAGAAAGGGATATTGTTCTCCTTTGCAAGGACAGCCACCATGTAGGTACCTATCTTGTTGGCCACGTCCCCGTTGCGGGAGGTCCTGTCCGTTCCAACTATCACCAGGTCTATCTCTCCCTTGCGCATCAGGGCGCCCGCGGAGTTGTCTGTTATTAGGGTCACGTCGATACCGCTCTGCATGAGCTCCCACGAAGTAAGGCGTGCGCCCTGAAGGAGGGGGCGGGTCTCGTCGGCAAATACGCTTATGCGCTTGCCTTCCTCCGAGGCTATACGCATGGGCGCCGTGGCCGTTCCGTAGCCTCCGGTTGCAAGGCTTCCGGCGTTGCAGTGCGTAAGCACCCGGGCCCCGTCCTTTATGAATGCGGAACCCCACCTGCCGATGGAGCGGTTAATCTCTATGTCTTCGTCCAGTACACGCTGGGCTTCTTCGAAGAGTGCGGCCTTGATCTCATCCACCGGGCGTCCCCTCATGCCCTCGATAAAGGCCTTCATGCGGTCGATGGCCCATCTGAGATTGACAGCCGTGGGCCTTGTGGCCAGCAGTTCCTCAAGCGCAGGCTCAAGACCTTTAACGAACCCGTCATGGTCCTGAGAGCTAACGTCCCTGGCCGCAAGAGCCACACCCATTGCCGCAGTTATGCCTATGGCGGGCGCGCCGCGCACGTTCATCTCCTTTATGCACCTGCCGGTCATATGATAGTCTGTGCAGGGTATGTACTCCACCTTGTGAGGGAGGGCCACCTGGTCCAGTATCATGGCCTTGCCGTCCTCCCAGTACATTGTCTTAACCATCTTCAAGAACCTCCGTTATCTCTTTCCCCGTACGTCTCAATATAACGCTGATAATGCTTGCGGCTGGCCCCGAGTAACCGCGGGCCGGGAGTTATCGTGCCTGCAGCGCCGGCAGCAGGGTGGTGACAATAATCCCTGCGGTCAGAACGATGATTGCTGTCACGGTCGCCCATGAGATGATATTATAGGCCCTAGGGTTCGTGTACTCGCCCATTATCTTCTGGTTGTTGACCAGCGAGAGTGCGTACACAAGGACGAAGGGCAGCAGCAGGCCGTTGATAACCGACGACATAAGCATCAGCATGACAAGCGGAGCGCCGGGCACAAGTATTATAACAGAACCGGCCACTATCATAAACGTGTATATCCACATGAACTCAGGGGCTTGGTTAAAGGACTTGTTGACCCCCCGCTCCCAGCCCATGGCCTCGCAAATGTAGTATGCAGTGGCCAGTGGGACTATGATGGCGCCGAGAAGGGATGCATTTGCAAGGGCCAGTCCGAACATCAGGGCAGCGTACTTCCCGGCGAGTGGGGCAAGGGCCACAGCAGCCTCGCTTGCCTCGTTTATCCTTATGCCTCTGGGGAACAGGGTCGCGGCGCAGGCCACTATGATGAAAAAGGCTATGATGTCCGTAAGGAAGCATCCGGTTATGACGTCCAGTCTTGCGATTTTGTACTGGCTCTTTCTCAACCCTTTCTCAGCAATGGAGGACTGCAGGTAGAACTGCATCCAGGGGGTTATGGTGGTGCCGATTATTGCGATGGAGAGGAGCAGGTACTCGGGGTCCTTGCTCATGGACGGCACTAGGGTTCCCTTTGCCACCTCAGACCAGTCGGGACCTGACATGAAGCCCGAGACTATGTAGCCGAAGTACAGGAGGCAGGCAAAGAGCAGCACTCGCTCAACAGTGACATAGCTGCCTTTTGTGACCAGCAGCCATATGGCCGCCGCCCCGGTGGGCACTACTATGTATTTGCTCATGCCGAATATCTCCATGCTGGCCGCCAGGCCCGCGAACTCGGCCACCGTTGTGCCGAAGTTTGCCACGAATAGACCCAGCATCATGTAGAAGGTCGCCCTGACCCCGTAATTCTCCCGGATGAGGTCGCTGAGGCCCTTGCCCGTGACCACACCCATGCGGGCCACCATCTCCTGCACTACCACAAGCGCCACGGTGGTGGGTATCAGTGTCCATAGCAGGGAGTAGCCGAAGCGTGCGCCCGCCACCGAATATGTGGTTATGCCCGCTGCGTCGTTGTCGATATTGGCCGTGATGATGCCGGGGCCCATTACCGACAGGAAGAAGAGCATCCTCTTCCAGCGCTTGCTCACACGCTTCTCCTCTTCTTGCGGGCCTGCTTGGGCAGCAGGAGATCAAGGATGTCGTCAACCGTGATTATCCCGATGAGGCAGGTATCGCAGTCAACCACCGGGAGGGCGAAGAGGTCGTATTTGGAAATTACCGCGGCAACCTCCATCTCGTCTGCCTCGGGCCTCACGGACTTTATGTTCGTCTCCATTATGCTCCCAAGCGTGGTGGCTGACTCAGAGAGCAGCATGTCCTTGAGCGAGAGCACTCCCACCAGCCTCTCCTCCTCGTCTATGATGTATACGTAATAGACGGACTCTATCTCGGGGGCGTCTTTTTTGAAGCGAAGCATCGCCTCTGCAACTGTCATGCCGGGGGGGTAGCTGATGTACTCTGTTGTCATCAGTCCTCCGGCAGTATCCGATTCGTGCCCCAGGAGCTCCTGGATGTCCTCGGCATCCTCGTCCTCTATCTGTTTCAGTAGCTCGCTGGCCAGATCGCTGGGAAGCTCGTTGATCAGGTCGGCAGCAGCGTCCGGCGACATCTCCTCGATTATCCCGGCAGCCGCCTCCGCGGACATGTCCTTGATGATGGTGGCCTGGGTGTCTATCTCGAGCTCCGATATGGCCTCTGCGGCCGTCTCCGGGTCCAGGTTCTGTATGAACTCCAGCCCTTCCACGGGGGACACCTGGCTCAGGAGGTCCGCCAGGTCCGCCGGGTGCAGTTCCTCCACCATCTGGCGTGATACGGTGAGGCCTATGGTTGAGAGCTTGGGCTGTATGGGCTGCATGTAGTTCCAGCTGATGAGATGCGAGGGCAGCTTTACGCGGAAGAACTTGAGCAGGCTCTCTCCTTTGCGCTCCAGTCCCATGCGCCTCAGTATGCCCCTCATGCCCACGTCCACTGCGGTAAGCACTGCATCGGTGCGGTAGCCCTCAAGTTTTATATCGTTGACGCGCACCACCTTGGCCCCGTTGGCGTCCACTATCTGTTTGTCCAGTATGTCGCGGAGCGCCAGCAGGTCCTCCTCCCCGTCCATGTCGTAGGGGGCGGCGTTCTTCAGGTCCTGGGTGGTTGAGATTATCCGCTTGTTAAAGAGGTTCATTGACTCCCATGGTATTCGGAAGGAGTCCTTTCTGCGGGAGATTATGAGGGCGTCGAGCTTGGGCAGGGGTTCGCCCTTGACAAGCACTACGTCCTTTATCGTCCCAAGCTCGTCCCCTGCAGGGTCGAGGATGGGCTTGCCGAGTATCTCGCTTATGAACAGCTCTCCGAAAAGTGGCATGGCTCACCGCCTGTGCGAATTTGATTTAATCTTATAGTATAAATCAATCAGGTATGAAATGGCTCCCGCCAAAGGGCTGGGCTCCCCTGGGCGCTTTCGGGCTTTTATGGTATTTCCAGGCGAGGCTTTATATCTACAGGTTATAATGACCGGGACCTGACGAAAGCCTCAAGTATGTAATCCGTTCCTGTCTCTAACTTTATTGATCAAATCTGATTTTAGGCAGAAGTTGTGATACAATTTTACTGTATTACATGAAGTTCCGCAGAGGTGGATATGTCGGACCAGACCATCAGGATGCTTGAGAAGTACTCTGAACACGAGCTGAAAGTCTCGGAGCTGTACACGCTTTACTCTGACCTCTTCCCGGAGGACAGGAGTTTCTGGTTCAATATGGCCCTGGAGGAAAAGAACCACGCATCTCTTATAAAGAGCAGCACCCTCTATGTAAAGCTTGGAATGCTTCCCAAGCAGATGATCTACGATTGCATTGAGAACGCTGAAAACACGATTGTCGAGATGAGCGGCAGGATAGAACAGTACCTTGCTCTTACCCCGCCCAAGTGCGAGGCTTACAGGTTCGCACTACTGGTGGAGCGGTCGCCCTGCGAGGCACATTTCAAAGATGCCATGCTTACCCCTTCTGATGACAAGGTCATGCAAATATTGCAAAAGATATGCCGGATGGATGCGTTTCATTTCACAAGGGTGGATAGTATGATGGAGAAGCTCAAGTGCCATTCCGTGGACGATGAGTGAGACAGGCCTGACAGGGCACATTGAACGCTAATTATGTATTATTCGGGACGCAGGGAACGCCCCTCTGAAACTTCAACGTCCTTAATATATTCAACTGCATGCTTCCGTATGCAGACTTAGATGCACCTGCACATGATAAATATTCCTCAGGAGGTTTTGATTATGAAGAGTGGATTCATGCTGAAGGCTGTTATTCTTGCTGTTCTGGTGGGCCTCATTCTGCCTGCGATGGCCTTGGCCAACGACCTTACGGATTTCGTCCGCAACCTCAGTGTTGAGGCCAAGGCCGACCCCAGCGGGTTCAGGGCAAGGCTCCGCGCTCAGTTCCCCGTGCCCGGCGGAACCCTTGACCTTGTGCTCAGCAATGTTACGGACCCGGCCGACGCATACATGATGCTCAGGGTGGGCGAGGTATCGGGCCAGCCGGTGGAGAGGGTGCTTGACGTATACAAGGTAAACAAGGGCAGGGGCTGGGGCTACATAGCCAGGCAGATGGGCATAAAACCCGGCTCAGCGGAGTTCCATGCGCTCAAGGACGGCCCTTCCGGGAAATCCAAGGGCAAGTCAAAGAGCAAGTCAAAGGGCAAGAAGAATAAGTAGCCTGTGCAGTGAAACGCTCCATAGGGTCCATCTGCAATGCTATGGAGCGTTCCACTCCTTTTTGTGGCACTTGTAGCAAGTGGGGGCTCCAGACCACGATCCGTTTGGCGGGTCTGTGAGCTGTCCAGCGTCATTTGGTAATCCGTCTCCATGGCAGTACTGCGCTATACCAGGGTAGGAAGGCGAGCAGCTGGAGGCGTTCTTGCCGATGTTGCCGAGATAGTTGTCATGGCTGCCCCTGGGGTTGCTCCAGAGGTTGGGGTGCATCATGTAGGGCGAGGGGGCCGGTCCGCCAAGGTGGCATTCATAGCAGCTGACGCCGGAGGCCCCGCCAGTATAGTCGGTCCCGTGACAGCTGCTGGTAGCGCATGTGGTGTTGTCACTTCGGGCAGTCAGGGAATGGTCCGTTTCCCAGGAGACAGCGTTGCTGTGTCCGGTGCTTGTGCTGTGGCACAGCGTATTGTTGAAACAGTTGTAGGGCGTTCCCGGAGGCGCAGGGGATGCAGACTGCCCTGCATGACAGGTGGCGCACACATCAGCGTTCTGAACGCGGGTGTCCTGGTGAGTACGGCTTCCGCCTGTCCCGTCCCACGGTGCTGGGGAATGGGGGATGCCCTGGCCGTGGCATGAAGCAGAATAGCAGCCTGCACTTAGTAGTCCTCCGTCAAAATCAGCCCCATGACATCTGCTGCAGTACTGGAATCCTTTCATGGGTCCGGTAAGCTCCTTGGCGTCCGCCCCATGAAGGTCAGGATTGTTCCACCCGGCATCGTGCCTATGGCAGGCCATGCCGTTAAATGAAGGAGTGAAACAGCTTACTGATGATATCCCGCCTCGGAGATCTGTTCCATGGCATTCCTGGCATATGGCGGTATTATCAAGCAGCGTTCTGCCATGGAACTGCGGCCAGTCGGCCGAATGCGTCCCTGTCTCCGGGTCGAAGATCGCGGTGCTTTGCTGGTCGCCACACCCCGAGAGAATTATAAAAGCCAGTACCAGGAGCATAACCGATATTTTGACGTGTCTCATTACTTGTGACATAGCATGCACTTCCTGTTATTCCCCCGACCGTGGCATCGGAAGCACGGGGCCGGGTCTATTTTTGCGTCTATCTTGTGTCTGGTAATATAATCACCCCTGTGGGGCATCATGCGCTTGGGATCTTCCGTGAACTTCTCGCTGGGCTTGACCTCTTCCTTTCCAGCGTGGCAGTCTGCGCAGAATGACTGGGCGTGGCAAATGGAGCATAGCGCCTCGTTCTGTGCGGCCCTGAACCTGTGCTCACTGAACCATCCGGGCAGATGTTCTATCCCGAAGTCCTTGTCATCATGGCACTGGCTGCAGAGGCCGTTGTCAACTTCGATGGGGTGCCGCTCGGGCAAATTGTCCGCCTGTGCCAGAGTAGCCCTGAATGCCATGCAGGACAGGAAGAGAAGAGATACAAGGATGATCGCTTTGGCGCGCACTGTTGTCGTCATATGGCTCCGAACCTGTAGTTGAGCTTCATCATCGCCCGTGTCTCGCTGGTGAAAAGCGGACTCTCCTCATATGTTACCTCAAGGCTGGCCCTGAGGTCCTTCAAAGGCTGATACCCCAGTGCTCCGGTGGCGGAGAGCGTCCTGCCGATCCCCGCGCTCTTGAGGTCGTAATCCACAGTGGAGAGGTCGGCCGTGATATCGGCATTCCTGCGTGTATATGAACCGTACGCCCTGTACATGGTGTATCTGAGCACATCCGTGTCGCCCTCTGCCCGGTCAATGGACAGGCCCGCAAGCTTATTCTCTCCAGCATATGTGATGCCGGCGCCGAAGGAACCGGCGCTTCCGGAAAGCTGGTAATCCAGCATCCTGTAACGGGCTGACAATGTGATGGAGCTGTTTAGAGAGAACTCCATTCCCACTGTCCCGGAATTTACGGATTCATCGGGATTGAGCCAGAGCGTGCTGAAGGCCGCCGAGGTGGTGGAGTTGAAGAAGTGTGCATAATCTATTTGAGAAATCTCTCCATGTATCCTCATGGAATCACTGGGGGAAAAGGTCAGGCGGTAGGTATGCTCCATCCATCCCGATGTGACCATGTTATAGGACGACATCCCGTTGAGGGAAAGCCGGCTGAGCGGCTTGAGCCAGAGGTCCACCCCGTACTCCTCCCTGAAATCCGAGCCGTCGTTGTCTTCCTTAAGGTAGGAGGCGCCGACCTCGTATTTTCCTTTGAGGTGATGGGACAGCCTGCCTCCGTAGATGGCGTCTCCGCCCCTGTTGTCCATATCCAGCTCAGGCGGAGAGCCTCCGAAAAGGGAAGCACTGAACCCCCCTGCCTGTGTGCTGATATGGATGCCGTCTATCTGTTCGGACGCTGCGCCTGCGAAAACGAACTGCCGACCCAGGCTGACCCGTGAGTTTATGGAGTTGACCGGGACAGCAACGTAGGCATAGGACAACTCGCCCTCGATGCGGTCTCCGTCCACCGGACCGTCGAGCGTATACCTTCCCCACCCGCTTGCGTAAAGGGAGATGCCCTTATCGCCTGCATTGGTGAAGGAGAGGTCAACGTACTCGTATATCCTGTATATCCTTTCCTTGAAGATGTTCTCTCTGGCATTGAGCATGGTCTGGCTCTTTCCGGAAATATCAGCCGAAAGGGCTGATATAGGAAACAGGATTATTGCAAGAAGAATGGAGACAGGGATGAAAAATGGCTCTGTTCTGCTCATCGTCTGCATGGGCATATTATATCCCATTTAAGTATCGATAGTCATTATCGCCATACTCTGTGAAGATAACCGTCCCTGATCATGCGAACATCACTCAAGGGTGTGAGTGGAGAGCGGGAATGCAGCTTGTTAGGATACAGAGGTAGTATACAGTTGCATGCCACGAAAACTCCCTAAATATCAATACCTTTTGCTGTGCGCAGGGGACTTTCAGGATACTAGGGGCACTCTTTTGTGCAAGTTGTTGCGGTCCTTTCATATGTGATATTATTAATATTCGGCAGAGGCTCGGGCCAGGAAAGCATATAAGGGTATAGATGAAGAGATATGACGCCAAGAAGATAAGAAACTTTTCCATAATAGCGCATATAGACCACGGAAAATCCACGCTGGCGGACAGGCTTCTGGAGTTCACGGGGGCTGTTGAAGCCCGCGACATGGAGGCGCAGCTCCTGGACTCAATGGACCTGGAGCGCGAGCGCGGCATTACCATCAAGGCCCACTCTGTCCGGATAGAGTATAAGGCAAAGGATGGCGAGACGTACATTCTGAACCTGCTGGACACCCCCGGGCATGTGGATTTCAGCTACGAGGTATCCCGCTCCCTGGCTTCCTGCGAGGGGGCCCTTCTTGTGGTGGACGCTTCGCAGGGACTTGAGGCCCAGAGTCTAGCAAACGCCTACCTGGCCATTGAGAACAATCTGGAGATAATCCCTGTTATCAACAAGATAGACCTTCCGGCCGCGGACCCTGAGCGCATACGCGAACAGATAGCCGAGACCCTCCCCCTTGACATGGAGGACACTGTTCTAACCAGCGCAAAGAAAGGCATTGGCACGGAGGAAGTCCTTGAGGCCATTGTCAGGAAGGTTCCCTCGCCCGGAGGCGACTCCGAGGCGCCGCTGAGGGCTCTGATATTCGATTCCTGGTTCGACAACTACCGCGGGTCCATAGTACTCCTCAGGCTATTTGACGGCACATTGAAGCCCGGCATGAGGGTAAAGCTCATGTCCAGCGGCAAGATACACGAAGTGCTGGAGGTGGGTTATTTTACGCCAAGGCAGGTGATATCTGATGACCTCAGGGCCGGTGAGGTGGGATACATGATAGCCGGAATAAAGACCATCTCCGACACCAAGGTGGGCGATACGGTCACGGATGAGGCCCGCCCCGCACTGGAGCCGCTTGCCGGGTACAAGGACATAAGGCCCATGGTATTCAGCGGGCTCTACCCCACTGATACCAGGGACTACGAGAACATGCGGGACGCCCTTGACAAGCTGTCCCTTAACGACGCCTCGTTCAATTACGAACCGGAGAGTTCCGTGGCCCTTGGTTTCGGTTTCCGATGCGGGTTCCTGGGCCTCCTGCATATGGACATCATCCGCGAGCGGCTGGAGCGGGAGTTCAATATGTCGCTGATCAGCACCACGCCAACCGTGAAATTCAAGGCAACGGACGCAAAGGGCCAGACCCATATGATCAATAGCCCTACGCAGTGGTCCAATGCTTTTGAGCGTGTGGAAGAGCCCTATGTGAAGGTTACCATATTCGTTCCGGACGAGTTCGTGGGCCCCATACTGGATCTCTGCCAGAGCCGGATGGGTGTGCAGAAGGACTTCAGCTATGTGGGCAAGGAGCGTGTCATGCTGGAGTACGAGATGCCACTGAGCGAGATACTCTGGGACTTCTTTGACAAGCTGAAGTCCATGTCCAGGGGGTATGCCTCCATGGACTACGAGCCCATTGGCTATCGGGACGCGGACCTTGTGAAACTGGATATACTCATAAACGGAGAACCTGTGGACGCACTTTCCTTGATAGTTCATAAGGATAAGGCGTATTATAGAGGGCGGCATGCTGTGGATTCGCTCAAGGAGTTCATTCCGAGGCAGATGTTCGTAGTGGCGATCCAGGCGGCAATTGGCGGCAAGATAATAGCCCGCTCCTCGGTGTCGGCAATGAGGAAGGACGTCACCGCCAAGTGTTATGGCGGAGACATAACCCGAAAGCGAAAACTCCTTGAGAAGCAGAAGGAGGGCAAGAAGAAGATGAAGCAGATAGGAAAGGTTGAGATTCCCCAGGAGGCGTTCCTCTCGGTTCTCAAGGTGCAGGAATAGAATGCAGAAGAACACGGATATAATCGGAACACCTGAGGCGCAGGGACATGATTCCCCGGCCCATGGGATTGATCAAAAAGGAAGTGCATCAGCCTCGACCAGAAAGATCGGCAAGAGCATGTTCAGGGAGTACGTGGAGGCCATTGTCATGGCCCTCGTGCTGGCCCTTGTGCTCAGGGCATATGTAATAGAGGCGTTTAAGATACCCTCGGGCTCAATGATACCCACTCTTGTCGTGGGCGACCATCTCCTTGTGAACAAGATGGTTTACGGAATAGACCTTCCCTTTGTGGATGACAAGGTGCTTGTTTACAGAAATCCCCACCGGTACGATATTATTGTATTCAGGTACCCCAAGGACCCAAGCAAGAATTTCATCAAGAGGGTTATTGGTGTCGGGGGTGACAAAGTGGAGATGAAGGACAAGGATGTATATGTGAACGATCAGAAAATAGAGGATTCCTTTGTCCAGCATACTGACGAAGACGTATTGCCGGCGAAGATGAGCAAGCGGGACAATTTCGGGCCCATAACGGTCCCGGAGGGAAAGGTCTTCGTGCTCGGAGACAACCGCGACGACAGTCATGACAGCAGGTACTGGGGTTTTGTGGACCTCAACGAGATAAAGGGCAAGGCGATGTTTATATACTGGTCATGGGACGGGGACCGCAGCAGGCCCAGGTTAAGAAGAATCGGGAGAGGGATAAAATGAAAAAATTACTTGGTAACCTAGTTTTCCTTTTGTTGGTCGTTGGACTTGTTGTAGGCGTTCACGCCGGTATTAAATACGGACAGCCTAATTATGTGCACTGGACATTCAAGAGCAATGCTAAGGAACTTGAGAGGATCACATATAGCAACCTGGCGAGCTTCCAGGAAAAGGTAATAAAACAGATGAAGGAAGACGGTGTCCCGGTTAATTACGACAAGATCGACCAGAACGCCAAGTTCTATGAGGACAGACAAGGCGTTAGGCACGCGGAAATTTTCTGGACGGTCCATGTGGATTACTACGGCTTTTTCCCAAGGGACTTCAATTTCAAAGTAGAAGTTGCAAGGTAGCTCAGGCGGATGTTTACCGGGCTTATCGTCGAGATGTGGGAGGTGGACTCCCTCAGGCCATCTGCAACGGGCATGACCATCGTTCTAAGGGGAGGGCCTGCAGCCAAAGGGGCTGAGGTAGGCGACAGTATTGCGATAAACGGCGTTTGCCTGACCGTTACTTCCGTGAATCAAGGCCGGCTGAGTTTTGATGCGTCTTCTGAGACCCTCAAGAGCACAGGACTGGGGTCTCTCAGGCCCGGAGAAAAGGTTAATATCGAGCCTGCGCTCAGGGCTGACGGGAAGCTAGGGGGGCATTTTGTCACAGGCCATGTGGACGCAGTGGGCAGGATACGCCTTATCGAGAAGGACGGGGAAGCCTGGAGGATAGAGGTCTCTGCCTCTGATGATGTTCTCAGATATCTCGTTGACAAGGGCTCGGTTGCGGTAGATGGTATAAGCCTCACCGTAGTAAAGGTCTTTGAGGACTATTTTACCCTAGTAATTATTCCGCATACAGCCAAAATAACAACCATAGGCTTCAGGAAGCCAGGGGACGAGGTAAACCTTGAGGCTGATATAATTGGCAAATATGTCCACAGATTCCTGAACCGCGGACAGGATGCCTCTGATAGCGGAGGCGGCAGTCTGACAGATGCCCTGAGAAAAAGCGGTTTCATGGCTTAAATAAAAGGGCCGCGCCTTACCGGCTGTTGGCCACTTTGGATTTAAAGGAGAGAGGTTTGAAGAAGAGCTACAGTTTCAATACGATTGAAGAGGCGATCTCTGACATAAAGAGCGGGAAAATGGTCATCCTGGTCGATGACGAGGACCGTGAGAATGAGGGTGACCTCTGTATGGCAGCAGAGAAGGTGGCGCCTGAGGACATTAATTTCATGGCCATGTACGGCAGGGGGCTTATCTGCCTTTCCATGACCCCTGAGAAGATTGACGAGCTGGAGCTCCCAATGATGGCTGACGTTAACACTTCTTCCTTTGGCACCGGTTTCACCGTCTCAATAGAGGCAAAGAAGGGTGTTTCAACTGGCATATCGGCTAAGGACAGGGCCGTCACAATACAGACCGCAGTTAACCCTGATTGCACCCCTGGGGACCTGGCGAGGCCCGGGCA
>Ga0224496_10000710_pt1 | contig 22671 bp, 19 predicted proteins | sample SF_Jul11_sed_USG_2_FD_168127 | JGI IMG/M metagenome (GOLD analysis project Ga0224496, IMG submission 168127) | Sediment microbial communities from San Francisco Bay, California, United States - SF_Jul11_sed_USGS_8_1 | ecosystem: Environmental > Aquatic > Marine > Sediment | place: USA...
TTATCGACTAGCTGTCGAGTAAATCCCGGCAGCTTAATTGTTGCCCGGTAAGCCCGGCACTTTCCGTGCTGCAAAGATACAGGAACGGGTTGACCACATCGGCCGGCATGTTGAGTTCGGAGCTGTTGGTGCCGGGATAGGCAATGCGATACATCGAGGTCAGCACGGGGCCTGTATCCAGGCTGTTGACCCGAATAAAAGTGTTGGACTCCAGTTCATCGGCGAGAATCTGCATGAGGCTCTCCAGGCCGGCCTTGGCGACCGCGTAGGCGCCCCAGTAGGCCTTGCCCTTGCGTCCGGTTTCATCTGACACGAACAGGACCGAGGCATTATCGCTCGCATTGAGCAGGCCAAGACAGGCGGTGGTCAGCAGATAGGGCGCATGCAGGTTCACCTGCATGGATTCCAGCCACATTTCATTGTCGTAGTTGGCAAACGGTACCAGCGCGCCGAGCCAGGCCGCATTGTGCACCAGGCCATCGAGCCGGCCGAATTCCTGTTCGAGGGTTTTAGCCAGTTGCGTGTAGTCATCCGGTGTCGCACCCTGCAGGTCCATCGGGTAGAGGGCCGGTTCGGTATATCCGGCGGCAACGATTTCATCGTAGGCCAGTTCCAGTCCTTTGACGTCCTTGTCGAGCATGACCACGGTCGCCCCATGTGATGCCATGGCGTCGGCAACGGCGCGGCCGATGCCGTTGGCTGCGCCGGTCAGCAGGATAATTCTTCCGGATAGCAGGTTTGCTGCCGGTTGCCAGTCGGCAAGTGAGATGTGTTCGGCCATATCAGTGTGTCGTGTCGTTGTCTTCGCGTGATTCAACCTGCCGTGCCATGTGCTCGACCTGTTCGAGTTTGGGTGGTTCCTTCTTCGTGCTGATACCCAGCTCGGTGAACTTGCGTGCGCCGGGCAACACGCGCGAATCGTATGAGGAAACAGCCTTGTTATAGGCGCTGACACTGTTGTCCAGGCTGCGGCCCAGCTTGGCGAGGTGTTCGGCAAAGGTGGTTAGCCGGGTAAACATTTCCTGGCCGATTTCGCGGATGATGTCGGCGTTCTCCGCCAGTACTTCCTGCCGCCAGCCATAGGCGATGGCGCGTAACAGCGCGACCAGGCTGGTAGGTGTGGCGAGGATAACGTTTTGCGCGAGCGCATCCTCGATCAGGCTATGGTCGATTTCCAGTGCCGCGCTGAGAAACTGGTCGCCGGGTATGAACAGCACCACGAACTCGGGACTGTACTTGAGTTGCTCCCAGTAGGCCTTGGCGGACAGTTCCTTGATGCGGGAGCGAACATTGCGTGCGTGGCGAGTCAGGTGGTTCCTGCGTTCGTCATCACTGCTGCTCTCGACTGCAGACAGGTAGGCATCCAGCGGGGTCTTGGCATCGACCACGATCTCGCGGCGCTCGGGCATGCGAATAACCATGTCAGGCCGGCGATTGCCTGCGTCCGTCTTGACGGTGTCCTGCTCGGTAAAGTCGCAGTGTTCGACCATGCCGGCGAGTTCCACCAGCCGTTTGAGGGTCAGTTCGCCCCACTGACCGCGAACTTCCGGCCGACGCAGTGCCTGGACCAGGTTGCGTGTTTCATTCTGCAGCAGGCGATGCGACTCGGCCATGGTTTCCAGGTGCCGGGTGAGTGCGCCATGTGCCTGCATGCGCTCGTTTTCCATCTTGCGGACCTGGCTTTCGGTCTTGTCCAGTGCCTCGCGGATCGGTTTGACCAGGTTCTCGACGGCCTTTTCCCGTTTCTCGAGTTCGCCCTCGGCCTTGATGTGGAATTGTTCGAGATTTTCCTTCGCCAGTCGCAGGAACTGTGAATTGTTGCTCTGCAATGCCTCGGATGCCAGGGCGTTGAAGCTGTCCTTGAGCTGCTTGTTCATCTGCTGCATGGACTGGTACTGCACGTCTGTTGCCTTGCGCTCCAGTTCCAGGCTGATTTCCAGCTTCGCATTCTCATTGCGCAGGCGTGAAATTCGTCCTGAAAAAACCAGGAACGCGACCAGTGCGCCAAACACGGCCGCGCTGGCCAGTGCCGGTATCAGTATAAAGAGCAGTTCAGCAGGCATGATGCGCCATCATAGCACCAACCATGATGCGGTATCAGCGCTTGTCCAGCCAGGTCAGCAGCGCATCCGGTGTGCTGATGGCGGCGTCGGCCTGCCAGCTATCGGTATCGTCATCAGCCGCTATGTAACCGAACAGTGCGATCAGCGTATGCATGCCGGCATTATTCCCGGCCTCGATGTCGCGCCGCGCATCGCCGATGTACACGCATTGGGCCGGCAGCGAACCGGCCTGTTCGCAGGCATGCAGCATCGGGGCCGGGTGTGGTTTGCGTTCGCTGAGGGTATCACCGCTGACGACGCAGGCGGCACGCTCGTACAGGCCAAGGTCGCGCAGCAGCGGGTCGGTCAGCCAGCCGGGTTTGTTTGTCACGACACCCCAGTTAATGCCGCGATCTTCAAGCTGGTCGAGTAGTTGTGTAATGCCGGGGAACGGACGGGTCCTGCGTGAAATATTTTCCCGGTAAATATCCAGCAGCTGTTTGCGCAAACCGTCGAATGCCGGGTCGCCGGGCCCCAGTCCGAAGCCAAGCTCGATCAGCGCAATTCCGCCATGCGATACAACCGGTCGAATGTTTTCATAGGGCAGTGACTGGCGCCCGTTCTGTTCGAGTACCCTGTTCAGTGCGTCGGCAAGATCGGGCGCGGTGTCCAGCAATGTGCCGTCAAGATCAAACAATACGGTGCGGATGGTGTCCGCATCCGGGCGAATGCGCGAATTGCTCATGCGGTTTTGCGGAAGCAGGCCAGGTAATTGACCGAGACGTCCTTGCCCAGGCGGTATTCCTGTGTCAGCGGGTTGTAGGTCATGCCGGTCAGGTCAACCAGCTGCAGTCCGGCTGCACGCGCCCAGGCTTCCATTTCGGAAGGCCGGATGAACTTCTGGTAGTCATGCGTGCCTTTCGGCAACAGGTTCAGCAGGTATTCGGCGCCGACCACGGCAAACAGCCAGGCCTTGGGGTTGCGATTGATAGTGGAAAGAAATACGCAGCCATCGTCGGTGATCAGCTGTGCACAGGCTGCGATCGTCGTCGCGGGATCGGGGACATGTTCGAGCATTTCCAGGCAGGTAACGATGTCATAGCGACCGGCCTGCTCGCTGGCAACCTGCTCGGCGGTCGTCTGCCGGTAGTCGATATCGAGGCCGGATTCGTGCTGGTGCAGCCGTGCCACACTCAGCGGTGTCTTGCCCATATCGATGCCGGTGACGATTGCCCCGCGTTGCGCCATGCCCTCGGTCAGCAGGCCGCCACCGCAGCCGACGTCGATAACCTGCTTGCCCGCAAGGGGTGCAAGCCGGTCAATGTAATCGAGGCGCAGCGGATTGATGTCGTGTAACGGCTTGAACTCGCTGTTCGGGTCCCACCAGCGACCGGCCAGCCGTTCAAATTTTTCGATTTCGTCCGGGTCTACGTTATGCAGTGTTTCAGTCATCGTTGGCCACCGATCGTGTTCTGCCAGTTGCGTGCACGTGCGACAATATCCTCGCCATCGAGTGTGGTCAGCCGACGATTTTTAAGTAGATGTTGTCCGGCCACCCAGACGTCGGTGACCTGTTCGCGACCGCCGGCATAGATCAGTTGCGACACCGGTTCGTAAATCGGCAGGGTCTCGAGGGTGTCGAGGCGTATCGCCGTCATGTCGGCCCATTTGCCTTTTACCAGTGAGCCGGTTTCATCGGCCAGGCCAAGGGCGCGGGCACCGTTCAGGGTCGCCATCTGCAATACTTCGTGGGCCGGCAGCGCGCTGGCGTCACCGCTGACGGCCTTGCCAAGCAGGGCGGCACTGCGCATTTCGCCGAGCATATCGAGGTCGTTGTTGCTGGCGGCGCCATCCGTGCCGAGGGCGAGGTTGATGCCGGCCGCTGCCAGTGCCGCCGCCGGGCAGAAACCGCTGGCCAGTTTCATGTTGGATTCGGGGCAATACACGACATGGCCGCCGGCTGCCGCGTAGTCATCGATTTCCTCTGCGGTTAACTGGGTCATGTGCACGGCGACCATGTCGGGTGCGACCATCTCGAGTGATTGCAGGCGACTGAGCGGGCGTACCCCGGTTGTTTCCACCGCCTTGTCCACTTCGTCTGCGGTTTCATGCACATGCATGTGGATGCCGATGTCCAGTTCGTTTGCCAGCATGCGTATATGCTGCAACGGCTCGTCGGATACCGTGTAGGGTGCGTGCGGTGCGAACAGGGTGCTGATCAAAGGGTCACTGCGGTAACGGTCATGTATATCGATGCCCTTGGATATGTATTCCCGTGCGTCGGCGGCCCACACGGTGGGAAAGTCGAGCACGATCAGGCCCACGCAGGCGCGCATGCCGCAGGCGGCGGCGGCGCGCGCGGTGACGTCCGGGAAGAAATACATGTCATTGAAGCAGGTGGTGCCGGAGCGCAGCATCTCGGCCATGGCCAGCTGCGTGCCATCGTACACAAACTCTTCGTTGACCCAGCGCGTCTCGGCCGGCCAGATGTGTTCGTTCAGCCACTCGAGCAGGGGCAGGTCGTCGGCGAGGCCGCGCAGCAAGGTCATTGCCGCGTGCGTATGCGCATTGATCAGGCCGGGGATCAGCAGGTGACCGTCAAGCTCATGTTCGACGTCGGCCGTGTATTGCTCGCGTGCATTGTCGGTCGGCAGAATGTCCAGGATCCTGCCTTCAAGCACAACGAGGCTGTGATGCGAGAGCACCGTGCCGGCCGGTTCCACCGGTGCGATCCAGCGGCAGTGAAGTAGGCTGTCTGCTGCAGTCATGGGCATGCAGTATAGCGAAATACCTGCGACAGGGGTCAGCCTTCAATCCCGTTATTGCGCGCGTAGCCAGGCTGTAACGGGATTGAAGGGGATGACAGGCAGTTGCCCTCAGGCGGCGTTATGCATGTGCACATCGCGTTGCGGGTAGGGGATGCTGATACCGTTCTCGTCGAACGACAGCTTGATGCGTTCCATGAGGTCGGAACGGACCGCCCAGTAATCGGCGGTTTTTACCCACGGCCGCACATTGAAGTTCACGCTGCTGTCGGCAAGTTCCACCATGGCGACAGTGGGTGCCGGGTCCTGCAGGATGCGCTCGTCGGCGGCGAACGCGGCATTGACCAGTTCTTTCGCCTTGCGGATATCGTCGTCGTAGCCGATGCCGAACACCATGTCGATCCGGCGCGTGGGGCGGGCGGAGACATTGATAATGGGCCCGCCGTAGATGTGGCTGTTCGGGATAATGATCTCGCGGTTATCGCCGGTCTTCATGATGGTACTGAAGATGCGCACCTCTTCGATGACGCCGGCCTGGCCGGCAGCCTCGATGAAATCACCGACCTTGAACGGCCGGAAGATGATCAGCATGACCCCGGACGAGAAATTGGACAGCGAATCTTTCAGTGCCAGGCCAACGGCCAGGCCGGCGGCGCCGAACACGGCGATCAGTGACGTAGTCTGTACGCCGAGCTGGTCGAGTGCGGCAATCACCACGACCACCAGTAACGCCACGTAAAGAATGTTGCCGAGGAATGCGGTCAGCATGCCGTCCAGCTTTGCCCGGTTCATCATGCGTTCTGCAAAACGCGCAACCATCTTTGCGATCATTCGGCCAACGATAAAAATAGCGACTGCGACAGCGATCTTGATACCCCAGGGAATAACATAGGTGTCGATCATTTCGGGTTTCAGGTATTGCTCGATATTCATTATTTCCTCCCGGCAATAAAAAAAACCCACCGCCGTTACCGGCGATGGGCTTCTGTTTACACAGAGTCAGATGTTATCTGACTTGCTGGGTAACACCGATTTTCACATCAACCCGGCGGTTTTTAGCGCGACCTTCCTTGGTTGAGTTGTCGGCGACCGGGCTGGATTCACCCATGCCTGATACAGACATCAGGTTGCGGTCCACGCCCTTGGAAGCCAGGTAGTCACGTACTGTTGTAGCGCGACGTACTGACAGCTGCTGGTTGTAGGCCTCGGCTCCGACACTGTCGGTGTGACCAATGATCTTGACGTCTGTGACACGTGCTGTGCTGCCAATCTTGCTGGCCAGGTCGTCGAGCTGCTGCTTGCCTTCCGCCTTCAGGGTGTCCTTGTTAAAGTCGAACAGTGCACCGGCTGCCAGTGAAACATTCTCGTAAACGGGCTCTGCAGGCGGAGCAGGCGGAGGGGGTGGCGGAGCTTTCTTGGCTTCGACCACTGGTGCCGCACCACAATCAACGGTCTGGTCTTCAGCTTTCCATGAGCCGGTCCGGACGCAATTGCCGCTGCTGTCAGTAATGTACTGGCCGCCGCTGCCTGCGCTGCCAACGTAGCTTTGATTGGCCTTGCCGGCCTCGTGTGCCAGGGCTGTGCCGGAAAGCAGGATGCCTGCCGCAATGGAAGTCATGACTCCACCGATTCGCAAGTTGTTCTTCATTTGTACCACTCCTGTGGGATGTGTGTTGGTTAGAAAGCTGTACTCTCTGAAGCGTATTCTAGTCGCATATGATGATGCAAGCTAGCCTTCTGTGGCAGGTTTTTCCGGAATTAATCAGTACAATAGCCCGGTTTGCAGCAATTGACGAAAATTACAGGAGTCATGACCGTGGCAGAACCATCTTTCCATGCAATCGAATGGGCGGGAGACCGTCTGCGCCTGCTCGACCAGCGCCTGCTGCCGGGTGAGACCCGCTATCTCGAGTATACCGAAGCAGTGCCGGTCGCCGGGGCTATCCGGGACCTGGTGGTGCGCGGTGCCCCGGCGATCGGCATCACCGCGGCCTATGCGGTAGTACTGTCGGCCCGCCAGCATCTCGGCCGGGATGCTGACGGCTGGCAGGCACGGGTCGCGGCGGATATCGATGTACTGGCGGCGGCCCGTCCCACGGCAGTCAACCTGGTCTGGGCGCTGGAGCAAATGCGTACCTGTATGCAGGCCTTGCCGGACAACCCGGTAGCGGCGTTACTGGCCGAGGCCCGGCGTATCCATGACGAGGATGTCGCAGCCAATTACTGCATGGGCGCAAGTGGCGCAAACCTTATAAATAAAGGTGATTCGGTGCTCACGCACTGTAATGCCGGCGCACTGGCAACCGGCGGTTACGGTACCGCGCTGGGCGTCATCCGCAGCGCCTGGTCGGCGGGCAAGCTGCGTGATGTGTATGCCGGTGAAACGCGCCCGTGGTTGCAGGGTGCGCGCCTGACCGCCTGGGAACTGCTGGCAGACAACATTCCGACCACGCTGATTACCGACAGCGCGGCATCATTCCTGATGCAGTCCGGCAAGGTGCAATGGGTGATTACCGGGGCCGACCGGGTGACCGCCAACGGCGATGTGATCAACAAGATCGGTACCAGTCAGCTGGCCGTCAGTGCCCGTTACTACGGTGTCAGGATGATGGTGGTGGCGCCGTTGTCTACGCTCGATCTGGCCGTGCCGGACGGTCGCGACGTGGCCATTGAATGTCGCGCGGAAGAGGAGATTCTCGCCCTCGGTGGACAAACCGTGGCCGCCCGCGGGGCGCAGGCCTGGAACCCGGTTTTCGATGTGACCCCGGCCGGCCTGGTCGATTATCTGGTCACCGAGGCTGGCGTGGTGGCGGCGCCGGACCGTGAAAAGCTGCAGGCGCTGGTGGCAGGCGCTTCACCGGGTTGTACGACGGCCTGAATCGCGTAAAGCTGTCGCAGGCGGCCTCAGTGCCGCCAGAAATCGATATTTCCCGGGTGTAGTGGGGTAGACGACTGTGCTAAAATGGGCGGTCTTTATTGCCGTGGATGCCGCCAGAAGGAAATTACGGCATCGGCGCGAATTAGCAGGGAGTCGATTTAACCCGTCCATATGAACGATTTCGCGAAAGAAGTCCTGCCGGTCAATCTCGAAGACGAGATGAAACAGTCCTACCTCGATTACGCCATGAGCGTAATCGTCGGGCGTGCCCTGCCGGATGTCCGCGATGGCCTCAAGCCGGTCCATCGGCGGGCACTGTATGCGATGAGCGAACTGGGCAACGACTGGAACAAGCCCTACAAAAAGTCTGCCCGTATTGTCGGTGACGTGATCGGTAAGTACCACCCGCATGGCGACACCGCGGTGTACGACACCATTGTGCGCATGGCGCAGCCGTTTTCGCTGCGTTACATGCTGGTAGACGGGCAGGGCAACTTCGGTTCAGTCGACGGTGACTCGCCTGCGGCCATGCGTTACACCGAAGTGCGCATGTCGAAAATTGCGCATGAACTGATTGCCGATCTCGACAAGGAAACCGTCGATTTCACTGCCAACTACGACGAGACGGAGCACGAACCGTCGGTATTCCCGACGCGCGTGCCGAACCTGCTGGTTAACGGTTCCGCCGGTATTGCCGTTGGCATGGCCACCAACATACCGCCGCATAACCTCGGCGAAATCATCAACGCCTGCCTGGCGCTGATCGAAAATCCTGGCATCGAAATTGCCGGCCTGATGGAGCACGTGCCGGGTCCGGATTTCCCTACGGCCGGCATCATCAACGGCGTGCGCGGTATCCATGAGGCCTATCGCACCGGTCGCGGGCGGATTCACATCCGTGCGCGCAGTCATATAGAAGACTACGGCAAGGGCAAGCAGCGCATCGTCATCACCGAGTTGCCGTACCAGGTGAACAAGGCGCGCTTGCTGGAGAAGATCGCCGAACTGGTCAAGGACAAGAAGATCGAGGGTATCTCCGGTTTGCGCGACGAGTCCGACAAGGACGGCATGCGCATGGTGGTGGACCTGAAGCGCGGCGAAGTGGCCGAGGTTGTCCTGAACAATCTTTACCAGCACACGCAGCTGCAGAATGTATTTGGTATCAACATGGTGGCGCTGGTCGACGGGCGGCCGCAGTTGCTGAACCTCAAGCAGTGCCTGGAAGCGTTTATTCGTCACCGCCGCGATGTAGTGACTCGTCGCACAGTGTTCGATCTGCGCAAGGCGCGCCAGCGTGCCCACATATTGGAAGGCCTGGCGGTCGCGCTGTCCAACATCGATGAAGTCATCCGCCTGATCAAGACCTCGTCAAACCGGAACGAGGCGAAACTGGCCCTGATGGAGCGCAACTGGGAGCCGGGTGTGGTCTCCGGCATGCTGGAGCGTGCCGGTGCCACGGCCTCGCGTCCGGACGACCTGGAAGACGGATTCGGGCTGCTCGATGACGGTTATCGCCTGTCGGAGCGGCAGACGCTGGCCATCCTCGAGTTGCGCCTGCACCAGTTGACGGGTCTCGAGCAGGACAAGATCGTCAACGAGTACAAGGAACTGCTCGAGGTGATCGATGCATTGCTGGCGATCCTGGAAAGCCCGGACCGCCTGATGGAAGTGATCCGCGAGGAACTGACCGAGCTGCGTGACCAGTTTGGTGACGAGCGCCGAACCGAGATTCTGACCGACCATCTCGACCTGGCGATCGAGGACCTGATCAGCGAGGAAGACGTGGTGGTGACGCTGTCACATGCCGGTTATGCCAAGTCACAGCCGTTATCCGATTATCGCGCCCAGCGTCGCGGTGGCCGTGGCAAGACGGCGGCCGGTGTGCGTGAAGAAGATTTTATAGACAAGCTGTTTATTGCCAGCACGCACGACACCATTCTGTGTTTCTCGAGTCGTGGCAAGGCGTACTGGCTGAAGGTCTACGAGCTGCCGCAGGCCGGGCGCACCGCACGCGGCAAGCCGATCGTGAACCTGTTGCCGCTTGAAAAAGACGAGCGCATAAATGCCATTCTGCCGATTCGTGAATTCGACGAAAATCATTTTGTCTTCATGGCAACTGCCAACGGTACGGTGAAGAAAACACCGCTGTCAGGTTTCTCGCGCCCGCGCGCGAACGGCATTATTGCCATCGACCTGCGCGAGAACGATTACCTGATCGACGTGGCCATTACCGATGGCAGTCAGGACATCATGCTGTTCAGTGACGCGGGCAAGGTGATTCGTTTCTCCGAGGCGGATGTGCGGCAGATGGGTCGAACAGCCTGTGGCGTGCGGGGCATAAAGCTGCCGGAAGGCAAGCGCGTCATTTCACTGATTATTGCCAGCGACAGCCCGGTATTGACGGCGACCGAGAATGGTTACGGCAAGCGTACCCTGGCCGCTGATTACCCCGTTTACGGACGTGGCGGGCAGGGCGTGATCGCCATTCAGGTGACGGAACGCAATGGCGCGGTGGTCGGCGCGGTACCGGCAGATGACAATGACGAGGTGATGCTGATCAGTAGCGGCGGTACGCTGGTCAGGACACGGGTCAACGAGATTTCCGTTATGGGCCGAAATACCCAGGGCGTAAACCTGATTTCCTTGTCCAGGGACGAAGTGCTGGTTGGTATCGAGCGCATCCTTGAAGAGCGGGATGAGGAGCAGAATGAAGCCGAACAGGATGAGGCTGAATAGCAAGCAAGCATATGTCCGAGGTCTTTAATTTCAGTGCCGGTCCGGCCATGTTGCCGCGGACCGTTTTGCAGCAGGCTCGCGAGGAACTGATCGACTGGCATGGTACCGGCATGTCGGTGATGGAGATGAGTCACCGCGGCAAGGAATACATGTCGATTGCGACACAGGCAGAAGCCGATTTGCGCAGCCTGCTGGATATCCCCGATAACTATTACGTCCTGTTTCTGCAGGGTGGTGCAACCACTCAGTTTGCCATGGTGCCGCACAACCTGCTGCGGGGGAAAACGCGGGCGGACTACATCAACACCGGTGCCTGGTCGAAGAAGGCGATTGCCGAGGCGCGACGCTATTGTGATGTCAATGTCGCTGCCAGTTCCGACGAGACCAGCTACACATCCATTCCCGATGCCTCGGACTGGCAGCTGGATGCCGATGCCGCTTATGTGCACTACACGCCAAACGAGACCATTGGTGGCGTAGAGTTTCACGCCATTCCGGATGTCGGCGAAGTGCCACTGGTTGCCGACATGTCGTCGACAATACTGTCACGTCCGCTTGATGTGTCGCGTTTCGGTGTGATTTATGCCGGGGCGCAGAAGAATATCGGACCGGCCGGGCTGACCGTCGTGATTGTGCGTAACGACCTGGTCGGTGATACGCTGGATTCCACGCCGTCGATGTTCGATTACAAGGCGCATGCAGACAACGGCTCGATGCTGAATACCCCGCCGACCTTTGCCTGGTATCTCGCCGGGCTGGTATTCAAGTGGATTGGCGAGCAGGGCGGCCTGACCACAATGGCCGCGATCAACGAACGCAAGGCACAGCGACTGTACAATGCAGTCGACAGCTCCGGGTTTTACAGCAGCCCGGTTGATCCGGCCTGCCGGTCGTGGATGAACGTACCCTTTACACTGGCCGACGCGGCGCTGGATGGCGATTTCCTGGAACAGGCGAAAGCGGCCGGCCTGCTGAACCTCAAGGGACACCGCTCAGTGGGTGGCATGCGCGCGAGTATCTACAATGCCATGCCGGAAGCGGGCGTGAATGCATTGATTGATTTCATGAAAGAGTTTGAAAGAACACACGCCTGAAGGCGCGTGTAACGGTTGGGGGCAATGCTGAAAATACTGACACTGAACAATATTTCGCCGGTCGGGCTTGATCACTTCCCGCGTGACAGCTACGAGGTAGGTTCGGAAATCTCGCAACCGGATGCTATTTTGCTGCGCTCGCACAACATGCATGAGATGGATGTGCCGGCCTCGGTCAAGGCCATCGGTCGTGCCGGTGCGGGTGTTAATAATATTCCGGTCGAGCGCATGAGCGAGGCGGGTATTTGCGTGTTCAATGCGCCCGGCGCCAATGCCAATGCAGTCAAGGAACTGGTTATTGCCGGGATGCTGATTGCCTCACGCAACCTGTGCCAGGCATGGGAATTTGCGCGCGGTCTTGAAGGTGACGACAGCGTCATTCACAAGGCGGTTGAGGCCGGCAAGAAGCAGTTTGTCGGTTTCGAGTTGCCGGGTAAAACACTGGGTGTCGTCGGTCTGGGCGCGATCGGGGTGCAGGTCGCGAACGGCGCGCTGGCACAGGGTATGAATGTAATCGGTTTCGATCCGGATATCACGGTCAAGCGGGCGTGGGAGATGTCGTCCCAGGTGCGGCAGGCGGCGAGTATCGAGGAATTACTGGCAAACGTGGATTACGTTACGTTCCATGTGCCGCTGGTTGATGCCACGCGTAACGTGATTAACGCGGAACGTTTGCAGCGCGTGCGTAAGAATCTCATTATCCTGAATTTCTCGCGCGATGGTGTGGTGGATGATGCAGCCGTAGTCGATGCCATCAATGACGGACGCGTGTATGCCTACATATGCGACTTCCCGAGCAATCTGCTCAAGGATCACCCGCGTGTTGTGGCCCTGCCGCACCTTGGCGCATCCACGCAACAGGCAGAGGAAAACTGTGCGGTGATGGTGGTGGAAGAGGTGCGTGACTACCTGGAAAACGGCAATGTTCGCAATTCCGTCAATTTCCCGGAATTGTTTATGGCCCGCAACGGTGGCTTCCGTGTGTGTATTGTGAATGAAAACGTGCCGAATATGCTGGGCCAGATATCGACCTGCATGGCGGAATCCGGTCTGAATATTCTCGACATGCTCAACAAGTCGCGCGGCGAAATTGCCTATACGCTGGTTGATGTCGACTCGGCGCTGTCCGCTGAGTGCCTGGAACGGATTGCCGCGATCGATGGCGTCCTGGATGTCCGCAGCCTGTAGGCTGATACAACAGGTCTGGTCGCCGCTGCTCCATGCACTTGCTCCTTCACGGGCTGAAGATCGTGGAAAGCAGCGGCTGACAAAAGGCCGGATTCCAGCTGCCCGTAAATTTCCTCCCTCTCAGGGTGAGGATCGGGGAGAGCGAAGCGAGGGGCCGGGGATCAATCAGCAGTAACAGTTTGATAGTATATTCCTCTCCCTGGTCCTCTCCCGAAGCACCCAAAGAACGGGCATAAAGGAGAGGGGATGAACTTTTATAATGGCATTTGGTGCTCATGGCGATCAGGCGTTGAACGTGCGGGATAAGGGGGCAGCTTTTTTATTTTTACCGCTGCTTCGAGATCATGCTGATAACTGGTTGAAAAATAATGGCTACTGATGACAGATTGTCCGGGCTGCGTGAGCGCATTGATGCGCTGGATGAACAGATCCAGACGCTGATAAACGAGCGCGCGTCGTGTGCGCAGGAAGTCGCCAACGTCAAGCTGGCGGCCGGCGAGGATACACACTTTTATCGTCCCGAACGGGAAGTGGCCATTTTGCGTCGTGTCAGCGAGCGCAATACCGGGCCAATGCCCAATGAGGAAATGGCGCGCCTGTTCCGTGAAATCATGTCGGCCTGCCTGGCACTCGAAAAACCGCTGACCATTGCCTACCTGGGTCCGGAAGGCACGTTTACCCAGTCCGCAGCCCTCAAGCAGTTCGGCCATTCGGTTGAAACCATCCCGCTGGACGGGATTGACGACGTGTTCCGGGAAGTCGAGGCCGGTGCCGCTGACTACGGCGTGGTACCGATCGAGAATTCCACCGAGGGCGTAGTACGGCACACGCTTGACCTGTTCCAGAATTCACCGCTGCATGTATGCGGAGAAGTGCAGCTGCGCGTTCACCATCACCTGTTGTCACGCGACAGCGATACGCCGATAACGAAAGTCATGGCGCATCAGCAGGCGCTGGCACAATGTCGTGCATGGCTGGAGGCGCATTTGCCGCATGCCACGCATGAGGCCGTGGCCAGTAATGCCGACGCGGCAAGGCGCGTCAGCAATGAAAGCGGCTCGGCTGCGATCGCCAGCGAGACGGCTGCTGAAATTTACGGCCTGACTATCCGTAACCGCAATATCGAAGACGAGCCGGACAATACCACACGCTTCCTGGTAATCGGCAAGCAGGCGGCGTTACCCAGTGGCGATGACCTGACCTCGCTGCTGGTGTCGTTACGCAACAAGTCCGGCACGCTGTACCAGATGCTCCAGCATATCGCACGTCACGGCGTCAGCATGACGCGTATAGAATCACGTCCATCCCGACAGGGTCTCTGGGAATACCTGTTCTATATCGACGTGGAGGGGCATCGTGAAGATGCGGCAGTCGCTGCGGCACTGGCCGATCTTGAAAAGGATTCGATTGCGGTCAAGGTGCTTGGCTCCTATCCGAGAGCGGTTATTTAATTACTTACATTCTGTCTCGCGCAAAGGCGCCAGGAGTAAACAACACCCTGTAGGAGCGCAGCAATGCGCGCATTGCTGCGGCTGAATTATTCGCGGACAGCGTCCGCTCCTACAGCACATTTCAGGTCCTGCAAATGCCGTCAGACAATAATAAATTCCTCCAGCTGGTCGCGCCCGGTGTGCGCGCCCTGCAGCCATACCTGCCCGGGAAACCCGTCGAGGAGCTGGAGCGCGAACTGGGAATTCGCAATGTCATCAAGCTGGCCTCCAACGAAAATCCGTTTGGTCCAAGTCCGCGTGCGCTGGCTGCGGCAAACGCCGTCATCGGCGGGATTGCGCGTTACCCGGACGGCAGCTGCTGGCAGCTGGCGGCAGCGCTTGGACAACGGCACCGGGTAGATCCCGGCTGCATCACCCTGGGTAACGGGTCAAACGATGTGCTTGACCTGGTTGCACGGGTCTTTTTGACACCGGCCCATGAGGCGGTTTTCTCCCGCCACGCGTTTGCCGTGTACCCGATCGCGGTCCAGGCCGTGGGTGCGCGCGCCCGCGTTGCAGCGGCGCATGATGGCAGTCGCGGCCCGGCGTATGGCCATGACCTGGATGCCATGCGTGCATGTGTCGGGCCGGACACGCGCGTGGTGTTCATCGCCAACCCGAACAACCCGACCGGCGGCTGGCTGGATGCCGCGGCACTGGAAGCATTCATTGCTGACCTGCCGGCGCATGTCATGGTGGTCGTGGACGAGGCCTACAGTGAATATGTCGAGCAGGCCGCTTACCCGGATACCACGCAGTGGCTCGAGCGCTTCGCCAACCTGATTGTGACGCGGACGTTTTCGAAGGCCTATGGCCTGGCCGGTTTGCGCGTCGGTTACGCCGTGTCTCATCCGCAGGTCGCGGCTTTGTTAAACCGGGTACGCCAGCCGTTCAATGTAAACCTGGTGGCGCAGGCGGCGGCGCTGGCGGCACTTGATGACCATGCGCATATTGCTGAAACCGTGCAGGGCAATCGTGAGGGCATGCGCCAGTTGCTGGACGGTTTCAGCGCCCTGCGGCTGACGTGGATAGAATCGGTCGGTAATTTCGTGGCGGTCGATACCGGGCGGACCGGGTCGGATGTGTATGCAGCCCTGTTGCGTGAAGGTGTAATCGTGCGGCCGGTGGCAAACTATGAAATGCCGAATCACTTGCGTATAACAGTAGGTAGCCGGGAACAAAACACGCGCTTTCTCGAAGCACTGGAAAAAGTCCTTTCATGATTAAACGACTCTGCATTATTGGCGTAGGCCTCATTGGCGGCTCGCTGGCGCGCGCCCTGCGTGTTGCCGGTGCCTGCGGGGAAATTGTTGGCGCCGGTCGTAACCCGGATCACCTGCAACAGGCGGTTGATCTCGGTGTGATCGATCGCTTTGAAACGGATATTGCCAGCGCCGTGCAGGGCGCCGACATGGTGTTCGTGTCGGTACCGCTCGGTTCCATGGCGGCAGTATTCAGTGCCTTGAAAGACAAGCTGGCGGCAGACGCCGTCCTGACAGACGGTGGCAGCGCGAAGGCCAGTGTGGTTGCCGCTGCCGGGCAGGCGTTTGGCGAGGTCCCGGACTTTTTTGTGCCGGGCCACCCGATTGCGGGTATTGAACAAAGCGGTGTCGCGGCAGCCATGCCGGACCTGTACCGTGAGCGTCGTGTGATCCTGACGCCGCTCGCGCATACCGACAGCCGGGCCGTAACGCGTGTCCGCCGGATGTGGGAGGCGGCCGGCGCCGTCGTGACCGAGATGGACCCGGCCCACCACGACGAAGTGCTCGCCGCCACCAGTCACCTGCCGCATGTGCTGGCCTTTGCGCTGGTCGAGAGCCTTGCGCGTTTGCAGGACAAGCGCGAGATCTTTGAATACGCAGCCGGTGGTTTCCGTGACTTTACCCGGATTGCCTCGAGTGATCCGGTCATGTGGCGCGATATCTGCCTGGCCAATGGTGAAGCCATACTTCACATGCTTGAACGTTATTCGGCTGATCTGCAAACGCTGGCGGACGCTGTCAGGCAGCATGACAGCGACCGGCTGCTCGAGATATTCAGCACGGCAAAGCAGGCGCGTGACGCCTATGTCGATTCACATACGATGGAGAAGACCTGATGTCTGAACTGCGCTTCAGGGTGAAGCCTGGCGGTCGCCTGACGGGCGAGGTGCGCGTGCCGGGTGATAAATCGATTTCGCATCGGTCAATCATGCTGGGATCGCTCGCCACCGGGGTGACGCGTGTCAAAGGGTTCCTGGAAGGCGAGGATAGCCTGGCAACGCTCGCCGCGTTCCGTGCCATGGGCGTTGCCATTGAAGGCCCGGACAACGGTACGGTTGAAATCACCGGCGTTGGCCTGCACGGTCTGCGTGCAGCGGATGAGCCGCTCTATCTCGGTAATTCAGGGACGTCCATGCGGCTGATGTCGGGCCTGCTCGCGGGCCAGTCGTTCGATACCACCCTGACCGGTGATACCTCCCTGTCAGGCCGGCCCATGAAACGTGTAGTCACGCCCTTGTCGGCGATGGGCGCGCATATCGATACGACACTGAATGGTACGGCACCGCTGGTAATCCACGGTGGCAGTCCCCTGCATGGCATTGAATACGACATGCCGGTTGCCAGTGCACAGGTCAAGTCCAGCCTGTTGCTGGCAGGGCTTTATGCCGATGGCCGGACCTGTATCAGCGAACCTGCGCCAACCCGCGACCATACTGAACGCATGCTCAGTGGTATGGGTTACCCGGTGCAGCGCGAAGACAACCGTGTGTGCATCGAAGGCGGACATGCGTTGAGCGCGATCGATATCGATATCCCGGCGGATATTTCGTCAGCGGCCTTTTATCTGGTCGGTGCGAGTATCGCGCCCGGCTCCGACCTGCTGTTACAGCATGTCGGCATGAACCCGACACGCACCGGAGTGATCGATATCCTGCGCATGATGGGTGCGGATATCGAGGTCAGTAATGAGCGCGATGTCGGCGGCGAGCCGGTCGCGGATTTGCGGGTGAAATACGCCAGCCTTGTCGGTGTCGAAATTCCCGCGGCACTGGTACCGCTGGCGATTGACGAGTTCCCGGCGATCTTTGTGGCGGCCGCCTGTGCGGAAGGACAAACTGTGCTGACCGGTGCAGAGGAATTGCGCGTCAAGGAGAGTGATCGTATCCAGGTGATGGCCGATGGCCTGGCTACACTGGGTGTCGCCGCAGAGGCAACACCGGACGGCATGATTATCAAGGGTGGTGCCATCGACGGTGGCAGCATCGACAGCCATGGCGACCATCGAATTGCCATGGCGTTTGCCATGGCGGCACTGCGCGCGCATGGCGAGATCGAGATTCACGACTGCGCGAATGTCAACACGTCGTTCCCGGATTTCGTGGCAATTGCAGCGCAAGCCGGCTTGTCCATTTCAGCGAGTAACCTGGATGCGACAGCGTAAAAGTCGTGACGGCGAAAACTTGCGTCCCGCAACCGGCCGCGTCGTAACAAGGTTGGCGGTTGCCGGTCCGGCAAACTGATGCATGTTCCCGTAATAACCATTGATGGTCCGAGCGGTTCCGGCAAGGGCGCAATCAGTCGTGCGCTGGCATCCCGGCTCGGCTGGAATTATCTCGACAGTGGCAGTTTGTATCGACTGCTGGCACTGGCCGCGTTGCACGAAGGCATTGCGCTGGATGATGCCGCGGCACTGGTTGACCTGGCCGGCCAGCTGGGCGGGCGCTGTTCCATGCCCGCCACCGAGACGGTGGCCATTATGCTGGACGGCGAGGAGGTCAGTGCCGAGCTGCGTACCGAGGCCGCCGGCAATGCTGCCTCGCAGCTTGCCGTCCTGCCGGCGGTTCGCCGGGCGCTGCTGGACTGGCAGCGGGATTGTCGCCAGCCGCCGGGGCTGGTTGCGGATGGCCGGGACATGGGGACGGTGGTTTTTCCGGATGCCGAGCTGAAGCTGTTTCTCACGGCGCGCCCCGAGGTGCGCGCGGAGAGAAGGTATAAGCAACTGAAAGATATGGGAAAAGAAGCGAATCTCGCTGACCTGATCGAAGAGGTGAAGGCCCGTGATGAACGTGATGCTACCCGGCGGACGGCACCGCTGAAGCCGGCCGAAGACGCCCACCTGCTGGATAACAGCGATGCGCTGGAGGCGGCAACGCTGGCAGAGGTCCTGGATCTGGTCCGGGAGAGGTTCTAAATTCCGTTTACAATTAAGCAGATACACGTATAATATTTTTCTGTCCAGGCCGCTTTAAGCAACCGCGGCCTGTTTTCTTTTAATCTGACCCGTCGTGCCGCCAGGCATTACGGCTGAAATTACGGACCGCCCTGCGGTACCAGGATGATAATTCCCATGAGCCAAAGTTTTGCTGAAATGTTTGAGGAGAGTCTCGCCCGTCAGGAGATGAACCGGGGTGCAGTAGTAATCGGAACTGTTGTTGATATTCAATCAGATACTGTAATCGTGCATGCAGGGTTGAAATCAGAAGGTGTTATTCCGATAGAAGAATTCAAGAATGCTTCGGGTGAACTCGAAGTAGCAGTCGGTGACGAGGTGGAAGTTACGCTGGAAGCCGTCGAAGACGGTTTCGGGGAAACCAAGCTGTCACGCGAAAAAGCAAAACGTGATCAGGTCTGGCGTCGTCTTGAAACAGCCTTTGAAAACGAAGATATCGTCAAGGGCATGATCAGCGGCAAGGTAAAGGGCGGCTTCACGGTCGACATCGAGGATATTCGTGCATTCCTGCCCGGCTCACTGGTTGATGTGCGCCCGGTACGCGATCCGGTATTCCTCGAAGGTAAGGAACTCGAGTTCAAGGTTATCAAGCTGGACAAGCGTCGCAACAACGTAGTCGTTTCGCGTCGCGCAGTTGTGGAAACAGAGTTCAGTGCAGAGCGTGAAGAACTGCTCGCAAACCTGGAAGAGGGTATGACGGTCAAGGGTATCGTCAAGAACCTGACCGACTACGGAGTGTTCGTCGACTTGGGTGGCATCGATGGCCTGTTGCATATCACGGATATGGCATGGAAGCGTGTCAAGCACCCGTCCGAAATCGTCAACGTCGGTGATGAAATCGATGTGAAGATTCTGAAGTTCGATCGCGAGCGCAACCGCGTATCGCTGGGCATGAAACAGCTTGGACAGGATCCGTGGGCCGATCTGGCACGTCGTTATCCGGCCAACTCCCGCCTGTTCGGCAAGGTTACAAACATTGCTGACTACGGCTGCTTCGTCGAAATCGAGGAAGGTGTCGAGGGCCTGGTGCACGTGTCCGAGATGGACTGGACCAACAAGAACGTCAATCCTTCCAAGGTTGTCCACATCGGACAGGAAATGGAAGTCATGGTGCTGGATATCGACGAGGAACGCCGTCGTATATCGCTGGGCATCAAGCAGTGCTTCCCGAATCCATGGGATGAATTCAGCGCGACCCATAACAAGGGTGACCTGGTCAAGGGCACCATCAAGTCGATTACCGACTTCGGCATATTCATCGGACTTTCGGGTGAAATCGACGGCCTGGTGCATCTCTCCGATATCTCCTGGCACGAGCCGGGTGAGGAGGCGGTCCGCAGTTTCACCAAGGGTGACGAGATAGAGGCCGTTGTGCTGTCGGTCGACCCCGAGCGCGAACGTATTTCGCTCGGCATCAAACAGCTGGAGAAGGATCCGTTTGCAAACTTTGTTGCAGCGCATAGCAAGGGCAGTATCGTTAAGGGTAATGTAAAAGAAGTGGACGCCAAGGCTGCGATTATTGATCTGGGCGATGGTGTTGAAGGAACACTGCGCGCATCCGAACTGTCTCTCGATCGTATCGAGGATGCACGCACCATCCTGTCGGTGGGTGACGAGGTCGAGGCCAAGTTCATGGGTGTAGATCGCAAGAGCCGCAATATCATGTTGTCCATCAAGGCGAAGGATTCGGAAGACGAAGCAACGATGATGCAGGACTACGGTTCCAGTTCATCCGAAGCGACGACCAGCCTCGGTGATGTGCTCAAGCAGCACCTGGCCAAGGACGACTGACAGCGGGTTAGGGGGAACGTGCAAACGTTCGGGTTTATTGGGTATGGAAATTCAAATCCGGGTAGGTGGATATAATGACAAAGTCTGAACTGATAGAGATTCTTGCTGCAAAAAACGGGCATTTGAATTACAAGGATGTCGAGTTGGCCGTCAAGAGTCTCCTTGAGCAAATGAGCTGGTCACTTGCCACCGGGCAACGTATCGAAATCAGGGGGTTCGGAAGTTTCTCTCTGCATTACCGGCCACCGCGTATCGGGCGAAACCCGAAAACCGGTGAATCGGTTGCGTTGGCTGCAAAGCATGTCCCTCATTTCAAGCCGGGCAAGGAGCTCAGGGAACGTGTCAATGCCGGTATGGCTCGTGAAAAGGAGCTGTAGGCAGGTTCGAAGCGGCATACTCTGTTCGGGTAAATCCACTATGTTCGGAGCAAGTTTTTCCGGGCAACCTGTTCGCAAACCGCAGGCAAACATCAAGGCCCGGCAGGATCAGTCCTGCCGGGCCTTTTTTTTCATGCAACTGCCAGTGACTGGCTGAACCATGCAGGACCTGCTGTGGCTATTGTTGCCGCTTGCAGCGGCTGCCGGCTGGTTTTCGGCGCGTAGCAGCAAGGGCAAGGCCGGACGCTGCGCCGACTCGATTCTCGGCCCTGAGTACATCAAGGGCCTCAACTACCTTCTGAATGAACAGCAGGACAAGGCGATTGATGTATTTATCCGTATGCTGGAGGTCAATAGCGATACGGTGGAAACTCATCTGGCGCTCGGCAACCTGTTTCGCAAGCGTGGAGAAGTCGACCGCGCAATACGTATCCACCAGAACCTGGCGGCGCGCCCCGGTCTGCAGGACGAGCAGCGTATGGATGCCTTGCTGGAACTCGGCCAGGATTACATGAAGGCTGGCCTGTTCGATCGCGCTGAAGGCCTGTTTCGCGAACTGAATGACAACAACGTCCACCTCTCCAGCGTGTTGCCGTTGCTGCTCGATATCTACCAGCAGGAAAAAGACTGGCAGAACGCGATCAGCATTGCCGGCCAGATGGGTTTCGTCGGTGAGCAGTCGGCCAGGGCTGTTATCGCGCAGTTCTGTTGCGAACTGGCTGAAAATGCCCGTGCGACCGAAGATATCGATGCGGCACTCAAATACCTGGATGAAGCAGGGAAGTACCATCCACATTGCGCGCGTGCACGCCTGATTCGCGCCTCTATCGCCAGGCAGCAGGGTGACTGTGAGGCGGCGTTGAAGGCCTATGTACAGGTGGTGGAGATGGATATCGATTTGCTGCCGGTCGTGCTTGACGATATGCATGCCTGTCATGCAGAGCTGGGCACCCTGCCGGCAATGATCGGTTTCCTGCGCAATACGATTCCGAAGTATGCCGGTATATCGCCGGTGCTGAAGCTGGCCGATATCGTCGCTGAGGAGCAGGGCGAGCAGATGGCCGCGGCTTTCATTGCCGGCGAGCTTGGCTTGCGACCGTCGGTGCGTGGCCTGTCACGGTTTATTGACTTCAGTCTCGCCGGCAGTGATGGCGCGGCGCGCGAGAATTTGATGATTCTTAAAAACATGACCGACCAGTTGCTGGAAAACAAACCGGTCTATGCCTGCGCGAATTGTGGCTTTAGCGGGAAGACCCTGCACTGGAATTGTCCGGGATGCCGGCAATGGAATACCATCAAGCCGATACACGGTGTTGAAGCGGATTAATGTGGTTACAACCGGCCTGTTGATGCAGTCGTGCCGTGTTGGCACCACAGGAAAATACCTATGAGCATGAAAAGCAGTGACTCGCGGATTATCGTTGCACTCGATTATCCGGATGAGAAAAATGCACTCGCCCTGGTCGACCGGCTGGAGCCGGGCAGTTGTCGGTTGAAGGTCGGCAAGGAGCTGTTTACGCGCGCCGGTCCGGCACTGGTACGGACACTGGGGAGTCGTGGTTTTGATGTATTCCTCGACCTGAAGTTTCATGACATTCCGAATACCGTTGCCAGCGCATGCCACGCGGCGGCTGATCTCGGCGTGTGGATGCTGAATGTGCATGCGCTCGGCGGTGCGCGCATGCTGGCTGCGGCACGCGAAGGTATCGAGCGTTCCGGGCATGCGTCGTTACTGATTGCGGTAACTATCCTGACCAGCATGGACGAGGATGACCTGGCTGCGGTTGGCCTGGCCGGAACGCCGGCAGACAATGTGCGGCGCCTGGCCTTGCTGGCGGAATCGTGCGGACTGGATGGTGTGGTGTGTTCGTCACGTGAAACGACGATGTTGCGCGGGCAGGTGAGTGACGACTTTGTGCTGGTTACACCGGGGATACGGCCGTCCGGTAGTGCGCCGGATGACCAGCGCCGCATCATGACGCCGGTCGAGGCGGTAAGTGCTGGTGCCAGTTACCTGGTTATCGGGCGCCCGGTGACCCAGGCTGACGACCCGACAGGTGTATTGCGTACCATTAATTCGGAACTCGCTGCTGTCTCC
>Ga0224496_10000711_pt1 | contig 22662 bp, 25 predicted proteins | sample SF_Jul11_sed_USG_2_FD_168127 | JGI IMG/M metagenome (GOLD analysis project Ga0224496, IMG submission 168127) | Sediment microbial communities from San Francisco Bay, California, United States - SF_Jul11_sed_USGS_8_1 | ecosystem: Environmental > Aquatic > Marine > Sediment | place: USA...
ATTTGAGGATATTATTCTCACTGTCAAGAAGATCTACGAAAAACTCGATTTTGGAATATAAGATCTTGGGCTGTTTTTCGCTTATAATTCTTAGAATCTTGGCAGAATTGAATCTCACTCTTGCTTCTTCTGAAGAGACTCCATCAAGTATTTCTGGTAGCAACTCTGGGTTCCTAGACACCTTATCCGCCAAATCCTCTGCTTCTATTCCTTTCTTCCCAAGCGCATCCAAGATTTTTGATTCCTTCATATCATCCTACACCTTTGATATTCAAAGAAACTGGCAATTCATTCCTTGCATAGTATTATAATCTTTCTTAAAGAGAAAACTCCACAATGTTTGCATGCGTGCCTCTTCTATCAGCGAGCAAAATAGTTAAGATGTTATCTAGTTATTAGCTATCTATGCAAAAAAGAAAGTTCTCGCCTGAACTCATAGCGCCATGCGGAATGAATTGTGGGATTTGTAAAGCCTATCTAGCTTATTCAAGAGGAATTCCTAAGGAAAGAGGCAAAGTAATCCATTGTCCAGGTTGTCTTCCTCGGAGCAAAAACTGTTTCATCAAAAGAGGCTGCAAAAAACTTAGGAAGAAGGAAATCAAATTCTGTTTTGAATGTGAGGATATGCCGTGTGAGAATCTGGATCGTTTGGACAGGCGTTACAGAAAGCGTTATGGTATGAGCATGGTTGAAAACCTTAAAGAATTACAAGGGAAAGGTATGGAAAAATTCCTCAAGAATCAAGAAGAGAGATATGAATGTCCAGAATGTGGCGATGTTATCTCTGTTCACGATGGAAAATGTTATGCATGTGGACACGTAGAGCCCAGTTGATTTGCGCGCGTTCTTCTTCTAGTTAAAGAAGTGCGTATGCATAGAAAAGTTTATATGTAAAGATTTACTATTTTCTGGTAAAGAAATACCAGCGATAGGGATAGAATATGGGGCTACTCTCAAAGCATGAATCAATTGTCTGGGAGGAATTCCATAAGGGCAAGCCTACCGGTGACATTGCGGATGAAAGTGAAGAAGAGTGGAGCCCCTCTTATGTGTCGCGAGTACTCAGCAGGGCAAGAGAAAAGATAGCGAAGGCACTTGAGGAACATGCGAATAGTCACCGTCTGGACATTGAGAGTCTATTGGACTACAAGGGGCTGTTGATAGGCTTCGACTATCAGGCGAATGCGCAGGTGTATATTGTCTTCACGGAGGAACTTGGAATCATCGTCTGGTACAAGCACGACTCCTACGCAGGCAAACTGTGCCCTGAGTGCCCAAAGGAATCCGAGTGTAGGGAAATCTTGGATATCATAATGGAGGAGTACAATATCTCGCTGAGACCAGACGAAGAAAAGCTTCTCATGACCCAGCAGTCCATTGCAATTCTCAACAAGCTCGCGGCAAAGGAGATTCCCCGTTACAAAAGAAGTAAGGAAGGTGATTAGGTTTGGGAAGTGATATTGAAGAAAAAGTCATAAAGCCTCCAATCAAGCAGGTCACGAGTGGAAAAATCTTCAAACCATCGAAGGCGTTCCTACACAAGATGTTACTCCAGCCTGTAGTCGTAGCGACAACCATCTGGCTGATAATAATCCTCGGTTTCATAGGGATGTCCTTTCTAGTTGCCTCCTCAGATCCCTCAAAGTATCCAAGCGCCATTCAACACATCAACACCTATATTGGCGCCGTCAACTTCTGGACAATAATCGTCAACCTGGTCTGGCTTATACCAGTCCTGGTTTTCGTTCCTTTCTACTTCAGAAGCATCGAGTACTCAGTGAAGGCCGAATCCGGAGAAACAATGCCAGAAATCTACGTAAAGCAAGGCGTCATCACTGTGACTCGCAAGCATGTACCCTTCAGAACTATAACCAACATTTCCAGTAAAGCAGGGCTGTTCGATCGACTACTTGGTATAGGTTCAGTCCACATCGAAACCGCAGGTTACTCTGGCAGCAATCAGAGAGGACCTGAAGTAAAACTGGAAGGCATCGTGTTCTATGAGGAAGTTCGAGATTTCATCTTGAATGAACTCAGGAAGTTTAAATCTCCCTATGTAACTGGAACCGAAGTAGTTCGCCCAATTGAGGAACCTGTACCCCGAATGGAAGGCTTGGACGACGAAATATTGATTACCCTACGTGAGATACGTGACCTATTAAGAAGCCAAAAGATTCGCAAGTGACCTCGGGTTATTTGGCTCTGAGGGCGGGATTTGAACCCCCATCACTCGGGAGATATGCCCCGCAAAATCTCTCTTTTTCTGTTTTTCGCTATTCTTATTCTGCTTCCGTGTCTTCTAGGTCCATTTCTGATTCTCAAAGTTCGATGAAGACGGAGCATGGTTCGGTAATTCAGCATTCTTCGCAGAGGGGTGCTCCGCACGTGCCACAGTATGCGGCGTGGTCTTCGGAGATTTGTTTTTCGCAGTCTGTGCATCTGATCATTTTGTGTTCACGTTTCACAACTGTTCTTGTTCCGTTTAGATTATGTCTTCCTTGAATTCGCATTCTTCTGTCATTCTGTGTATGGTTTAAATTTCCATGCTTCTTTTCCTGCGTGGATCTGTTTGAGGATTTCTGAGGCTTTTTCTTTGTCTAGTGATAACAGTAGCTTGCCTATGTGTTTGCAGAACCGTTTGTTAGGTAGCACTCTACTCCAGTCTGCACAGTCGTGTAGGACCGTACGCTTTTCGAGGTCTATGACTATGTGGTAGTCTCTTATCAGGGCTTTCACTTGGTTGTCTGTTAGCTCCTGAATCGTTAGTTCTTTGTCCCTGATGTGTTGGGCTCTCTTTAGCCTGGGTTTGTCTATGAATGTGTTGAGTAGATTTTCGAGGGTCATTTCTTTGGGTTCAATGAATGTTTCTAGGGTGGGCTTTTTCATTTTGGCGCGCGCGAGATAGTTCTCTACGGTAGCCTTAGCGTCAGCTTGCTCCGGCGTTAGGTTTCCCAACATTTCAAGAACCTGCAGGCAGTTTTCCACGGCATATCCGTGAAAGTGATTGTTGAAGTAGCCATACACCTTTTTTACTCCCTTTGCCACCTTGCGCACTTTAGGCACCCAAGGCTTCAGTTCTTCCACTTTGTAGCGATAATTGAACCAAGGCCTGGTTCCGTGTCCGTGCCATCTGAAATACGCAAAATCAGACGTAACCTGCACTTCTGGAGGTAGCAATGGTTCGTCAACAATAGTGTATGCAACTCTGTATTTCTTCAACAATTTCCGGGTCTCGTTTCTCATCCATGAGAGATGCCGAAACTCCACGGCAAATTTGAATTCGGCGGGCAGAATCTGGAGGAACTTTTCGAGATGATTCGGGTCAAATTTGTATTTTGGGGGAAGTTGTATGAGGAGGCATCCAAGTTTGCCGTTCAACAAAATAGGTCGAATCAGGTCGCAGAAACGGTTGAGATCCTCTTCAACGCCTTCCTTTAGGTTAAGCATTTTCTCATGAGTTATCAATTTGGGAAGCTTGGCGGAAAACACAAAGTCTTCTGAGGAATATTTTGCCCAGCCCATAACGGTTCCTTTGGAAGGATAGGCGTAGAATGTGGAGTCTATCTCGACTGTTTTGAAGACCTTTGAGTGTGCTTTCAACATGCTCTTTTCTTTCTTCTTGTAGAAAGGGCCGATCCAGTCTCTGTAGCTCCAGCCTGAGGTTCCAAGCAAAATGTTGTTCAATGTTTTCACCATGGCTTGAGCGACGCCAGTGTTTGAACTACCTCGTTGATGTTATTATAGGTTTTTTCGGGCAATTTCTCAAGCATGTGTGATGCATGGACTCGTTTGTCTTCAGTGAGATCGATGAGCTTCCATCCTTGATGGCGAATAAGTTCTTGCTTGTTGCTTGGGAACTTGGCATCTTCTCGGAGGACTTCCGTGAGTGAGGTTAAGCCAGTGGACTTGGTGACTTTAGGAAATTTTCCAGTCTGCTTGTAGATTTTGAAGCGTGCGGCGTCTTTATACATTCTGACGAAGTGGAAACTGACGGCTACTGTTTTGTGGTCTCCTTTGGACGCTTTTTTGTCGATTTTTCTAAGCTCTTCATCTGTTGGTTGGTAGATGTTGTGAGGACCTTTACCGAAAAGTCTTGAATATAGGATGTCGGACTTGCAGGCGGGTTCCTCGTCTTTTGAAAGGTCAACGCATTGGATCATGTTGCAATCTTGCATCGTTTTGATGAGGTCTGGGTTGAGGGGTTGTTTGGCACCTTTCACTTCTAATGCGATTCTGATGCCCTTCAGGTCTGTTGATGATAAGAAGTTGCGTATGAGTTCAACATTGGTCTTTGTGGGGTGAAACGTTGCAGGTGTTTGTAGGTGGAGGATATCGGCTTTGAGGGTGGTGCAGATCGTGGTCATCTTTTCTAAGTCTTCAAATGCTTCTGGTGTCGGTTGGAACTTGTGCTTGTGAGTTAGCGCCTTGTTGCATCTTACTGCGAATTCGAAGTTTGGTGGGACTAATTTACGCCAAGATTCAACCAGGTTTAGGCTGGGTATTTCGTAGAAGGTTGAGTTCACCTCGACAAAGTCAAAGGCCCTTGAGTAGGCTACGAGAGGGTGCATCCCGGGCGCTTGAAAGTATGCCCATCCTCCTGCTCCGATGAGATACTTTGGCAAAGCGATGGTCCTCATAGGTTCTTAGGGGCTTGGAAATAGAAGAGAATATCGGTTTCACTTTCACTTGGGAGTCTCTGGACTTACAGAATATGTTTCTCCTAAATCTTTATGAGTTGTTGATTCGCTTTTTCGTACCCCTTAAGCGCCGTGACCGCGTTGTCTAGGAAATCTAAGAGAGTGTTAGCCCTCGGCATCCCGAAGCTGGATGAGGTTTTTCCGGGTTTTCAGAGCGGTGAGTTTGCGGTTTTGGTTGGGCGTCCTCTTTGCACTATGCTTTTGTTTCTTTTGAGTGTTCGATGTCAGTTGCCTTTCAGGAAGAGTGGGTTGAACTCTAGAGTTGTTTTCATTGATGGTGGAAACACCTTTGATACTTACGCTGTTTCGGCTATAGCCCAAGAATATGGTTTGGAGCCGAGGTCTGTGCTTGAGAAGATTTTGGTTTCGAGGGCTTTCACGGCGTATCAGCTGACAGCCTTGGTTTTTGAGAAGTTGGAGGAGGCTTTAATAAGATACAGGTCTAAGGTTGTCGTCGTTTCGGACATAACTGGGCTTTTTCTTGATCGTGATGTGCCCAAAATAGAGGGCAGGGACATCTTCCTCAAAATGACTCATTATCTTTCGGACTTGGCTTCTAGGAGGCGAGTTGTCATTGTCGCTTCATATTTTCCGCGTCCTTATTCAAGCAGAAGCCTCTTTCTGGAGGCGGTTTTGCTCGCAAGGGCGAGTACTGTGATAAGGTTCAAAGAGTTTGGAGGTGGTTTCAAGTTCGTTTTGGAGGATCATCCGAGTATTAAGCCTTCTACCATCGATTTTTCGTGTAGTTCGGTTACGATGGACATGTTTACGGAGGCCTAGCGAATGGGAAGAACTGTTCCTTCGTATCGTCAGGCGTTGGAAAGGGAAATTGAGAGGTGGAAAGGCTTCAGAAAAGGGTTGAGAAACAAGGATGCCGAGGCTTTCGATCGAATGATGAATGCTTGCAGGCTGTTTGCGTCTGCGGGGAGCATGGCTACGAGGCCTGTTTTGCTTGAAGCGATGTTGATGTCGATTTTGCTTAATCAAGAGAAGGCCATAATGGAGATCAGAGAGAAACTTGACAAGCTGGAAAAACAACTTAGCGAGCCTTAAGCCGCTTCGAGGCTGGCTCCTCGATGTGTATCCTTCCGGTTCCGGCGAGATGACAGTGTGGATCATAGCAGAGAATGGTGAACGGGTAAGGCTCACAGACGAGTTTCGGCCCAAAATTTATGTTTCTGGCAGGATGGCAGATCTGTCTAAGCTGACTGCTCAGCTTGCAACTAGTGAGTCTGTGGCTGGCTGGCGATATGTCGAAAAGTATGCTGATTTTATGGAAAACAGGAGGTCAAGGGTGTTGGAGATTACTGCAACGGATTGTCGTAGGATACCTTACTTTGCTCGTGAACTGTTGAGGCTTGGTGGATACCGGAATTTTAGGCTGCATAATGTTGATGTTTCTGACGCTCAGACGTATTTTTATGATAGGGATATTTTTCCGCTTGCTTTTTTAGGGGTCACTGTTCAGGGTGGTAGGCTTGCTTATTGGTTGTTGGATTCTGTGGAAAGCGTTGATTATGCGGTTCCTCCTTTTCGCTTGATGTCAATGCGTGTTGAAGTAGCCACGGAGGGAACTATCCCCAGCTTCAACGATCCAATCAAAAGCATAATCCTTGAAATGAATGGAAAAAGGATTGTTATTGACAAAGGGAATGAGGGCGAAAAAATCCTTGAAATGGTGGAAGTCGTCAAAGAAAAGGATCCTGACATCATCTTGACCCGATGTGGGGATTCATTTTTTTTCCCGTATCTTGCTCATAGAGCGTTAGTGAATGGAGTTCTCTACAAGCTTGTTCTGGGAAGAGAGGATTTTCCTCTGAGGGCTATGAAGAGAAGTGGGATAACTTTCTTTTCCTATGGAAGGGTTTACTTTAAGGCGCCTATGCGCAGGCTTTATGGGAGAATCCACATCGACGAGGAGAACACGTTTATTTATTCTGCGTGTGGGCTTGATGGGTTAATTGAGGTTTCGAGGACTTGTAGGGTTCCTTTGCATAGGGCTGCGAGGGCCAGTATTGGCACGATTATGTCTTCTTTGCAGCTTTATCAGGCTGTTAAGGATGGTATTCTGGTTCCTTGGAAGAAACGGGAACCTGAGGCTTTTAAGTCGGCTTGGGAGCTGCTTGTAGCTGATAGGGGAGGTTTCATTTTTGAGCCGAAGCTGGGCCTGCACGACTGGGTTGCTGAAGTTGACTTTTCCTCTATGTATCCGACTTTGATGGCGAAGCGGAACATTTCAGCTGAAACCGTGCTTTGCAAATGTTGTCCAGACTCGTCGTTGAGGGTGCCTGAGCTTGAGTATAACGTGTGTCAGAAGCGGGAAGGCATAGTGCCGAGAACTTTGAAGATGATATTGAAGAAGCGAGAGGTTTACAAGCGTATGAGAAACGACGCTGAAGACCCGAAGATGAGGCAGATGTACCATCGTAGGCAGAATGCTCTCAAGTGGATCTTGGTGACTTGTTTCGGTTATTTGGGTTACAGGAATGCTCGTTTTAGCAAGGTTGATGCTCACATTGCGGTTTGTGCTTTCGCTAGGGATGCTTTGTTGAAGACTGTGCGTATGGCTGAGGAGAGGGGTTTTGAGGTGGTTCACGGCATCGTTGATTCTTTGTGGCTTAAGAAAGAAGGGATGTGTCCGAGAGAGTTCGTTGACTTCTGTAAAGACGTTTCTAAAGAAATTGGTGTCCAGCTTAACATGGAGGGCAGATATCGATGGATTGTTTTTCTTCCGTCTAGGATGCATGTGGATGTTCCTGTTCTTAACCGGTACTATGGGGTGTTTGAATCTGGCAAAATCAAGGTGAGGGGCATTGAGGCGGTGAGGCGGGATACAGCGCCCTTCATTAAGAGAGCTCAGATGGATATGATAGGGATTCTTGCGAAGGCATGGAACGCTGAGGCGTTTGTGAAGAGGATTCCTGAGGCGGTGGATGTTTTGTGGGGTTATGCGGAGAAGCTGAGGAAGAGAGATGTTGATGTGCGAGATTTGATTGTTTCGAAGCAGCTTTCTATGCATCCAGACAGGTATGCTCATGATGTTTTTCAGGCTGTAGCTGCCAAGCAGTTGATGAAGGAGGGCATAGCGGTTTCGGGGGGACAGACTGTTCGGTACTTGATAACTGACGCTGAAAACAGAAGGGCAAATAAACGTGTGAAAGCTGCGGAACTAGTTAACACTGAAACCCGTTTTGACGCCGAAAAATATGTTGACATGCTGATTTTGGCGGGAGCTAATATTCTTAGCCCATTTGGATATACCGAAGAAGCGTTGAAAGATCAGATAGTTTATGGCGAGAAGCAGACGGTGCTGCAACCCGTTTTAACAACAACATAAAATGAGGGAGAGTGATGTTTGAACCTCCGCGCGCGTTAAACATGTCTGGCAATAATGGCTAGTAGGCCGGTCAAAATGGCTATGGCAGCGCCTATTGCGCCCCCTACCAAATATGCTACAAATCCAAAGATGAGCAGGAATATTCCCCCAGTGGTTGCTCTTTTGCCTCCAGCCTTTGTCATTCGCGCGGCACCCAAGATCAGGAACCCCAGAATGCCAAGAATCCCAGCACTTACCATGCCTGTGAGGCCTTTAATGGGCTTTTCCAAGATTTCTGGTATATAACCAAGAAAGCTGAAGACGGCAAATAAAATGCATACGATCCCTGCGATTAGACCAAGGATCCAAACCGCCTCATAAAGCGTTCTCTTTACCATTTTGATCCCATAAATTAGATTACTGCCATAAAGATCCTTTCTGCTTTATGAATTTCAAATTTTGATGTTATATCAACGTTGTTTGGGTTATCTACGCTGGTGACATCTCCGCGCGCGCAAACCAACACCCCAAAAAACGAAACACAACACAAACCCAACAACACACCGTATTTGCCACATATTTGAACCCAAATAAAGGGGGATACCACGCTATGCACACAAAATAGGTCGCAGTACAGGCATTTAATCTCCCACATGCACACGCTCACAGAGATAAGGTGACACTCCCTCCCCCTCAGAATACGTGGCTCCACAAATAAGGAAAACCAACAACTCATCTGTGTAGTTTGGCGCCGGGGGTGGGATTTGAACCCACGCGACCCATAAGGGTCACAGGCTGACTATAGAGGACTCCAGGCGTGAGCTTCTCAGTTGAATCTGCTCCCTACCGGATTCCCCGCATTTCATGCCCTAGGAGACCCCGGCACACCCAACTAGAATAGACAGCCGCCGCATTTTTTAGCTTTTTGACATCAGGACGCAATCGCTCAGGGACCGCTGCGCCACATTCTAGGGTAGACGCCGCGAGGCATCAAAACCCGCTGGGTTTTTGCCACAAATCCATGGTCCATTTTCAGAATCTTTTCGGTAGAAGTTAAGGCCTTTGATAGCGCCACAGCCTCGCCCTTTTGAGTCAAGATGGCCACAGCGTCATTGGGCTTTATTTTGGTGTCTAGAGACAGGACTCCGGGTGCTGCTAGGTGGGCTCCGTGGCAAAGGGCATCCACGGCAGAGTCGCGTACGAAAATCTTAGGTATTAGTCCCAAGGACTTTTCCATGGGATAAATGAACCTTCTTAACAGGTTTTCGTCGCTGGTTTCTCTCCACTGGGCAAACATGTAGGACACGTCATGCAGCGTGACGATTCCTTCGTCCTCGATGAAGGGACCAACTCTTGTTCGGCGAAGCTCCTGCATGTGGGCCCCACAGCCCAGAACCTCGCCGATGTCGTAGCACAGCTTTCTTATGTAGGTTCCAGCCTCGCATCCAACCTTGAAAAGAACGTTTCTTTCATCCATCTCAAGGAAATTCACATAGTATATCTTTCTTATTCTTAGCCTACGCTTAACCGACGCGCGGACAGGAGGCCGCTGATAAATGGTTCCTTGAAACTCGTCTAAGACGGCTTTTATTTGATCCTCTGGCATTTGGGAATGGAGTTTCATAACGCAAACGTATTCTTTCCCTGCTAGAAGAAGGGCTTGAACAATCTTGGTGGCTTCTTCTAGGGCAGTGGGTAGAACACCTGTCACTTTGGGATTTCCCCGGCTTCTACGCCTCAAGGGTCCCGCCGTGACCAGCCCTTTTAAGGCTTAGGATACGCTTAACCCACGCTGTGACTTCGTGACTTGATGGACCAGCTGGTTTGTCCAGATTTATTATCCCAAACTGCATATAGTCTTCAATAGGCCGCTCCTCAGGTTTATGGCCAAAGCGTGGACTGGTTTCCTCCTCAGCCTTAACTGCCAAACTTCGTTCGATTTCCCAAGGTGGGCTGATTCTCTGCATATTTTTCTCCAGAAATGGAAGGTGTTGAGAAAGGTTAAAAGAGTTAGGATAGGGTGGGCTTCACTAAGTTAGCCATCTCTTCTAGTTTACCTTCTGCTTTCAACGCTTCGGTCACCTCTTCGTCAGTTACCCCTCGCTTCACGTCAATTTTTGTCTGGGTTGGTTCCAGATGACTCGCGTTGACGCGTCTTCGTTTTACGCCGGAAACCTTTCTTGGACCAGTTATGAGAACGAAATTTTTGTCAACTATGTCCACAATAACGCATCTTCTCCCTGCTTCTCGCCCCACGATTTTGACACAGATTCTTCCTACTTCTATTGCAGGCAATTTCACCCCTCTTCTCCTTGAGACTAGGAACACCCATCTTTATACTTTACTGATTTGTTAAGGTACGGCTGTGTCTTGCACATGACTTTTGTGTTGGCAAGCATGCACAGAAATTATGGATTTATAACCGAGGATTCTGGGCTTGCACAAAATAGATAACACTACCGAACTGGGAAAAATTGTTGATTTCAGCATTCTTCTCTTACTAAGATCCAAATACGATCATTTCCGGCAGCGCTTCGCAGCGTCTCTGATGCGCTTCGCTGCTTCAGCTGGATTTTCGGAGAGTGTCACGGTTCTGCCTACGATGAGGTAGCGTGCTCCGGCTTTGATGGTTGCTTCAACGTCTCCGCCTTGAACACCCACGCCAGGCGAGTAGATGGGAATTTTCTCTCTCAAAATTTCGTGTACTTCCCTTATTTTCTCTGGGTAGGTGGCGCCGACAACTGCTCCATCAGCGTTCCAAGATAATGCTTTTTCAGCGAAGGTCGAATATTGAGAGCTCAACTGTTTTGTCTCTGGGTTCTGTATTGTTTGGCCGTATCCTTCCCCAGCGGCTTTATGGCTCATGTAGACGAGAAGAATAACTCCTCGACGCATCTGCTTGGCAACTCCAAAAACGGGTTGAAGTCCTTCTTCCCATCCTACGAAGGGGTTAGCTGTTACAGCGTCAAATCCTGCTTTGTAATAGTATTCCGCGATAATTCTGTTGGTGTGTCCAACATCGTTGATTTTGCAGTCCATTAAGGTTGGAAGTTCCAAGTCTTGGGCTACGCTCAATATTTTCTGAACGCCGTTGAACAAGCCTAGGGGAAGAACCAGCTGACGATTTATTTTAACTGCACAAACGTGTAAGTGTGTTTCCTTCAATATTTGGATGCTTCGGGATAGAAGACTTTGAGGTTGATCAGGGGGGAGATCTAGAGCTAAAACTATGTGTGAATCTGTCTTCTTTGCGGAGCGATTCATTTTGAGTCGAAAGGACAAGGCTAACCCTCAATTTATAATTAAGGGAAAAGATAATATCCTTTTTCTCATTTTGGCGGTTGCGTGGCGTTTCTGCACTCACACTGTTAGACTATGGGTGTGAGTTTCACCCGGCATCCCCGTGAGGCATCTGGTTCTATGTTATAAATGATTGTCTTAGGCTTCTTTCCAAATAGAATCATGCTCCCATTTCTTTCTTCTATCTTGAAATGTATGCTCAAAGTGTCGGCGAAGACCTTCGTCATTTCGGGAATACTGGGTTTAGATACGTAGATCATTAGGTCTCTTCCTAATCTGTTCGCAATCACTGACCGCCCAATAACAGATGAAGTGAACCTCTCCACCACGTATGCAAGGTTATCGCCGCTCAAGAAATGAACTATGTTCTTGCCGAGTCTACTCGACAGTTCCACAGCTGCTTTGATATAACGATTGAAATTTTCTATTGGATCTATGTCTTCCACGGTTGGATCCTGCCAAACTACGACGTAGGGTTTGTCCATATCAATCAAGGGATTAGGAAAAGCCATTACTCGAACAAATTCGTCGAATGTTTCTTCTCCGGTGAAGGAGGAAACCATTCTCCGTACGTCTTCGGGCCCGTACTCAATTACTGGAATTACGATGACCCCTCTTTTTCTCATTATAAAATTTGCGAACGTAGGATTAATAACAGCGTCTAAAGCGTCAACCGGAACGTTTTCTCCCAACTCGTATAAGACTGAACAGCCTCTAGGATATCCTTCTCCGCCCAAAACTTCGTCAAGTTCCGGAATTCCACTTGGGTAATGAGTCTTGGTGCCTTTGGTGGGCTCAAATCTATTGGTGTTCTCTACTTTTTTGTTGGAAAAGGGAGGGAAAACTCGAAATCCTTTATCCAATGTGAAAAGAAATCTCTGCTGTTCAATTTTCGTTCCTCGGAGTTTCGGTATCTCAATTTCCCTGATTAGTCTACCATCGTAGTTGTCCTTTCTTAGGACAATGGCTCCATCGGCTACAAACTCCTCAATGCTTGTGCCAATCATTTCACTTCCAGTTGGGACTTCCACAATGAGGATTGTAGTACATCCCAACTGTCTAACAAGCTTGCCCAAAATGTTGTGAATAACGATCCTTGCCTCTATTGGCTCCTTAAAGGCCTGAGCCATGGCACTAAACGAGTCAATTACAAGCCTTTTAGCGTTTAACACTGTCACTTCTTCAAGAATCATTTCTAACACGGTTGAGATGCCTTTTTCAGTCACGGTTGTAAAATCCAGAATCTTGACTTTTCCGTTTCCTTCTTCCTTCTTTCTCAAGTCATGCCCAAAAAATCTGGAAATGTTGTGGACGATAGTGTCTTCGTTTTCTGCAAAAGATACGTATATCCCGCTCTCGCCATAATTTTCCGCCCCCTTAAACAGAAATTGCATGCTAAAAACTGTCTTGCCAGTTCCAGGGTTCCCAGCCAAAAGAATCAGGCTTCCCCTCGGAAAGCCGCCTTCGATTAAAGGGTCTAAACCGTCAATGCCCGTTGAAACACGATTCTCGCTCATAAGGCCTAGCACCGGGGACTTCTCTACGTTAAGTTCGATTTTAAGTTATTGAATTCCCGATACAGATCTTCTATTCAGATTTTTCATCAAATTTTTCTTTTTTACTGATTTGAAATGCATAACTGCCCTTCATAATCGATTTCTATAGACTTTTCGTTATCTTCTGAAATGATGAAAATTGATTAAACACCTAACTCTCATATCAACGCATCCATGGAAGAACATCACTATTACCCTTTTACTTTTGGCAGCATTTTTTCCCCCTTCTTGTTGTTTCGCCGCTAATTACGATTACACTTATGAGCTCCTCGATCATCCTGGTGGTTCCACAAATTATCGGCTGACAGTTTCAGTGACTTCCTCCCTATACGAATATTATCTGAGCAAGGATCACAACCTTCACATTTATGATTTCGCGAAGTTCGTGACCCCTCACCCTTTGAAACCAATTGCTGATGATCTCTGGAGCATCTACAGCGACGATGAAGACTTTGCCAATGGAGTGCTCATGATCGTTCATCAGATCCCATACTTGGAAAGCGGTCCTCAAAAATATCCTGTTGAAACTATCGTTGAAAACGAAGGTGATTGTGACCTTTTTTCCTTCATAGCTGCGTCCATAATGAAGGCTGGCGGATTAGACGTCGTCTTGTTGCTTTATGAGACGGAAAATCACATGAATGTGGGGGTTTATCTATCCGAAGAACCAAACGATGCCAGGTCGTCCACTGTTTACTATTACACTCATGATGGAAAGCGATATTACGTGGCTGAGTGCACCGGAGACGATTGGAGGCATGGATGGCGGGTGGGCGAATGTGCCGACCTCCTTGAAGAAGCCTCAGCACGTATCATTACCCTTGAGGACTGCGAACAATCGTCGCCTGGACAAGTTTCATCAAGCTACGGCGCTCTACAGGCCTCTTCTTTGTCCTTGGTGGTTTCCACGAGATTTGTGATTGCTAGAAGCGCCGTTACGCTAAGTGGTTACATTTCGCCTGCTTTGTCAAGTAAGAACGTCACGTTATATTTTAGTTCAAGTGGTTCTCCATCAAGTGTGCTGGTAACAGTTGTAACAGATTCCAATGGACGGTATTCGTACACGTGGCGTCCTTTCTCAGCCGGTATAAATTCCATGAGAGCAAGTTGGTCTGGAGACACTGATTATGCTGGTGCAGATAGCGGCATATGCACTCTTATCGTTATTCCTCTTGAGTGGTTGATGATGGGGGTTACGGTGATCGTTTTGTTGATCGTTCTCCTCGTTGTGACTTTGGCAACGCGAAGAAAACCACCAGAAGAACTTGAAGCCTTCGAAGAATGGGAAGTCGTCGACTACCCAGAATACTCTTGAAAATCTTATCTAACAGAATTAGTTGCATAAATATCTAAGCCACAGGGGATGAGGCAAACTCATGAACCTTAAAATCGACGCTCAACTCAAAACTCGTTTTTCAGACTTAACCGTCCTAACATGCAACGTCAAAGACGTAAAGGTCAAGAAGCAAAACGTTGAACTGGAAAAATTTAAGGACAAAATAATGGAGAAGGTTAGGGAAAAGTATGACCTAGACTCGGCAAAGAATCTGCCAACCTTTAGGGCGTATCGAGATTTTTTCTGGAGGGTAGGAATAGATCCCACAAAAAATCGACCTGCTGCAGAGGCTTTGATTCGAAGGATTCTAGGGGGAAAAACTATACCTCGCATAAACACCCTTGTTGACGCCTATAACCTGGCCTCCATCAAAACTGAGATAGCCCTCGCAGCCTTCGACGCAAATAAACTGAAGGGAGGCCTCATCATGCGGTTTGCAGAAAAGACAGAGAAATTCCTAGGAATAGGCATGGAAAAACCCATGCTTCTCCAAGGAGGCGAAATAGTTGTCTCTGACAGTGAAAAACTGGTGGCCATATACCCGTATCGGGATGCAGACAGCACGAAGATAACGGATAAAACAAAAAATGTCATGCTCTTGGTTTGCGGAGTTCCAGGCATCGCAGAAGAAACTTTGCAAAACGCCGCACAGGTGGCACTGGACTATATCACTCGCTTTTGTGGCGGAGAAGGTAAAATATAGTTTCCTACCTGCATGCGCGCACAACGCAAGTGTGTTGACGGCTACGTTGCCTTAGAGAAGATTTATAGTGTTGCTTTTGCATATACTATTTCCACCGCTTTCAGGGTATAGAGCATTATGACCGAAGAATCGAAACCACAAGCCAATGAAGAAGAAGTAACAAAACTCATGATTGATAGACCATCCGACTTTAGATTTCACGCGGCTTATCTGGCCTATTCTGAGACTTGGGACAAAATAATTTCACAAGAGACGAAAAGAGAGTTGAACGAAATTATGTCATTACTCTCTAAAGAGGAGATAAACTATTCAAGTTTCTACAAGAGGCTAGATGAATACAGAAGACAGAGTTCAACACACTACGCCTTTCCTAGACAAAGGATAGAAACTCAGAGAAAGAGGGACTGGAGAAAAAGGCAAAACAAGGATATGAGGAACGCAAGATATAGAGGAAAACGCTAAGGACAGAGCTTCCCAGCTACGCTTTTAGCGCATCTATTATTGCTTCCGCGACTTCATGAGTGGTTGAGGTTCCACCAAGGTCGGGAGTCAAATGTTTTTCCTCTTTTAAAACGGTTAAAACAGCATTTTCAACTTGTTCAGCCCATTTGTTTTCACCTAGATAGTTTAACATCATTTTGGCAGACAATATAGCTGCCATCGGATTAGCTATCCCTTTTCCCGCAATGTCAGGAGCAGAGCCGTGAACTGGCTCAAACAAAGCATAGTCGTCTCCTATATTTGCGCTTGAAGCTATTCCTAGCCCTCCAACCAAACCAGCTGCTTCATCAGAAAGGATGTCTCCAAAAAGATTAGACGTAAGAATCACGTCAAAGACTTGAGGTTTCAAAACAAGATTCATGGCAGCAACATCAACAAACAATTCATTCACCTCCACTTCGGGATAATCCTTGGCAACAAGAAGCGAAGCCTCTCGAAAAAGACCACAAGATTTTCGCAAAACATTTGCCTTCGTAACTATAGTCACCTTTCTACGTCTCTTCATCGCCAGATTAAACGCAAACCTAGCAATCCTCTCAGATGCCCTCCTCGTAATCATTCTGAGAGTAAAGGCTGAATCTTCTAATTCAAACTCTATTCCACTGTACAAGCCTTCCGTGTTTTCCCGAACAATTACTAAGTCAACGTCTTTTACGCTGCTTCGAATCGGGTAGCTTTTAGCGGGCCTCACATTTGCATACAAGTCCAACGCCTTCCTCAAGGTCACAACTGCGCTTCTGTAATCTGCAACACCAACAGGCGTCGTTGTAGCACCAAACAAACAGGCCTGAGTTCCCTTAATTTTAGGCAACACGTCTTCAGGAACCGACGTGCCAACTTTTTTAAAAACTTCGTATCCAACTTCCAAATACCAAAAATCAAACTCTAGACCAGTACTTTCTAGAACACAAACCGCTTCAGGAACCACGGTCTTGCCAATTCCGTCTCCCGGAATCACAGCTATCTTATACATATCCCTCGCTTCGAAGAAAGTTTACTAAGCCTCCCTTCTCCACGATTTTTTGGATGAACTTTGGCAACGGTTTTGCCTTAAGAACCATATCCTTGGTTTTGTCGCGAATTTGTCCAGTCTCAAAGTTTATTTCAACCAAGTCACCGTCGTCAATTCTGTCAACTTCTTCACAAACAAAGAGAGGCAAGCCAATGTTTATGGCGTTTCTGAAAAATATGCGGGCAAAAGATTTGGCTAATACTGCACTGACTCCAGCGGCTTTTATCGCCACTGGCGCATGTTCCCTCGAAGAGCCGCATCCAAAATTTTCTCCCGCAACTATTATGTCTCCCGCTTTGACTTCTCTGGCAAATTCTGGTCTGTGCTCTATGAAAGCTATTTTCCCTAGCTTTGTTTTGTCTGTTGTGATGGTGTACCTTCCCGGTGTTATAAGATCAGTATTTACGTCGTTTCCAAACTTCCAAGCTCTCACACGTATCCCCTCGGATCAACAATTTCTCCAGCTAGGGCAGAGGCTGCAACAGTTGCCGGAGACGCTAGATAGATCTCTGCTTTTGGATGCCCCATCCTCCCGCTAAAGTTTCTGTTTTGAGTGGAAATACACGTTTCTCCCTCAGCAAGCACTCCTTCATGCCTACCAACGCAGGGACCGCAACCGGGATTACAGATGATTCCTCCAGATTTGATGATTTCCTGTAAGTATCCCTTGCCAAAGGTGTCGAGGTAAATTTTGGTTGACGCAGGAATAACCAAAAGCCTAACATTTTCTGCGATTCTTTTTCCTTTCAAAATCTTAGTAGCTATCTCTATGTCCTCTGATCTTCCGTTGGTACAAGTTCCAATGTAGGCTTGATCTATCTTTTCTCCTTCAACGCTGGTAACAGGTTTTACGTTGTCCACGGTGGGGGGGCACGCAACTTGGGGCCCAATTGTTTCCACTTGTATTTCATATTCATCCTCGTAAACAGCGTCTTTGTCACTTTCGAAGATCTTTCCTTCTCTTCCAAGAAAGTTTCGGGTTTTTTCGTCTGCTTCGATGATACCGTTTTTGGCTCCCATCTCCACAGCCATATTACACAAGGTGAGGCGAGAAGAGACACTTGCGTTTTTCACGTAATCTCCTGTAAATTCTGCAGCCTTGTAGAGGGCTCCGTCAGCTCCCACCTGTCCAATGATGTTCAAGATAACGTCCTTGGCGTAGACGCCTTTTTCGGGCGAACCAGACAGGTTAAATTTTAAACTTTCCGGAATCTTGAACCAACATTTTCCAGTCGCCATAGCTCCAGCAATGTCGGTTGATCCTAAACCGGTTGAAAAAGCCCCTACAGCTCCTTCAGTGCAGGTATGGGAATCTGCCCCGACTATAACGTTCCCGGGAGAAACGAATTTTTCAACAAGAATCTGGTGGCAAACTCCGTCCGTGAAGAAGTTGGGAATTTTCTGTTCTGTTACGAAGTTTCTAACTTTTTGATGAAGTCTAGCTGCGTCTACGCTTGGTGGAGGAAAGAAATGATCAAATACTATCACAATTTTGTCCGGATCGAAAACCTTTTTTCCGATTTTGTATAGGCCTTCAACGGCTAGGGGAGCTGTAGAGTCGTGAGCCATCACAATATCAACGTCGGCGATCACAACGTCCCCTGAAGCCACCTCACTCTTGCGAGAAGCGTTTGCCAGAATTTTTTCTGTGATTGTCAGTCCCATGAAAGTCAACTCCTTGGATTTCCATGATTAATTCTTTAAGCTCACTTGGCGTGTAGGCACTCCGCCTACCATCATGCGAAAAAGATGTCTTTATCTTTGAAAGAACTTTTTCCGCTAAGTTTTCTGAGATGTTCATTCCAAGCTCATTTTCTGCAATATACATGATGCCATGTCTCCCGCAAAGTTCATCTATATACACTTTTCTTCTTTGCCCAACCAGTTCAGGTGGATAAAACTCATACGTCGACGGGTTCATGAAAACGCCTTGCTGGTGGATTCCTGAGCTATGAGCCGTAGCGTTTTTACCCGTTATTGGTTTATGGGGAGACACTCTTATTCCGGTAACATCTTCGACAATTTTTGTCAGTTCGGTTAACTGACTCATCTCAAACCGGCTCATTCCAAATAGTATATGTAACGCGGGAACGACTTCTTCTGTGGCAGCGATTCCCGCTCTTTCTCCAAGACCATTCACAGAAGATGACACTGTTGATGCTCCAGCTTCTACAGCAGCCATGGAATTAGCTAAAGCCAACCCCAGATCGTTGTGGCAATGTATTTCGATTGGAATGTCAATAACCTTTCTTATCTCTCTCACAAGAAACGCCATCCCACCAGGGTTTATGCATCCAAGGGTGTCAACAATTCTAGCCCTATCTGTTCCAGCTTCCTCCGCGGTTTTGAAGGCTTTTTTCAAGAAGTTTAAGTCGCTTTCTCTGGTTGTGTCCTCTGCGCTGTATATAACAAATAATCCATAACTATCCGCATAACTGATGGAATCAGCTAGCTTATCCAGATACTCTTCTTGGCTCATGTTATGAAACTTATGTTTTCTATGGTAGTGAGATACGGAAAAGGATACTACCACCCCATCAGCACCAGTGTCCGCAACAGCATCTATATCTTCGTGCTTGGCTCTGGCAAAGGCAGATATCTGGGCGTCTAGATTCATGTTCACTAGGGCTTCGATGCATTTTCTTTGTTTTTCTGAAGCCGCTGGAAATCCAGATTCTATCTCTTGTATCCCCACTTCGTCTAACTTCTTAGCAATCCTCAGTTTATCTTCTATGCTGAAGACAACTCCTGGTGTTTGTTCTCCCTCCCTTAAAGTGCTGTCATGGACGACGTGCTCATCCATTGAGGGAGAATTATAGGCGACAAAGTTGTATGGGCTCGGGAGGATTCCTTCTCTGTTTAATCTTCTTAGGATCTTTTCTCCACGTTCGCTAAGGTATTCCTCTTCCAATTCATTAAACCATCCTTCCACATGTGTTTTGCTGAGTTGAGATTAGCAGAGTATGGAAAACGCACTGATATATATATTTTTTGTAAAACCTAATTCTGTGAAATACGAAAAGATTAAATTCATTTCTAAATCCGCAATTGAAGTCTGAAAAAACCTTTGCTGTGAATAAGCGTGACGGATGATTCATTGCGTAGACTCCTCCACGACGATGCGTTTCCAAGTTTTACGTAAAATGTTTCTATGTCAAATATAAAGATTGCGAGCCTTTTTGTATACAAACGTAAAGAAAAAATAATAAAAACTGGATGGATTTACGGTGAAGAGGATTGAAGTGTAAGGTTACACGAACGAATGTAAAATGTGGATTCTTTATGGTAATCCAAATGATGTAGTTAAGGGGCCATGATTCTCGTTAGCTTTCAACTACCAGCTATGTAAAATAATCATTGTATTTGTGTTTACAACCCCATCTACTCGACGAATTTTCTCAACGCATTCATTAACCTCTACTATGTTCAAACCAGATATGATAACGGCAATGTCGTATTGGCCTGTAATCTCGTAAACGGTTTCAACATTAGGAAATTTCCTTAATAGCTTTGAAACGTCTGATGTTGGATAAGAGGGATTTATTGAAAGCAGAGCTATCGCTTCCGCACCTTCCGCAAGCCCAACTTTAATAGTGAATCGTCTTATTACCCCAGAATCAACGAGCGCCTTGATCCTTTTCCTAATAGCTCCTTCAGATAAACTGACCCTTTTTCCAATGTCACTGTAGGTGGCTCGGCCATCATTTTTCAGAATTCTAATTATCTCCCTGTCAGTATCATCCATTTTCTCCGCTTCCTCTACATTATTAGATGCGGAATAATTTAACGATTTCTGAACATCAGAAGTCTATTTGGAACGAATTTCGTATTCTGTCCGCACAAGATGACTCAAATAACTTTAATGCAGCTCGGGTTGTCAAAAAACAGAGAGCAGGCTGTGAAAAGTTATACGGCATATCTTTTGAAGAGATAAGAATGGTGTGCAAACAATTTGACCATTTCAGGTCACTTTTGCCAAGTTTCTAGTAAATTGACCAAAATCTATATAAATATCGGGCTAATCTTCGAATGACCATTAGACCATGAAACTGTGAAGGAAGTGTTTGCAAAATGAGTGAGAGTGTAGTTCTTAGAAAGGATGAAAAAATGCAATGCTACGATTGCGATACAGAGTTTGAAATTCCTAAAGATGTTGTGGTAGGCGAAATTGTAACTTGCCACAGCTGCGGACTTGAATTTGAGATAAAACAGGTCGAAAGCGACGTCATAACACTCAAAGAACTAATAGTCGAAGGTGAAGATTGGGGAGAGTAACCGGTGTTGAATACGAATTACGTACTATTTTTTTGAAATTAGCAAAAATGGAAGTCAGTATATCCGAAATTCTTATAAAGAACGCCAATTTCTATAATGAGATCAACCAAATCGAGAGGTGGAAGCAATGAATAGTGCTAAGTGCCCCGATTGCGATGGAGAGCTTGCGATTCCCGAAGACATCATGCAAGGGGAAATTCTGACTTGCCCAGTCTGTGGGCTCGAACTTGAAGTAAAGCAGGTAAAAGGAGAATCTGTGGAGCTCGAAGAACTGGGAATCGAAGGAGAAGACTGGGGAGAATAGCTCAACTTTCTTTCGTAACATTTACCCCTTGGCCGAATGAGGACTTGTGGACTAAAACACTACAAGAGTTGAAGGGTATTTGAGGTTAGGGTGTAGGAAAACAGATGAGCATTGGAATTCTCTATGAGCGCTCCGAAACCGATGAAATGGGTATAAAACTAACCGCAGAAGAGTTAGGAATAAACCTTGTGTACATTCCTTTTCGTAAGGTTGCCGTTCGCCTAGACGAAAACGGGTATAGCGTTAGGAGCAAAGGGAAAAACTATTCCAAGACCTTCGAAGAGGTTAAGGTGGTATTAAACAGGGCACAGAGCAAAAATCGTAGATTCCTTGCAACAAACGTACTAGAAGCCTTCGGTAAAAATGTGATAAATCCTTCGCCTGTGGAATACGTTTGCTTCAGCAAGTTAAGGACCCTGCTTCATTTCTGGAAGGGAGAAATCAAAACTCCTCGAACAGTATACGTTCCATGCGATTCCCATGAACCTACGGCGAATGGAGGCGAAATCCGTAACGAGGAAGAAATCGCGGATCTAATGCAACAGGAACTCGAAAACGGAAGCATCGTGATTAAACCAGACTCCGGCACCCATGGAAAAAACGTTAGACTCGCCAGAGACCGAAAAGACCTTTTAGCAATTCTAGGAGAAACCGAACCATCAATAATAAATCCAGTAGGCATTCTCGCTCAAAAACTTGTCCAAAAATGGTTCTACGACTTGAGAATAATAGTCACCAAAGAAAATGGAAAGGCACCCTATTGTTATCCATCAGCCTTGGCAAGGGCTGGATTCAAAGACTTCAGAACAAACACCTTCCTAGGCAATATGGTATTTGGCGTTAACTTGCCCCCCCACATTAGGGACGTCGCGGTTAAGTGTGGCAAAACCATTGGAAAAGACAGCAAGGCTTGGCTTTTAGCCTTCGACGCGATGATTGACGTTGGCGAAAACAAAAATTCTAATGATGAATATATCAAGGCAGAATTCGAGAAACTTGAGTTGTCTTTTGATGCAGTGAAAAAGATCAAGGGTGATGAAACGAAGAAGAGAAACTTCTTGAGTTGGAACAAGAGACTGGAAGAGACCTTTCAGAACTACAAAAACCAAGAAGCTTATGGGAACATTAAGAAAATAATAGAAGAAAGCGTGGAAAGAAATAGGCATAACATATTGTTTCATGAAGCAAACGCTTGTCCTGAATTCTGGGAGCAAACAAGACTGGTTGCCGGAATCAATCTGGCGGTGCCTTTACTCAAATGCGCCCAGAGTATCATCGAATCTGATTATGGAGGATGAAGAGAAGGTGAGAGTAGGGATCATCGGCGGCTCAGGATACGTTGGCGGAGAACTTCTACGTCTGCTACTTTTCCATCCGGAAGTAGAAATCACAACGGTTATTTCCCGCAAAAACGCTGGTGAATATGTTTTCGCAGTTCATCCGAACCTCAGAGGAGCCACGCAACTCAAGTTCCTTCCCTTAAATCTTTCCCAAATCGCCAAGAATTGTGACTTAGTGTTTACAGCGACGCCCCACGGCAGCTCGGTAAATCTTGTTCCCAAACTGCTGGAAATGGGGCTAAAGGTTATAGACATGAGCGCAGACTTTCGCTTGAAGAATCCTGCTGATTATGTTGAGTGGTATGGGTGGGAGCATACTCAT
>Ga0224496_10000712_pt1 | contig 22661 bp, 18 predicted proteins | sample SF_Jul11_sed_USG_2_FD_168127 | JGI IMG/M metagenome (GOLD analysis project Ga0224496, IMG submission 168127) | Sediment microbial communities from San Francisco Bay, California, United States - SF_Jul11_sed_USGS_8_1 | ecosystem: Environmental > Aquatic > Marine > Sediment | place: USA...
AAGCCCCCATAGCAGCACCGCCCGCAAACGGCGTCCATGGGCCGGAAAAAAGGCCGGTTTTGGTCTAGCGGAGCCGGCGGCGCAGGGCGAGGGGGATGGCCACGGCCAGCCCGGCACACAGCACGCCGTTGGCAAGAAGCGAGCCGGCGCGCAGATCGGAGGCCAGGGTGGCGGCATGCGGGCTGGCCACGTCCGGCACCACCCCGGCGCGAGGAGCGAGCAGAACGAATGCGATCATTAACAGGGTGGCCGCCAGCAGCAACTGGCCGCGGGCGGAGCGGGCGAGGGCCCGGCACAGAGGGATAACGATCAGGGACAGCCCCACGGCCAGGCCGATGGCACCGGCCACCGTCACCCAGGGCGACGGGAAGCCGGTGAAGGCGGCGGAACCCCCTTGGGCCAGATCAATGCCCATCAGTTTCGGGCTGGCCAGCCACAGCACGGCGATACCGTACAGCACGCCCACCGGCAAACCGGTGGTCAGGGCGGCGGTCATCAGCCCACGGACGGAAACCGCACCGGAGGCGGAGGCGCTCAGTGGCACGGAAATCCGGCCGCGTGGCGCACGTCGTGCACGGCATCGTGTACGGCTGGAAGCGGTGCAAAGCCGGTGATCCACAGCAGGGCACAGCCGGCCAGGATGGCGACGGCAAAGGGGGCCACCTTTACCAGGGCGGCGGAAAGCGGGCGGGTATAAGCGGATGTGTACATGGTTCCTCCTCGGGAAAAAACGGCCTGTCGCGGCAGGTCTCCTGGCTTGCGCATCACCGCCTCCGTTCCGCCTTCCCAGGTAGTGAACAACCCAGTGGCACCCAACGAACGGGGACTCCTCGCTTACAGTGGCGGGACCGCGCCGGAATTGCACCGGCTTCCCTTGACCGCGAATCGGGAATTTAACCGCACCGGACAGGGCGGCGTCAACTCAGGGAGCAAAAGGACGAATCAACCGGGCGGGAAGTGCCGCTCCAGGCTGGCCATGCCGCCGGTGATCCGGTGGCGCAGCATATCCAGGCCCCGGTTCACCGTACGCACAACGAAGCGCGCGCGGTCGCCCGCGTGAACAAAGCGGCGGCAGAAGGTGCCGTCCGGACCGGCCACCGCCATGAAAACCGTCCCCACCGGCTTCTCCGCCGTGCCGCCGGTGGGCCCGGCGATACCGGTCACCGACAGGGTGATGTCCGCGTGGGAACGCGTTAACAACCCCTCGGCCATGGCGCGAGCAACCGGTTCGCTGACCGCGCCGTGTTCGGCGATGAGCGCTTCCGGCACCCCCAGCGCCTCCACCTTGGCGGCGTTGGAGTAGCTCACCACCGCCCGCTCCACGTAGTCGGATGCCCCCGGCACCGCGGTCAGGGCGGCGCTGATCCCGCCGCCGGTGCAGCTTTCCGCCGTGGCCACCCGCCATCCCTTGCCGCGCAACAGGATGCCCACTGTTTCCGCCAGGGAGGTGTCCCCCTCCGCATAGACTGCGTCCCCCACCGCCCTTCGCACCCGTGCATCCGCCTCGTCCAGGGCAATTGCGTCATTCGCGGTCAGGTGCAGGTCCACCGCCAGAGGGTTGGCGGTCACCCCCCAGGTGACCCCGTACATCCCGGCCAGCGCCTCCCGTACCTGGCCGTCCAGTTCCTTTTCCATGCGCCCCACAGTGCGCAGGGTGCGGGCAAAGCGCACCGCATCGGGAAAACGGGAGCGGATGCGCGACTCCAGTTCCGGCCACATGGCCTCCAGTTCCCACGGCACGCCGGGCAGGGCTACCAGCACGCATCCCGCGTCCACCCAGAATCCGGCGGCGCTGCCCTGGGGGTTGTCGATCTGCCGGGCCCCTTCGGGCACCGTGCCGGGGCGGTGACCGGGCAGGGGGTCCGGTGATGTCAGGGGGCGTTGCAGCGCCTCGGCCAGGGCCGGGCGGGTCACGTCGTCGCCGGTGGGGCCGAGGCCGCCGGAAACGATCACCAGATCGGCGCGGCTCAGGGCCTCCCGGGCGGCGGCTGTGATCTCCGTACCCCCGTCGCCCACCAGGGTCATGCGCAGACACGGCAGCCCCATGCGGGCCAAGCGGGCGGCCAGAAACGGGCCGTTGCTGTCCACCACCTTGCCGGTCACCAATTCCTCTCCGGTGAGCAGCAATTCGGTGCGCGGCCCGGTCATGCTAGATGTCCAGCAGGCGGGTGGTCAGGTGCAGCACCAAGGCGGCATACACGCCGGCCATCAGGTCGTCGGCCATGACCCCGATGCCGCCCTTGAAGCGGCGCTCCGCCCAGCGGCAGGGGGGCGGTTTGGAGATGTCGAACAGGCGGAACAGCAGGAACCCCAACACCAGATGCTGCCAGGTGGGGGGCACGGCGGCCAGGGTGACCAGAATGCCCGCCACCTCGTCGATCACGATGGATTTGTGGTCCTTGCCGCCCAGCAGGGTTTCGGCGCGTCCGGCGATGAAGGTGCCCGTCACCGCCACCAGGGCGGTGACCGTCAGATAGACGGGCAGCGGAAGGGACATGAGCGGCCAGGCCAGGGCCAGCGCCAACAGGCTGCCCGCGGTGCCCGGTGCCTTGGGCGCATAGCCGCTGCCAAGGCCGGTGGCCAGCAGCAGCACCAGCCGGTCGGCGGGTGTGTGCGGTTTTTCGGTGGTGTTGTTCATGTCACATCCTTCATCGGCGCGAACGGTACCACGCGACGAGGGCCGGGGCAATCGGCGGCCGGTTCCTCCGTCTCACGGAAACCAGCCTATCGTCCGATAAATGAACGATATTTGTTCACGAGTTTCCGTGCGGGGGTGGAGACGCAGGGGATATTGCGACCTCGACGCCAAATAAAGGGAGTTACGTGACCCAGTCCATCGACAAGCGCACCGGAAAAAAGGCCACGACAGAGGCGCCGGAGCAGACTCGCCACCTGTTGCGCCATCTGGAGCATCCGAACATTCACCGTCTGGCGGATTATCGCAAGGCGGGCGGCTATTCCACCGTGCAGCAGGTGTTGGGCAAGGTGAGCCGGGAGGATCTGACCGAGTGGTTGGCGGTATCCAACCTGCGCGGACGCGGCGGCGCGGGGCAGCCGGTGGCCAAGAAGTGGCGCCGGGTGGCCGATGTGCCGGGCCAGCGGTATGTGATCGCCAATGGCGACGAGTCGGAACCGGGTGCGTTCAAGGACCGGGAACTGATGGAGTGCAACCCGCACCAGTTGATCGAAGGGCTGATTTTAAGTGCCTACGCGGTCAAGGCCACGCGAGCCATCATCTACATCCGGCTGGAATACGAACTGGCCCAGGAGCGGGTGGGGCGCGCCCTCAAGGAGGCCGAGGACGCGGGCATCATCGGCGGGGACGTGATGGGCACCGGGGTGGAGGTGGAGTTCGAGATTTTCGTGTCCGGCGGCGCCTACATCTGCGGCGAGCAGACCGCCCTCATCGAGAGCGTGGAGGGAAAACTGCCCTATCCACGCCCCAAGCCGCCCTATCCCACCGTCTATGGACTGTGGGGACGGCCCACGGTGGTGCAGAATATCGAAACCCTGTCCGCCATTCCGGTGGTGGTGGGGCTGGGGCCGGAAAACTTCGCCGCCATCGGCTCGCCTCTGGCGCCCGGGCCGAAGGTCTACTCGGTGAGCGGCCATGTGAGCAAACCCGGCAACTATGAACTGCCCATGGGCACCACCCTGCGCCAGTTGATCGCCGTATGCGGCGGCATTTCCGAAGGGCGGCGCTTCAAGGCGGCCCTGCCGGGGGGTGCGGCATCGGGCTTTTTGACCGAGGATCACCTGGACCTGCCGCTGGATTTTGAATCCCTGAAGGCCATGGGGGGGGAGTTCGGCACCGGCACGGTGATGATTTTCGACCAGCACACCTGCATGGTGGGGGCGGCCCAAAGCCTGCTGCGATTCTTCCACGACGAATCCTGCGGCAAGTGCACCCCATGCCGGGAGGGGACGCGCTTCATGTTCCAGTGGCTCACCGCCCTGGAGACCGGGCACGGCAGTCAGGCCGACATCGACGCCCTGGCCCGATTGTCCGGCGCGGTGCCCGGCACCACCTGCTGCGCGCTGGCGGATGGCGCCTGCCTGCCGGTGGCCACCGGGCTGATGTACTTCATGGACGAGTTCACCTACCATGCGCAACACGGCACCTGCCCGCCAGGGGAGGAGCACATCCACCTGCCCCACGACGACGTGCAGGGGGCCTTTCACGACGAGCGTGCACCGGCGCTGTCGGAATTTCATCCGCCAAAATAGGATTTTGCGCGCGAGTCCGTGCGCAACCCGGTATACTGAGTGCTTCCCGCACCCGTATGCCCATGCAACCCCACGCGCCTAATGACGGGGAGTCCCTCCCCCCCACTTCAATCGGAACCCTGTACGGCGTTGGCCTTGGGCCCGGTGCGCTGGACCTGTTGACCATGCGCGCGTTCCGGGTGATCTCGGCCACGCGCCTGCTGGCTGTGCCGGTGAAGGCGGTGGGGGCCGACTCCTTCGCCCGTTCCATCGTGGCCGATCTGATTACCGACCAGCAGGAAGTGCTGGAACTGACTTTCCCCATGCGGTCCGATCCGGAGGTGCTGCGCCCCCATTGGGAAAAGGCCGGGCGGGCCGTGGCGGAACGGCTGGCGGGGGGCGAGAGCGTGGCCTTTTTGTGCGAGGGGGATCCGTTCACCTTTGGCACCTTTATCTATGTGTTCCGTGAGGTGTGCCGTTTACTGCCCCAGGCTCCGGTGGAGGTGATTCCGGGCATTTCCGCCTATCACGCCGCCGCCGCGCGTACCCTCATGCCGCTGGCGGCGGGGGACGACCGGGTGGCGATTCTGCCCGCCACCTACGGGGTGGAAATCGTCGGCGAAATGCTGGAACGGTTTGATACGGTGGTGCTGCTTAAGGTAAAACCGGTCATGGACCAGCTCATCGACCTGCTCGAGGAGCGGGGGCTGGCCAAACACGCGGTGTTCGTGAACAAGGTGGGCACGGATCAGGAACAGGTGGTCGCCGACATAACCACCCTCAAGGGGCACACCCCCGACTATCTGTCGCTGGTGCTGGCTCGCAACCCGGAGCGGCTCAAGGAGCCGGTATTGCGCGGATGCAGGAAGAAATAACCGAACCCCAAGGGTCCGACACGGCGCTCAAGGTCGCCAAACTGGCAGTGCTGATCATGACCACCCTGCTGGTGGTGGGGGTGGCCGCGCTGGCGGTGGTGGTGGCCCGCAAACAGATGGGGAAGGTGGGCGCCGAAAGTGACGTAACCTCTCCGTCCCTGTCAACCGGTGTCGCCGTGGCGCCGCATGCGATGATTCCGCTGCCTCCGGGAAGCCGGGCGGTGGATGTGTCCTCGGGGGCCGCTTTTGTTGATGTGCTGGTGGAAAATGCCGCCGGCGCGCAGGAAATTTATCAGGTGGAACGCGCCACCGGCCGGGTGGCCGGGGTGGTTCGCCTGCAAACCACGCCTCCCTGACCGGGAGGCAGAGAAAAGAACCCAATTTGTCCAAATCGATCAAGGACCGCATCTATGCCGCGGTCAAGCGGGGCGACAGCCCCATAACCATCGGCGAAATCATGCGCCGGTTAGACATTCCCCGTGCCCGCCGCAAGGAGGTGGGCCACGCCCTGCGTGATCTGACACAGGACGGAAAACTCGTAAAATCAGGCAGCGGTTTCCTGGCGGGTGACGCCAGCCGGAACACCATCACCGGACGCTTTATCGCCCATGCGGATGGCTTTGGCTTTGTGGTGTCGGAATCGGGTGGGGAGGACGTGTACGTGCCGCGCCGCGAATCCGGCAGCGCCATGCATGGCGACCGGGTTTCGGTGCGGGTGGTGCCCGGCCGCGACGGCCGCACCTCCGGCACGGACCTGAAGGTGCTGTCCCGTTCCCAAACCAGTCTGGTGGGCCGCCTGGAGCGATTCCACAGCCGGTGGGTGGCGGTGCCGCTGGACAGCCGCCAGACCCGTCCGGTGATGGTGTCCGCATCCGATGCGGGCAACGCCCGCGAGGGTGATCTGGTGGAGGTGACCATCACCGCCTATCCGGAGCGGGGCGAGCCGCTGGCCGGAACCGTCACCCAGGTGTTGGGGGACGGCACCGACCCGAACCTGGACAGTCCGCTGGTGTTGGCGGAACTGGGCATCATTCCGGCCTTCCCGGTGGAGGTGGTGCAGGCAGCCAAACGGCTGCCGCAAAAGGTCACGCCGCAACTGCGCGAGGGCCGCGAGGACCTGCGTGACCTGCAAACGGTCACCATCGACGGCGAGACGGCCAAAGACTTCGACGATGCGGTGAGTTGGCAGGCGGAAGCCGACGGCGGCGGCACCCTGTGGGTGCACATTGCCGATGTGGACACCTTCGCCCCCGCCGGCTCGCCTCTGGATGCGGAGGCCTGGGAGCGGGCCACCAGCGTATATCTGCCTGACCGGGTGGTGCCCATGTTCCCGGAGGAATTGTCCAACGGCATCTGCTCCCTCAACCCGGAGGTGGAGCGGTGCACCCTCACCGCCCGCATGCACTTCGATGCGGACGGCAACCGCACCGGCTACAAGGTGTTCGCCTCGGTGATCAAAAGCGATGCGCGCCTCACCTATACCGGCGTCAACCGCATGCTGGTAGATCGGGACCCGACACTGCGCGAGGCCTACGCACCGCTGTTGCCGATGCTGGAGGGAATGGAAAAACTCGCCCGCAAGCGCATGCAGATTCGCCACCAGCGCGGCAGCCTGGACTTCGATCTGCCGGAAACGCTGATCGTGCTCGGTACCGAAGGGGAGATTCGCGACATCCTCAGCCAGGAGCGGGAGATCGCCCACCGGCTGATCGAGGAATTCATGCTGGTGGCGAACGAGACGGTGGCGGAATGGCTCACCGATGGTAAGTGGCCGTGTGTGTACCGGGTGCACGAGGATCCGGATCTGGACCGCATCAACGCCTTCGTTCCAGTGGCGCGCAACGTGCTGGGCGAGGAGGTGCCGATCCCCTACTTCCGGGATACCCCGGCGCCCAAGGCGTTGCAGGGGTTGCTGGGCAAGGCGGTGGGGCACCCGGCGGAACACGTGCTGAACGGCCTGTTGATCCGCTCGTTGAAGCAGGCCCGCTACACCGGCGAGCACATCATGCACTACGGACTGGCGGCGCACACTTACTGCCATTTCACCAGTCCCATCCGCCGTTATCCGGACCTGCTGGTGCACCGGCTGGTGCATCACCGGCTGTCCGGCGGCCGGTGGCGGGAGTTGGATTGGGTGAAGGACCTGGAGAGCACCGCCGCCCACGCATCGGCCCGCGAACGGCGCGCCATGAGCGCGGAACGGCGGGTGACGGACATCAAGAAATGCCGCTTTCTGGCCCGCAAGGAGGGGGAGGTGTTCCCCGGGGTGATCGATTCGGTGGCCCGTTTCGGCATGTTCGTGGAGCTCACCGAATTCGGTTTCGACGGCATGATTCCGGTGGAAAACCTGCCGGTGCGGGTGACCTTTGACGAGCGTCACATGGCGTTGGTGGGGACCGGCGGCGGGCGCTGGCAGATTGGTGATCCGATCACCGTGCGGGTGCTGCACGCGGACCCCCTGGCCGGGAAGGTGACGCTGGATCTGGTGGAACTGGATGAGGACGGACGGGTGCGGGAGCCCGTGGCCCGGAAACCGAAGGCGGACCCCCGTGGCCGGGAGCGCGAATCACGCAAACAGGCCCGGAACCACAAGCAGGGCCTGAAGAAGGGGAGAAAAAAACGATGATCACCAGAATGGCCTTCGTGGCCCAGCCGACCCGCGACCTGGAGGCGGCCAAAAGATTCTATGGTGAGGTGCTGGGGCTGGCCGCCGGGGATGTGTCGCCAAGCGGCAAGTGGGTGGAGTTTACCACCCCGGACGGCGCGGTAATCGCGCTGGACGCCATTACGCCGGAAATTTCCGACCGGGTGCGCGCCTATCTGTCCCTGGAGTCGGATGACATCAACGCGGACTTTGCGCGCCTGGCGGCTGCCGGGGCCACCGTGGCGCGTCCCCCGTGGACCAACAATCACGGTCAAGGCGACGTGTGCCACATGGCGGTGCTGCTGGACCCGGATGGCAACACCGTGGTTCTGCACCAGATCGCCGAAGGGCGGGGCTGGTAGCGGAGGGCGTCAGCAGGGGGGCCGTTGGTCGGGGGCGGAGGGTGCTGATGGGGATTCCCCGTTCCCAGCCAGCGCCGAGTTGATTGCCCGTGGCAGCACCGCCAGCGTCTGACGCCGGGCTTCCTCCGCGATAGCGGGGCCTGCTTCCGTGAGCGGCCAGCACAGTTCCGGCAGGTCGGGCTCCACCACCAGGACCGGAGTTCCACACCCGCACGGGCAGACGGTTTTCGACAGGGGCCGTTGTCCCAGGTACCAGGGCCGTTGGCGGTAGATGACCCGGTGCAGGGTGCCGAGCAGGGACCACCGCTGGTTCAGAACCCGGGTCAACTCCGGCCGGTGCGCGCGGCGTTCCGAAACGTGGTGGATGATCAGCAGGTCCAGATTGTACCGGCAGCAGATGGCCTCGGTGGGGGCCAGTGTGATCAGCGCCCCGTCGCAAAACAGGTCACCCTCCAAGGCCACGGGGCGGTACAGCACCGGCATGGCGGCACTGGCCATGACCCGGGGTGCCAGCTCGCCGGAATCGAACACGCGGGAGGTGCCGGTGCCGATGCTCAACGCCACACAGCGGAACGGATAGCAGCACGCTTCGAAGGTGGTGGCTCCCAGATGGCGGGATACAAACGAAATGGCCGCGGCGGTACCGGCCAGCCCCAGCCAGCCTCGACCGCGGCGGACCCCCAGAGACCACAGCAACCGGAGTGGGGAATCGGGGCGCCAGAAGTCGTTCCGGCGCACGCGTGTGATGGCCGCGCGCCAGGTGTCCATATTGCCACCGCTGGCGTGAATTGCCCCCACTACTGCGCCGGCACTGCATCCGGCCCCGGCGGTCACCGGGATTTCCATCTCCGTCATGGCCTGCAGAAAGCCGGTGTGGCCGTACACCCCCCGGCCCCCACCGGAGGAGAGGATGATGCCGATGCGTGGCGGGTTCGGGATGTGGGATGCCCTCCGTACCGGGGTTGTGGTTTCAGCGTATCCCCCAATCCCCCACAGCGGCAAGTCCCGGCGAAGGTGGGTGTCCGGGGCCGCCGGGACGGGTGGGACTAACCCCCGCGCACGGCCTGCTGGAACAGGTCCACGATGGGCTCGTAATCGTAGCGCGGGCGATCCCGCACCGCATGGACCCAGAACAACAGGATTGCCAGTAAGCATGCCAGTGCCAGGCCGCCCGGCAGGGCGGCGGGCCGCCAGTCGATCCACTCCGCGCCCGGCTCCAGCACCGCCACCGCCGGATCCGCCGGATTGTAATGCACGGTGATACGCCCGCCCTTGCGATACGGGGAGAGGGCCTCCACCTGGTGCTGGCGGTCGGTGTAGGTGCGTGGGATCAAGCGGATGCGGTTGCCGGCGTAAATGGCGCCGCCCACCTGGTAACGGAAGGAAATTCTGGCCTGCTGGTACCGAAGGCTGCCGCCGCTATCCGGGTTGATGGGGGTGGCGGAGACGTCGGTAAGGACTCCCGGTGCCGTCGGCCAGGACGTGGATGCCCGTTGGGCAAGGGCGTCTGTGACCGGGGGTTTGGCCAGCATTGCGAACACCCCGGTGAACACCAACACCAGGGCGGTCACCGATACGGTTTTGACCAGATGGCGGAGCCACTGCTTGCGGTAATCGGCGCGGGCCTGACGTTCCCGCGCGGCGGCCTTGTCGTTTGCTGGTTGCATGGACCCCCAACATACTTTCCGGACCCGGACGGTCCGGGCTGGTACCGCCTCTCGTGTCGGTTGCGCAAGGGGCGGACTTGAGCCGAGCGGGGGGTGGTCGGAGGGGGTTACGCCTGCTTGCGGGCGACCAGCACGGGGCCGCCCACGTTGGCGCCCAGCACCGCGCTGGCGTTGCCCTCGTTTACAAACACCTCGATGCGTTCGCTGCTGCCCTGAATGAACGCGGCTACGCCGGGCTTCACCCCGCCGAAGTGGCTGGCGTGATAGACGGTGTGGTGCCCCACAGTGATGGATGCGATGCGTTCCGCCAGAAAGACGGGGATGTTGGTAATCAGGTTGCCGAAGCGGTCCACGTGGATGACCTGTCCGCGCCATCCGGTGGAGGTGGCCTCCGGCTCCACGAATGGCGCCGCGGGCGGGTCGGTCACCGCCGGGCCGAAGTCGGCAAGCGGTTTTCCCATCGCCAGGTGAGCCGCTGCCGGAGCAAATATGTCGCGGCCGTGGAAGGTGGCGGACGGGTGTTTGGGCAGAAAATCCGGGGTTCCGATCTGGTGCACGATCACCGCTGCGTCATCGGCCAGCAGGGGGCCGAGGATGCCATTGTCGGGCCCCACATAGACCCCGCGCCGCCCCTGGGCGATCAGCGCCCGGCGGGAGCCGCCGACGCCGGGGTCCACCACCGCCACGTGGATGGTTCCCGGCGGGAAATAAGGCACCGCCTGACTGACCAGAAATGGCGCCTGTTCGGTGTGGAACGGCGTCACTTCGTGGCTCAGGTCCACAATGCGCGTGGTGGGGCAGATGGACAGGATGACCCCCTTCATGACCCCCACGTAGGGGTCGCGGTGGCCGAAATCGGTGGTCAGGGTGATGATGGGCGGGTTGGCCATGGGTACGACTCCACACTGCCCCCACCATTTGGGGCCAGAATGGCCAATCCCGGAATTATTTTCAAGGGGCGGCGGTTGGCGCGCCGTTCGCGTCTAGCGGAACGCCACGTCCTGGATTTCGAATTCGCGGGTTCCACCGGGGGCGTTCAGGGTCACTTCGTCGCTGACGCTTTTGCCGATCAGCGCGCGGGCCATGGGCGAACGCACCGAGATGCGGCCCCGGGCCAGGTCGGTTTCGTCGGCGCCAACGATCTGGTACTGGATTTCCTTTTCGCTCTCCAGGTCGAACAGGGTCACGGTGGCGCCGAAGGTGATCTTGTCTCCGGACAGGGTGGACACGTCAATCACCTCGGCAATGGCCAGTTTGTGATCGATTTCGGCGATGCGCCCCTCGATCATCCCCTGCTTTTCCTTGGCGGCGTCGTACTCGGCGTTCTCCGAAAGGTCTCCGTGGCTGCGCGCCTCGGCGATGGCCTCGATGACCGCGGGGCGTTCCACGGCCTTGAGACGCTCAAGCTCGTCTTTCAGTCTTTTAAATCCTTCGGCGGTCATCGGTTCACGCGTCATGCTGTGTCAGATCCCGAAATTACGTGTAATTGGTAAAAAAACGGGCCGCGTCACAAACAAGCGGGCCGCCTCTATTTAAAATAATCCTGAAGCGGTCGGATAGAAAAGCCTTTTTTGGCCACCGCGCTGATGGCCCCCACCGCCGCGCGCCCGGCGGCCGCGGTGGTGAAATAGCTGGCTTTCTGGGTGATCGCTTCACGCCGCAACCAGAACGAGTCGCTCTGGGCTGCCGCATTTCCGACAGTATTAATTGTAATCGAGATGTCACCGTTTTTCAGCATGTCCACCGCGTTGGGCCGTCCCTCGCTCATCTTGTTGACCCGGGTGGCGGGAACTCCGGCGGCTTCCAGGGCCTTGCAGGTGCCGTGGGTGGCGACGATGGTGAAGCCGGCCCCGATCAGCTCGCGCGCGGTTTGCACGATGTCGCCCTTGTCTTCGTCCTTGACCGACAGGAACGCGGCGCCGGACTCCGGCAGCCGGGTCCAGGCGGCCTCCTGAGCCTTGGCAAAGGCCTCGGGGAAATCGCTGGCCAGCCCCATCACCTCGCCGGTGGAGAGCATTTCCGGCCCCAGGATCGGGTCCACACCGGGGAACTTGTTGAACGGGAACACCGCCTCCTTGACCGCCACGTGACCCAAAGCGCCGGGTGCCATGGAGGGCTCGGCGATACCCTGATCCGCCAGGCTCTGGCCCAGCATGCAGCGCATGGACACCTTGGCCCACGGAATGCCGGTGGCCTTGCTGACAAACGGTGCGGTGCGGCTGGCGCGGGGATTTACCTCGATGATGTACACCTCGCCGTCCTTGACCGCGTATTGGATGTTCATCAACCCCACCACCCCCAGTTCCATGCCGATGGCGCGGGTCTGGGTGGCAATTTTCCCGATGATTTCCGGGGGCAGGGAGTAGGGCGGAAGCGAACAGGCCGAGTCGCCGGAATGCACCCCGGCCTCTTCAATGTGCTCCATGATGCCGGCCACGATCACCTGCTGGCCGTCCCCCACCGCGTCCACGTCCACCTCGATAGCGCCGGACAGGTAGTGATCCACCAGCACTGGATGGTCCGGGCTGGCCTTCACCGCCCGGTGCATGTAGTCCACCAGCTTGTCTGCGCTGTATACGATTTCCATGGCGCGGCCGCCCAGCACGTAGGAGGGGCGGATCATGACCGGGTAGCCGATCGTTTCGGCCATGGCCAGTGCCGCGTCCACACTGGTGGCGGTGCCTCCGGCCGGTTGCTTGAGGCCGAGTTGCTCCACCATGCGGTTGAAGCGTTCCCGGTCCTCGGCCCGGTCGATGGCGTCCGGCGGGGTGCCCAGAATCGGCACCCCCTCCCGCTCCAGCCCCAGGGCCAGCTTGAGAGGGGTTTGGCCACCGTACTGAACCACCACGCCCATGGGCTTTTCGGTCTCCACGATGGCCATCACGTCCTCGTGGGTGAGCGGTTCAAAGTAGAGCCGGTCCGAGGTGTCGTAGTCGGTGGATACGGTTTCCGGATTGCAGTTGACCATGATGGCCTCGAAGCCGTCCTCGCGGGCGGCCATGATGCCGTGCACGCAGCAGTAGTCGAACTCGATGCCCTGGCCGATGCGGTTGGGTCCGCCGCCGAGAATGATGACCTTTCGGTTATCCGTCGGATTCGCCTCACACTCCTCCTCATAGGTGGAATAGAGATACGGGGTGTGCGCCTGGAACTCGGCGGCGCAGGTATCCACCCGCTTGAACACCGGGCGGATGTTCAACTCCCGCCGGGCGGCCATCACCGCCGCCTCACCGGTGCCGGTGACGGCTCCCAGGTGGCTGTCGGCCATTCCCGCGCGCTTGGCCCGCCGCAACAGGTGGGGGTCGGTGAGTGCTTTGGCTCCCGCCCGGGCCACCTCGTCCTCCAGCGCCACGATGCGCGCCATCTGGCGGATGAACCAAGGGTCAATTTTGCTGGCGCGGAAAATCTCTTTTTCGGTCAAGCCGATGCGAATGGCGTCGGCCAGATGCCACAGCCGTTCCCAGTTGGGGGTGGTGAGCCGCTCCAGGGTATAGGCGCGGGCCGCTTCCGGATCCCGGTCACCGATGCGCGAGTCGAGCCCCGGCGCACCCACTTCCAGCGAACGCAGTGCCTTGCCCAGCGCTTCGGAAAAGGTGCGGCCGATGGACATGGTTTCGCCCACGCTTTTCATCTGGCTGGTCAGGGTGGGGTCGGCCTTGGGGAACTTTTCGAACGCGAAACGGGGGTGTTTGACCACCACGTAGTCGATGGATGGCTCGAAGCTGGCCGGGGTTTCGCGGGTGATGTCGTTGGGGATCTCGTCCAGGGTGTAGCCCACCGCCAACTTGGCGGCGATCTTGGCGATGGGGAATCCGGTGGCCTTGGAGGCCAGCGCCGAGGAGCGCGACACCCGCGGGTTCATCTCGATGACGACGATTTCGCCGTCCTCCGGATTGACGCCGAACTGGATGTTGGACCCGCCGGTATCCACTCCCACGGCGCGGATGATGGCCAGCGAAGCGTCGCGCAGGCGCTGGTATTCCGGGTCGGTAAGGGTCTGGGCCGGGGCCACCGTGACCGAGTCGCCGGTGTGCACGCCCATGGGATCCAGGTTTTCGATGGAGCAGATGATGGTGACGTTGTCCATGCGGTCGCGCATCACCTCCAGCTCGTACTCCTTCCAGCCGAGGATGGACTCCTCCACCAGCAGTTCGTGGATGGGACTGGCTTCCAGCGCACGGCGCACCGCCGGTTCGAATTCCTCCCGGTTGTAGGCGATGCCGCCACCGGTTCCGCCCATGGTGAACGAGGGGCGGATGATGGCCGGATAGCCGGTGTGGGCCACCACCTCCCACGCCTTCTCCATGGAGCGGGCCACGTCGGAGCGCGGCACGCGCAGGCCGAGCCGGGCGATCACCTGTTTGAACTTCTCCCGGTCCTCGGCCACCATGATGGCGTCGTAGTTGGCGCCGATCAGTTCCACCCCGTATTTTTCCAGGGTGCCGTCCTCATACAGGGCGATGGCCGTATTGAGGGCGGTCTGACCGCCCATGGTGGGCAGCATGGCGTCGGGCCTTTCGGCCTCGATGATGCGCGCCACCACCTGGGGGGTGATGGGTTCCACATAGGTGCGGTCGGCCAGTTCCGGGTCGGTCATGATGGTGGCCGGGTTGGAGTTCACCAGCACCACCCGGTATCCCTCCTCCTTGAGGGCCTTCAGGGCCTGGGTGCCGGAATAGTCGAATTCGCAGGCCTGGCCGATGACGATGGGGCCGGAGCCGATGAGCAGAATGGTCTGGATGTCGGTGCGCTTGGGCATGGTCGGTCAGTTTGCGTCCATCAGGTCGGTAAAGCGTTTGAACAGGTAGGCGGAGTCGTGGGGGCCGGGGGCCGCCTCCGGGTGGTACTGCACCGAGAAGGCGGGCAGCATCTTGTGGCGCACCCCCTCCACCGTGTCGTCATTCAGGTTGATGTGGGTCACCTCCAGGGTGTCCGGCAGGGTGCCCGGGTCCACCGCGAAGCCGTGGTTCTGGGCGGAGATTTCCACCTTGCCGGTGGCCAGATCCTTCACCGGCTGGTTGCCGCCGTGGTGGCCGAAACCCATTTTGAAGGTTTTGGCTCCCAGCGCCAGCGACAGCAGCTGATGGCCCAGGCAGATGCCGAACAAGGGCACGTTTCCGAGCAGGCGGCGGATGCGGTCGGCGGCATAGGGCACCGCGGCGGGATCGCCGGGGCCGTTTGACAGGAACACCCCGTCCGGCTGCATGGCCAGCACCTCGCCCGCCGGGTGATCGGCGGGCACCACGGTGACCCGGCACCCGGCATCCACCAGCATGCGCAGGATATTGCGCTTGATGCCGAAGTCGTAGGCCACCACCTTGTAGCGGAAGGTGGGAGTGGCGCCGCCGGGGGTCGGCTCGGTCCATTCGTAGGGGGCGTCACAGGTGACTTCCCGGACCAGATCGCGCCCCTCGATGAACGGTGCGGAGCGGGCCGCCCGCACCGCGGCTTCCACATCCTCCGCCGCTCTGCCGGACACGATCACCGCCTGTTGGGCCCCCTGGTCGCGAATGTGGCAGGTCAAGGCGCGGGTGTCGATGCCCTCGATGCCCACGATGCCATTTTGTTCCAGATAGCCGGGCAGGTCGCCCTCGGAGCGGAAATTGGACGGCAGTGGCTCACATTCCCGCATGATGAAGCCGGTGAGGAACGGGTGCCTCGATTCCACGTCCACGCCGTTTACCCCGTAGTTGCCCTGGTGGGGATAGGTCATGGTGACCATCTGCCCCCGATAGGACGGGTCGGTGAGGATTTCCTGGTAGCCGGTGAGAGAGGTGTTGAACACCACTTCTCCGGCCACCGGCTGATCGGCCAGTTTGCCCACGGCGGTGCCGCGAAATATGCGGCCGTCCGCCAGGGCCAGCAAAGCCGGGCGCGGGCTGGTCATGCTGCTCCTTTATAGGTGGATGCATCGGTGGGATGCGGGTAAACGGTGGTTCCCCCCAGCGCGGTGCGGATCACCCGGCCGGACAGGGTCTGGTGGAGCCATGGGGTGCCGTGGGTGCGGCCGCCCACTGCATCGTGGGTGACCTGCCAGTCGGCGGCCAGATCCACCAGGGTAAAGTCGGCCACTGCGCCCACCGCCAGGGTTCCGCAGCTCAGGTCAAACACCTGCCGGGGGCCGGCGGTCCAGCGGGTCACCGCGTCGGACAGGGGCAGCACCCCCTCCTTCACCAGCGCCAGGGTAAGCGACAGGGCGGTGGACAGGGCGGCCATGCCGAATGGGGCCTGATTGAATTCCACCGCCTTTTCATAGTCCGCGTGGGGGGCGTGACAACTGGACAGCACACTCACCGTGCCGTCGGCCAGAGCGGCGCGCAGGGCTTCCACGTCGGCCCGCGGGCGCAGTGGCGGGTAGACCTTGCACGCGGTGGGATATCCCTCCACCGCTTCGTCGGTCAGATGCAGGTAGTGGGGGGCGGTTCCGGCGGATACGGTCACGCCGCGGTTTCGGGCGTTCCGGACCATGCGCACCGAACCGGCAGTGGTGATTGGTGCCACGTGCAGCGGGCAGCCGGTCAGTTCCGCCAGCGCGATGGCGCGGGACACGCTGATCTCCTCGCTGGCGGCGGGAATTCCGGGCAGCCCCAGACGGGTGGAAACGGCCCCCTCGTGCATCACCCCGTCAGCGGACAGGCCCAGGTCCTGGGGCACGGTAATGACCGGCAGACCCACCCCCTTGGCATACTCCAGGGCGCGGCGGAACATCTGGCTGCTCTCGATGGGCGTCCAGGCGTCGGCCAGGGCGGGAACGCCGCTGCGGGCCAGTTCGCCCATTTCCGACAGCACCTTGTTTTCCATGTTGCGGGTGAGGGCCCCCACCGGCAGCACGCGCACCGTTCCGGCCCGGGCGGCCAGGGTGGTGATGTGCTCGCAAACCGCCACCGAGTCACACACCGGGTCGGTGTTGGGCATGGAGAACAGATGGGTGATGCCGCCCATGGCCGCCTGGCGCCCGGCTCCGGCTACGGTCTCCTTGTGCTCCTGCCCCGGCTCCCTCAGGTGGGCGTGGGTGTCGATCAGTCCCGGAAGCACGTGGCAGCCGGTGGCATCGATGGTTTCGGCGTGGTTCAAGGCGGGCAGGGCGCCCGGTTCGGCCACCTGTGTGACGCGGCCGTCCTCGATCAGCAGATCTTTCGGGGCATCCACCCCGGCTGCCGGATCCACCAGGTGGCCGCCGATGATTCTCAGGGTGGTCATGCGGCGGCCCCCTGTCCGGCGGAGTAGTGGTAAAGCACCGCCATGCGCACCGCCACGCCGTGGGTCACCTGACTGAGGATGGTGGACTGGTCGCTGTCGGCCACGTCGTGGGCGATCTCCACCCCCCGGTTGATGGGACCCGGGTGCATGACGATGGCCCCCTCGGCCGCGGCCGCCATGCGTTCCCGGTTGATGCCGTACAGGGTGGCGTATTCGCGCTTGCCGGGGAACAGGGGCGCTCCCTGCCGCTCAAGTTGCAGGCGCAGGGGCATGATCACGTCGGCCCCTTTCAGGGCCGCATCCAGATCGTACCCGACGGTCACGTCGCCGGGGCCCTCGGAGAGTTTTTCGATGCCGGACGGGATCATGGTGGGCGGGGCGACCAGACGCACGTGGGCGCCCAGCTTGGTGAGGCCGATGAGTCCGGAACGGGCCACCCGGCTGTGGGTGATGTCGCCCACGATGACCACGTTCAGCCCCTCGATGCGCCCTTTGGCGCGGCGGATGGTGAACAGATCCAGAAGCCCCTGGGTGGGGTGCTCGTGGGCACCATCCCCGGCGTTGATCACGTGGCTGTTGAGGGTTTCCGCCAGCAGTTGCGGGGCTCCGGCGGCGGCGTGGCGGATGACCACCGTGTCGGTGTTCATAGCTTCGATGGTGCGCGCCGTGTCGGTGAGAGTTTCCCCCTTGACCACCGAACTGGCCGCCACGGTGATGTTGAGCACGTCGGCGGACAGCCGCTTGGCGGCCAGTTCGAAGCTGGTGCGGGTGCGGGTGGACGGTTCGAAGAACAGGTTAACCACCGTCTTGCCGCGCAGTGCGGGCACCTTCTTGACGGTGCGGGTGCCGATTTCCAGAAAGCCGTCGGCGGTGTTGAGCAGGGCGGTGATGGTGTCCGCGGACAGGTCGCGCAGGCTCAACAGGTGTTTTCCGAAACGGGGGGTGGTGGTCTCCGGGGTGGAGCCGGTGGGAGTGGCGGAGGGGCTCATGCGGCATCCTCCAAGGTCGCTCCGAGTACGGTGCCGTCGTCGCCGAAGCGCACTTCCACCCGGTCGCCGGGGCTGGTGGGAATGTTCTTGCCCACGAAGTCGGCGCGGATGGGCAACTCCCGGTGACCCCGGTCCACCAGCACCGCCAGCAGCACGTGGGCCGGGCGTCCGAAATCGGTGAGCGCGTTCAGGGCCGCGCTGATGGTGCGCCCGGTGAACAGCACGTCGTCCACCAGCAGCACGTCCTTACCGGTAATGTCGAAGGGGATGCGGGTTTCGCGCACCTCGGGCTGGTCCGCCCGCTGGCCCAGGTCGTCCCGGTACAGGGTGATGTCCAGCAGGCCGATGGGTGGCTGGACCGATTCGATTTGCTGGATGGCGTCGGCCAGCCGGTGGGCCAGGGGCTCACCACCCCGGCGGATGCCCACCAGCACCAGGTTGCCGGCGCCCTTGCCGGATTCAAGTACCTCGTGCGCCATACGCTTCAGGGCACGGGCGGCATCATCGGCGGACAGGATTTCACGCGCGGCAGACCTCCCCCCGGCCTCCGATCTGGTGTGCTGCGGCGTCATGCGCGTCGATCCTTCTCGGCCTCACAGGACCGGGTTAAAGGATGAGAATCGTGTTCTCGTCTGGATTGGCCATATGGTAGGACCCGGAGGGGGGCGGGGTCAAGCGTTCGGGGTGGGTGAAATGCCCTTGGGAGCGGGGGGGGCGACAAGCGGGGGGGAGGTGATGTATACTAGCGCGATTCTGGAAGTTTTCCGGAGGCGGGTGGGCCGATCCTCGCCCGGCAGTGTCCCTGTCACCTCCCCGTCGTCACACCAGTGCAAAACCGCGTGTGAGGGCGGTCGGCGCGCCGGTTTCCCAGAAGCTTTAATTTACTCTGTTATTGTGGTGGACGAAGCATAGCGTCATGCCTGTGAACAAAATGAATCAACGCCTCGCCGGACTGCATCGCCCGGAAATGGAAAAAGATGCCTGTGGCGTAGGCTTTGTGTGTCATATGAAGGGGCGCCCGTCCCACGACATCATCAAGGATGGCCTGACCATCCTCAAGAATCTGCACCACCGCGGTGCGGTGGGGGCCGATCCCGATACCGGCGACGGCGCCGGGATTTTGATGCAGATTCCCGACGCGTTCCTGCGTCAGGAAGCCGCCTTCGATCTGCCTAATCCGGGCAAGTATGCCGTGGGCATGGCGTTTCTGCCGCCGGACGTGGAACAGCGCAACCGGTGCGAACTGGTCATCGAGCAGTACGTGGCCAATGAGGGGCAGGACTTCCTCGGCTGGCGCGACGTGCCCACCGACAACCGCACCCTGGGTCCCGGCGCGCGCTCCGAGGAGCCGGTCATCCGCCAGTTCTTCGTCGGTTCCACGGTCCCGGACCAGGATTTCTTCGAGCGCAAGCTGTACGTCATCCGCAAGCAGGTGGAAAGCGCGGTGCGTGACAGCAGCATGCATCAGGCGCACTACTTTTATATCACCAGCCTGTCCAGCCGCACCCTGTTGTACAAGGGGCAACTGATGGCGCATCAGGTGGATGAGTACTACCCGGACCTGAACGACGGCGCAATGGTCAGCGCTATTGCGCTTGTGCACCAGCGCTACAGTACCAACACCTTCCCCAGTTGGGGGCTGGCACACCCGTTCCGCTACATCGCCCATAACGGCGAGATCAACACCGTGATCGGCAACCGCAAGTGGATGCAGGCGCGGGAAGCGGCGCTTGAGAGCGGTCACTTTGACCGGGACATTGCCAAGCTGTTCCCAATTATCGAACCGGGCCGCTCCGATTCGGCCAGCTTCGACAACGTATTCGAACTGCTGGTGCAGGCGGGCCGTTCACTGCCGCATGCGGCCATGATGATGATGCCCGAGGCGTGGGGCCGTCACGATGAGATGGACCAGTCGCTGCGCGATTTTTATGAGTTCCACGCCAAGCTGATGGAGCCGTGGGACGGGCCCGCCGCCATGGCCTTCACCGATGGCCGCCTCGTGGGCGCCACCCTGGACCGCAACGGCCTGCGCCCGGCGCGCTACATGATCACCAAGGACGACCGCATCATTCTCGGCTCCGAGGCCGGGGTGCTGGACGTGCCCGCCGATCAGGTGGTCAAGAAGTGGCGTCTGCAGCCGGGACGCATGTTCCTGGTGGACACCGTGCAGGGGCGCATCATCGACGACGAGGAGATCAAGAGCGAACTGGCCCAGGCCAAGCCGTACGGCCGCTGGCTGAAGAGCAACCAGCTGCATCTGGCGAAGCTCGAAAAGAGCGCGCTGGTCAATCCCATTGTGGGGGCGGACCTGTTCGCCTGGCAGCGGGCCTTCGGCTATTCCCAGGAAGACCTGAAAGTGGTGCTGTCGGCCATGGCTGGCACCGGAATGGAGCCCATCGGCTCCATGGGCAACGACGCCGCTCTGGCGGTGCTCTCGGAGCGGCCGCAATTGCTGTTTAACTACTTCAAGCAGCTGTTTGCCCAGGTAACCAACCCGCCCATCGACCCGATCCGCGAAGAGATCGTCATGTCCACCGGCTGCGCGCTGGGTTCCGAACAGAACCTGCTGCGCGCCACCCCGCTGGCCGCGCGCCGTATCCGTCTGGAGACGCCGATCCTCACCAACAAGGAGATGGCCACCCTGCGCGAGGTGGAGCTGGGCGGCCTGTCCTCCGTTACCCTTCCCATGCTGTTTCCTGCCGCCGAAGGCGAAGACGGCCTGGCGAACGCCGTGGCGCACCTGTGCCGTGAGGCGGAGAAGGTGGTGGAGAATGGCTGCACGGTGCTGATTCTGTCGGATCGCGGCATGAATGCCGACAATGCGCCGATCCCCAGCCTGCTGGCCACGGCCGCTGTGCACAATCACCTGATTCGCAAGGGGTTGCGCACCCGCGCCGGGTTCGTGATCGAAACCGCCGAAGCGCGCGAGGTGATGCACTTCGCCCTGCTGATCGGCTACGGTGCCGGGGCGGTCAACCCGTACCTGGCCATGGACACCATCGACGAGATGCGCCGTTCCGGGTTCCTGCCGGAGGTGAAAAGTGACGAAAAGGCCCATGCCAACTTCGTGAAGGCGGTCAACAAGGGGCTGCTCAAGGTGATGTCCAAGATGGGCATTTCCACCGTGCAGAGCTACCGGGGCGCCCAGGTGTTCGAGGCCATCGGCCTGTCTTCCGCGTTTGTCGAAAAATATTTCACCGATACCGCCAGCCGCCTGGAGGGAATCGGCATCCGGGAGGTGTCCACCGACATCCTGAATCGCCACCGCAAGGCGTTCCCCGACCGGCCGGTGCAGAACCATCTGGACCACGACGGGCAGTATCAGTGGCGGCGAGGCGGCGAGTTTCACCAACTCAACCCGGACGTGGTGGCCAAGCTGCAGGAGGCGGTGCGCCGTGGCAGCTACGAGGTGTATGAGGAGTATGCCGCGCTGGTCAACGACACCTCGCGCCAGATGGCCACCCTGCGCGGCCTGATCGACCTGAAATTCACCGACAAGCCGATTCCGCTGGAACAGGTGGAGCCGGTGGAGAACATCGTCAAGCGCTTCTGCACCGGCGCCATGAGTTTCGGCTCCATCAGCAAGGAAGCGCACGAAAACCTGGCCATCGCCATGAACCGGCTGGGCGGACGCTCCAACACCGGTGAGGGCGGCGAGGACCCGGACCGCTTCACCCCGGACGAAAACGGGGATCTGCGCCGTTCGGCCATCAAGCAGGTGGCTTCCGGGCGCTTCGGCGTCACCAGCCACTACCTGAGCAACGCGGACGAGATCCAGATCAAGATTGCCCAGGGCGCCAAACCGGGCGAGGGCGGCCAGTTGCCGGGTCACAAGGTAAACGACGTGATCGCCCGGGTGCGTCACTCCACCCCCGGCGTGGGCCTGATCAGCCCGCCGCCGCACCACGACATCTATTCCATCGAGGATCTGGCGCAGCTGATCTTCGACCTGAAGAACAGCAACCCGTCCGCCGCCATCAGCGTGAAGCTGGTGGCCGAAGTGGGCGTGGGCACCATCGCCGCCGGCGTGGCCAAGGGGCATGCGGACCTGATCCTGATTGCCGGGCACGATGGTGGCACCGGCGCCAGTCCCGTCAGCAGCGTGCGTCACGCGGGCGGCCCGTGGGAACTGGGGCTGGCGGAGACCCAGCAGGTGCTGGTCATGAACAACCTGCGCGGGCGCGTGCGGGTACAGACCGACGGCCAGCTCAAAACCGGGCGCGACGTGGTGATCGGGGCGCTGTTGGGGGCCGACGAGTTCGGTTTCTCCACCGCGCCGCTGGTGGCCTCCGGCTGCATCATGATGCGCAAGTGCCACCTGAACACCTGCCCGGTGGGAATTGCCACCCAGGACCCGGAACTGCGCAAGAAGTTCACCGGCAAGCCGGAGCACGTGGTCAACTTCTTCCGCTTTATCGCCGAGGACGTGCGCCACATCATGGCGCAGATGGGCTTTGCCACCTTCGACGAAATGGTCGGTCGGGTGGACCGCCTGTCGGCGCGCAATGCGGTGAATCACTGGAAGGCCAAGGGGCTTGACCTGACCGCTATCCTGCACCGCATGGACGTGCCGGAAGGCACCCCGGTACGGCACACGGAAAGCCAGAACCACGGCTTGGAGAAGGTGCTCGACAACAAGCTGATTCCCATGGCCGAACCGGCCCTGGAGCGTGGCGAACGGGTGGAACTGGCCCATGCGGTGCGCAATACGGATCGCT
>Ga0224496_10000713_pt1 | contig 22647 bp, 18 predicted proteins | sample SF_Jul11_sed_USG_2_FD_168127 | JGI IMG/M metagenome (GOLD analysis project Ga0224496, IMG submission 168127) | Sediment microbial communities from San Francisco Bay, California, United States - SF_Jul11_sed_USGS_8_1 | ecosystem: Environmental > Aquatic > Marine > Sediment | place: USA...
CAAATTTAGAAATATAGAGAAAGACATGCTCACGGGCATTCACCCGAACGGCCCACGGCTCAAAGTCTTTTTGATAAAACTCTTCCGCCATTTTCATGGCGTCTAAACAGGTCATGCCACCAGGTTTGTTCAGAGTATAATAATAATCCAAGGGCATGTCATATTCATCTTGTTTATGAATCGTGATACCGAATTTATCGGGATTCCTGACCATTGGGGTATGGCGATAGGCCACGAAATAAAACAGTTCAACCGAATGAATATACCGTTTGTTATCTAAAAGAAATTGGCGCGTTTCTTCTGCTTCATCCCGCATTTCACCTGGGAATCCGTAGAACGCCATCACATGGTTCCAAATCCCCGCTTTAGCGGCCTCTCGCAAATTGTTCTCAATCACCGATTTCTTCGCATGTTTATCCATCAACTCAAGCACCCGTTCATTGGCTGATTCCATTCCATAATAGAGGGTACAACATCCGGCTTGAACCGCCTGTTTCCAGATTTCCGGATCTTGCAGCGTTTCCTCAAACCGAATCAGAGTCGTCCATTTAATCTTCACGTCTTCTTGAATCAAGAGTTGCGACACTTTTTTCAACAGGGCCGGTGGGTACGATTCATCCGAAAATAGAAAATGTTTCGCCTCATATTTATCTTGTAACGCCTTAATCTCCCGAACAACGTCCTGGGCAGGCTTCCCACGATATTGGTCGAAGTAGCCTTGTCCATGATCGCAGAAGGTACAACGTCCCCAATAACACCCTCTGGTCGCGAGATAGGGCAAGATTCGTTCTGGCACAAAATACATATCTAGCGGCAATCCCTCAAAATCCGGCAGAGGCAACGCCGTTGTTTTCTCCGTATAAATTTCAGGATTAACCTTGATCTGCCCATCTTGGTACCACATGAGGTTAGGAACCTGTTCCCACGTACGCTCCCCGGCCAACGCTTCTAACAACCAAAGGAGAGCATGCTCCCCTTCATACAAAATGGCCGTATCAAAGACATCTGTAAAAAACTTACCTTGCTTGGGAAGATCTTCCTGCAACCGAGTAATCACATTCCCGCCCACTGTCACGTGAATATCGGGAAATTCCGTTTTAATCATTTTGCAAAAGGTCATCCCCGCCAGCAATTGCATCTGAGTCCCAATTGAAATACCAATGACTTCAGGTTGCTCCTTATGGATAGCCGGAAGGACGAGTTGGCGGCAGACATCCCGGTAGATATTGACAGCTTCATCTTCCAAGCTCGCCAACACTTCAGTCGATACGCCGGAGCGATACCCTAAATTGCTTTCCATGGGATAAAATACGAGGGAAGCGGGGAAATACGCTGCAGAAATATATTGCATCACATCTCGAAAAATATTGAGAGCCGCTTCTAATTTTTCAGCATGATAAAATCCTTCCCCCCTGACAATAGTCTTCGCTTCATCCGCCTGCTCCGCGAGGGCCATCACATCAACATGATCTTGTGCGCGAAGACACCTCAAACGCCCACGCTCCACATCGGATAATTGCTGACGAGCTTCTCGTTCTTCCAAACCTCGCCGCTGCTGATCCATGCGCATCTTCACCCAAATCAGGAACGTGTCGGTAAAGAACAGATCATACATTTCGATATTAATGTCTTTTTGAATAACCTCATGTCCATGATCACGCAGAACCGCGGTGAGACTGGGAAGGGCGAGGTACGGGGCGGTGGGCACCCATTCCGGGGGAAACAGGAGCATCGTCTTAAACTTACGTCGAGGCTTGGTCGTCGATGCAGCCCCGTCAATCTCAATGAGGGTATCAGTCATCGTCATCCCTTCCTAATGGTTATACCGGAGCAAGATTCGAGGAGGGATCTTGTGAGCCTAACTGAAACTGCAAGCTTGGCAATTTATTGGAACCAAAATGGGAAACATAGAGGAAGACATATTCACGAACGAAGATTTTCAAATCCCACCCGGCATAATGATTTTGCTCAAATTCCTCGAAAACCCGTTCTGCATCTTCAATGCCCAGGCCGTCTTTGACGGTAAAGTAATAGTCCATAGCCAAATCCCAGTCGGGATTTTTATAAAAGGTAATCCCGAACTTTTCCGGATTCTTCGCCACCGGGGTATGTTTACTCAAGTCAAATGTTCCAAACCCAATGGAATGAACATGTTCTCGATTGTCTTCCAAAAATTGAGTTGAAAATTTCGCATCTTCGTAGGTTTCTCCAGGAAACCCGAAAAACCCCATCACATGATTCCAGACTCCATGTCGCGAGGAAAGCTCCAAACTCTGTTGGATAATTTCAGTGGTCGTCGCCTTATCCATGAGCTGTAAAACCCGCTCACTCCCGGACTCATAACCCATATGCAAATATTTACATCCCGCATCTTGCGCATCCTGCCAAATCTCATCGGACAGGAGACTTTTTTCAAATCGAATATGAGTTGTCCAGGCAATATCCAACTTGGATTCCACCAATTTCCGGGTTACCTTCCGGAAAAGGGCTGGTGGATAAGACTCGTCAGTAAAATGGAAATGTCGAGTCTGGTATTTCTCTTTTAAGAAAGAGAGTTCGTCAATAATTTGCCAATCTTTTTTTGTCCGATACCCTGAGGTATACCCCTCCCCATGATCACAAAACTCGCAGCGTCCCCAATAACAGCCTCGCGTCGCCAGATACGGCAAAATAGGTTCCGGCACAAAATATTTCTCCATCGGTAACCCATCAAAATCTGGTGGAGGCAAGGCACCCATATTCTCGGCAAAGGTTTCGCTATTCACATGAATGCCGGATTCATCTCTAAAAATGAGATTCGGGACATGGGATAGCTCTGTTTCATTCGCAATCCCTTCCACTAATCGCAACAGGGCGGTTTCACCTTCATACACAATTGCACTATCAAACAATGCAAACAGTTTCGGTGTATCCGGCAACACATCCCGGAAACGAGTGACGGTGTTCCCGCCAATCGTGACATGAATATTCGGGAACTGCTCTTTAATCAACGAACAAAAGGTCATGGAGGAAAATAATTGCTGGCGAAGAACAATGGATATACCAATGACATCTGGCTTTTCCGCCAGAATAGCTGGCTTGACAATGTGCTCAAACACATCCCGATACACATTCACTTGGGTATCGCTCACGGCATCCAAGACCTCAGACGACATAAAAAGCTTATAGGATAAATCCGTTTCCATCGGGGGCATACAAATTCTGGCAGGGGAATACACCAAAGAAATCGTGGCCGTCACTTCCCGAAACAGGGCAATCGCCCATTCCAACTTTTCAGAATCATAAAAATCCGGCGAGCGCACGATTCGTTTGGCCTCTTCGGCCTTTTCTATCAACTCGCTGACTCGGCTCCGGGAACAATCACAAAGGGCAAGCTGTAACTCTACTTCCGCATCGGTTAAATCGCGATCTCTCCCAATTTTTTTCAACCGATCAAGCTGCTGGGGAACCTTTTTGAGCACTCGCCGTAAAAAGTCCCCACTAAAAAACCAATCATACATTTCGAGGTTGACGTCTTTTTGCACCACTTCATGGCCAGCGTCTCTCAGGAACGCCGTCAACGTCGGAAGGCTCAAATATGGTTCGGAGGGATACCAATCGGGAGGGAAGACCAACATCACCTTTGCCCGTTTCCCTGAATTGATGGAATTCGGTTGGGGATGAGCTTTGGAGCGAACCGGACTAATTAATCCGCCTTTGTCATAATTGATTCTCATCTATAATTCCTAGGTAAAAATATGAATTATCTCTCGCTGGGAAATATCCGAGAAAGAACATGCTCAAACAATGGATCACCCAAAAAGTAACTCTTTGATTTTTCATTATTTTTTGAGAAACCGATTGACCATTCTAAGTCCTTGAAAAATGGATGGTCAAGGGTTTGGCGAAATGAACGACTGAAGAAGCGACGCATAAAAATTGACCAAAAAGACACGATCTATTACGATATGCACTCATATGTAAACAGTCCCGCCTAAAAAGCAGACTTCTTCAATCACAACGGGCAGCCTTTCTTTTCCTGAGAATAGGGCTGCGTATTATGAGGAATGACCCATGAATGCCATTGCTGTGTCTGAATCGCGAAATTGGATGTCTTATCTCATGGATTCCATAGTCAATTCTGGATCCATGCCAACCTATGAAGCGCTGGACTATCTGACCGCAAACCTCATCGGGGAAGCACCGAATCCAAATTTACATCACTCAAAATCCCCCTATGAAGCCATCCAACAATTCTTACATCGTGTGTATGGCCCCATTGTCGAGGCCGCTTCACGGGCCGTAGAAATCCCCAAAGAGGCTATGGTCCACATGTTTACCGACATCAGCCTCATGGGCAAATCTGCGGTCCTGGTCGTCTATTATCCGGGTCACAGCCAGCCCCATCAATTACTATTACTCGATACAGCCCCGGCTTGGGATATTATTTTTGAATCCTCAACTGGGTTTAATGAATGGGCCGAAGAACGATATGGGTGGATTGTGTCAGCCCTGAAGACAGAGGCTCAGCGAGATCATCCAGCTACAGTTGAACCCGTAGCCGATTTGCAAGCCGTATTAGTGGAATACTAAGCAACGACCCTGCTATGCTGGGAACCCATGCCGATCAACGTCCTACCCAAAGACACCCCAAGGGGCCGAGGCCCTGAGCCAAGACAAGCTTTTGGTGAAAAACAGGAAGAATTGTTGGCCGAAGGGGAGGAAACTCTCAAAGAAAAAGAATCAGACCTCGCCGACTTAGAAACACAAGCCCTCTGGGAATCCCAAGAAATCGGCAACACCAGTTGGTCCGGCGCCGGTGGCCAACGCTACTCCGACCCCGATTAAGCAACAAGACCGATTAAAGGGTCAGACTCCTTTAACTGGCATACAAAAGAATATGATTTATCCGCATTTACGATAGACTGGTAAATAGAGGACAGAAGCAAACCCTGCCATGGCCCTAACATTCATATTCAGCATAATAAGTCGAAACCTTATCAGACTTTATGGTTTCGATTTCTACAAACCTGCCAAGGTTGTTTGAGCCCTGGCTCAGATCCAATCCATTTTATTTCAAGTACAAGATCAAATTAAACCGTATCTGGATCGTAGCCAAGGTTGGGGGAAAGCCAGCGTTCGACCACCGACACATCCATGTCTTTTCGTTTGGCATAGTCTTGGATTTGATCGTGTTTCAATTTCCCTACCGAAAAATATTTGGCTTGGGGATGGGCAAAGTAGAAGCCAGTGACTGATGCCGCCGGATACATGGCGTATGACTCGGTGAGCTTGATACCAATGGTTTTTTCTACCTGCAGCCATTCAAAGAGATGCTGCTTTTCGGTGTGGTCCGGACAAGCTGGATACCCCGGGGCCGGACGAATGCCACGATATTTTTCTTGAATCAGGTCCTGGTTGGTTAATTGCTCGTCTTGCCCGAAGCCCCATTCGTTCCGTACTTCCCGATGTAACCATTCCGCAAAGGCTTCGGCTAATCGATCGGCCAGTGCTTTCGCCATAATCGAGTTGTAATCGTCATGGTCCTTTTCAAATTGTTCGCATAGCGCCTCAATGCCAATACCTGCCGTCACGGCAAATCCACCGAGATAATCGGCTTTGCCACTGGATTGCGGTGCCACGAAATCGGCCAAGGCATAATTCGCTTCCCCCTGAGGTTTTTCAGTTTGCTGACGTAATGTATGGAAGACGGAAATCGCCTCTGCTCGCTTCTCATTGGCATAGATGGTGATGTCATCTCCCTGACTGTTTGCGGGGAAGAGTCCATACACCCCTTTTGCGGTGAGGAGTTTTTTATCAATGATTTCTCGCAAAAGCTTTTGAGCATCCTCAAACAGTTCTTTGGCTTTAGGCCCGACCACCAGATCTTCAAATATTTTGGGATATTTCCCACGCAATTCCCATGCATGAAAAAACGGTGACCAATCTATCACTGGTACAAGTGTTTCCAACGATAAATCGTCAATAATTTTTATTCCAATGGCCTTCGGTTTGGCCAAATCAGTTTTTTCCCAATCAATATCCACGCCTCGCGTTCTCGCCTCTTCTAATGAGATCAGCTTTTTCGCGGTAGTCTTCGATTCATAGGCTGCACGAGTTTTTTGTTGTTTCTCTTGAATATCCTGCACAAATGCTGCTTTATCGTCCTGGCTCATAAGTTTACGCACAACATTCACCGCTAAAGACGCATCCAGCACGTGCACGACCGGACTGGTATAGCCTGGGGCAATTTTCACGGCCGTATGGGCCTTACTGGTGGTCGCTCCCCCAATGAGCAGCGGGATGGAAAATCCTTCGCGTGTCATTTCTCGTGCATTGTGGACCATTTCATCCAACGAGGGGGTGATCAACCCGCTGAGACCAATCAGATCAACTTTTTCCTGACGCGCAGTTTGTAAAATTTTGTCACAGGGAACCATGACACCCAGATCGATGATTTCGTAGTTATTACATGCCAACACCACCCCGACGATGTTTTTTCCGATATCATGCACATCGCCCTTGACGGTCGCGAGGAGGATTTTCCCTTGGCTCCGACTTGCGCCTTTTTCTTTTTCTGCATCCATAAACGGCAATAAATACGCCACGGCCTTTTTCATGACTCGCGCACTTTTAACGACTTGCGGCAAAAACATTTTTCCCGCGCCAAAGAGTTCTCCGACCACATTCATCCCATCCATCAAGGGCCCCTCAATAACATCCAAAGGCTTATTAAGTTTTTGGCGAGCTTCCTCGACATCCGCATCAATGAATTCAACAATGCCTTTTATCAACGCATGGGCCAGCCGTTTTTCAACCGATTCCTGACGCCAGGCATCATCTTTCACGACGGCCTTACCCTGTTGCTTAACCGTCTCAGCAAAGGTGACCAATTCTTCGGTGGCTTCCGGCCGACGATTCAGCAAGACATCCTCCACCAACTTGAGCAGGTCTTTGGGAATTTCTTCATAGACCCCCAATTGACCGGCATTGACAATGCCCATATCCAACCCGGCCTTCACGGCATGATAGAGAAAGGCCGAATGCATGGCTTCACGCACGACGTTGTTCCCACGAAAAGAAAAAGAAATATTGCTGACCCCTCCGCTGACTTTGCAGAAGGGCAAGGTCGCTTTGATTTGCCGTGTCGCTTCGATGAAATTCACGGCATAGCCATTGTGTTCTTCCATGCCGGTGGCCACGGTCAAAATATTCGGATCAAAAATAATATCTTCTGGCGGGAAATTCAGCTTGTCCGTCAGAAGTCGATAGGCTCTCGTACAGATTTCTACTTTTCGTTCGAGGGTGTCGGCCTGCCCAGATTCGTCGAATGCCATAATCACGGTGGCTGCCCCATAGCGTTGAATGAGGCGCGCTTGCTCAAGAAACTTGTTTTCCCCTTCTTTCAGACTAATGGAGTTCACGACGCCTTTACCCTGAATACATTTCAGCCCGGCTTCAATGACGGACCATTTGGAGCTGTCTATCATGACCGGCACACGCGCAATATCCGGTTCCGAGCCAATCAGATTTAAAAATTCCACCATGGCCTTTTCCGAATCCAACAGCCCTTCATCCATATTCACATCGATAATCTGGGCGCCTCCTTCTACTTGCTGACGCGCCACGGCCAGGGCTTCCTCCAAATTTCCATTGTGAATTAATTTGGCAAATTTCGGCGATCCCGTGACATTCGTGCGCTCTCCGATATTCACAAAATTGGCTTCCGGCCGAATGGTTAGAGGCTCAAACCCGCTTAACCGAGTCATGCGTGGAACATGTGTTTTTTTGTGAGGAGCGCAATCTTTGACCCCTTGAGCAATCGCTTGGATATGCGCAGGCGTGCTTCCGCAACATCCCCCCACGATATTGACCCACCCCTGGGTGGCAAAGTCTCTCAAGTCGGCCCCCATGCGTTCCGGCGTTTCATCAAATCCACCAAAGGCATTGGGCAACCCGGCGTTCGGGTAGCAACTAATATAGATGGGGGCCACCTTGGAGAGTTCAGCAATATAGGGACGCATTTGCTTAGCCCCTAAGGCACAATTTATTCCGACGCTCAACAGGTTGGCATGAGAAATAGAATTCCAAAAGGCTTCAATTAACTGTCCAGATAATGTGCGGCCACTGAGATCCGTAATCGTCACGGATGCCATAATGGGAATTTCGCGGTGGATTTCATCGCAGTATTGGGCTATAGCAAAAAACGCCGCTTTCGCATTGAGCGTGTCAAAGATGGTTTCGACCATCAGAAGGTCGACGCCGCCCTCGACTAATCCTCGAACCTGATCATAATAGGCCTGAAATAAGTCATCGAAGGTCACCGCCCGAAAAGCCGGATTATTCACATCAGGCGACATCGAGGCCGTACGATTGGTTGGCCCCAGGGCTCCAGCCACAAAACATTGACGACCGGGTTGCTCAGATTGCACCCGCGCCGTTGCCCGTTTAGCCACTTGGGCGCCAGCCAAATTTAATTCATACGCAAGGCCTTCCATTTGATAGTCGGCCATAGAAATGGCGTTGGAATTAAAAGTATTGGTTTCTATAATATCTGCTCCGGCTTGAAGATACTGCACATGAATATCTTCAATGATTTTTGGTTGCGTTAAGACCAAAAGATCATTGTTTCCCTTCACATCGCAGACATGATCTGCATATTGGGTTCCGCGAAACTCCGCTTCATTTAAATTATGCGTTTGAATCATCGTCCCCATCGCCCCGTCCAGCACAAGAATTCGATGGTTCAACAGCTCTTCTAATTTCTCAATCATGCCTATCCTCCCATGACGCACATGTGTCACAAATGATGATTCTACACATTCAAGCTTTCTACCCTACATCTCCTGCTTCCTTATTCTTGACTTCAAGGATTTTTTCCCCATAGGATAACCCATCCCTCACCTGACAGAGTTTAGCTATGACATTTCTCAGTCTACTTTGTACAAGATCTCCGTTGCAGCGGCGCATTCTAACCATCGGATTATTCTGCTTCGCGGCATTAGCAGCATTTCCTACCATCAGCCTTGCCAAGCCCTACTTTGAAGATGGGTTTCTGGGCCTGACCCAAGAAGAATTACACGCCCAACTAGGGACGCCCATGGCTGTTCGTTCCCGAAAGGCCGCGCTTCGAATTTTTAGCTATTACACGTTTCCCGACTGGCAAAAGTATTTTAAAAATTTAGTGTCCCCGGAAAATGGAGAAGACGTGTATACCTACACGCGAAATGGAATTCAGGTTCGCTATTCCTTTTCCTATATACCTGACCGGAGTGAACACAAAGACTTTCCCACTCTGTATATCCAACGATGCGAAATTGAGTTTTCTCCTGCAGTCCCAATGGATACGATTCACTCCCTCGTTCCAGAATTCCTCCCGCCTTCCGAACAAGCGGCACCAGCCTTTCGATCCAATTTATGGGTCCTCGTCTTTAAAGGTTCTCCCTCCCCTGAAGCCTCGTTTATCGTTAAAGAACGGGATCGAGAAAAACTGTCCTGGTCCTTAGCGTACCAAATGTTTGCGGTTAATGGGATTCCGAAATATCTTTCGGCCCAAACTCAAATTGATCGACTAGAAATCACCACGCAAAGCCTCCAACTGGTCCAACGGCAACAACGATTAACCCATGAACCCATCCTTAATCCCTTTTCTCCAGAATTTCAACAAAAGAGTCCTGTTGAAACGCCAACCGTGAAATCTATTCCTCGCCCTCAATATGCCGATTAAACCGAATTCAGTCCTATCAATTCCTCGAAATCTCTCTAGAGAAATCGAAGGTCGCGCTCTTCCCCGATTGAGAGATACCCTTCGCCCCATTGCGCCTCATCATAGAGGCTCCATTCCCCGGTATGAGTTTCCGGCTTTAAACGAATCCCCCAATTCCCCCCATAAATAACATATGCAGTTCCCGCCCCTGAATCTTCTACTTTCTGCGCATAGGCAGGGCACAGCGGCTGATCAGGATCATCACACCAGCCGGTGACTAGGCACCATTCCCCTCGAGAGAGTCGTTCGTATGACTTGACATGGGTCAGTAATCGAGGAGGTCCCAGTTCCTTAAATCTGACAAAATACGACCCTTCAAAATTAGGATTATGATCAACTTCGAGAAACATATAGGCCTGTCCTTGACCCCTTTTTAAGAGCGCTGATAAAGTGATCACATCGCCAGGTGCTCATGATCCCCCTGACGTACTGGAATTAATTCTTCAATACTCTTAATTCTCTCACTATATTGCAACCCTCGGTTGACTCCGTGAATATCTCTCAAGCAAACAGTTCAACTTCCCACAGTACTCCTACACCTTGGATATGCCGACGCCCGGTTCGAGTCCTCCTGTACTCGCTCTTGGTGGCCTTCGCTCTTTGGATGTTGGGCTGGGGAATCATCCCTCGTTTAATGGACCCCACATTCAAACAGCATGTTGAAAACAAGGCCGTGATGGCCGGGATGAGTCGAGAACAAGTCATGGAAGCCTGGGGTGGACCCTATCAAATGAATGTGAGTTATACGGAAAAGGGCATTCGTCGAGAAGAATGGGTGTATGAAGATTGGATTGATGCCAGCACCATCAAACACCGCTATTTATATTTTGAAGAGGGAAAACTCTTAGGTGGATGGTACTAGTTTCTCGGCAGGTCGCCTTTTAACCTCTGTCCGCTTTTCCTAGGCCAAAATTCCTCCTTTACGGGGTTTCAGTAATTTGCAAACGACGCTCTTTTCCCGGTCCACCGGAAATAATTAAGACCCGCTTCCATTCCCTCAACTGGTAGACAGCCCAAGCATTGGCCTCCCCTTGGTAATAGGCTTCAGGGTCTTCTCCCTTGGCGCTTAGGTAAATGGGCTCCATAAACCCCTCATCCATGACAAATTCCATGAGATTATCAGTCTTCACCCCCTCGCCCTTCAAGGCAACCTGAGACAGTAACTCCAAGATGGCTTGAGGATCCGCGATACTAATTGGTTGCATAGTTACAGACTCCCTACTATTGTGATACGCTAGCGTTATATCGGATACGGTGACGAGGAACAACCTGCCACATTTTCTAAAATAACTCCTCAGGTATTTTCTAAAAATCTATGTTTAAAACACTCTCTCCCGAACAATTTCGCGACCGCATTTTTGATGTCCTTCGTCGCAAACAACATTGGGCCACCCCATATTTTGAAAGCAACGCCATCACAAAGAAACAATTAAACATTTATTTCCATCAAGAATATGTCGTGTATATTCGCGACTTCTCTATTCTTTTGGCCCAAATTCTTGGGAAAAATCCACCCTGGGAGGCCCGACGACGTTTAGCTACTATTATATACGAAGAAGAAACCGGGGGATTTTCTCTGGGGCAACCTCACCAAGAATTATTTCTCCAAATGATGAAAGGCCTAGGTTTCAATCGAGCCGGGTTTCGTGATGTTGAATTATTGGGACCGAGCCGAGCGTATCGAGAATGGTTAAATAATATTTGCCAAGAAGAAGATTGGACCTTTGGAGCCGCAGCCCTCACCATTTTCATTAAAGGCACATCTAGTGATCCTGAAGAAGTCCTCTATCCCAAAGCGCCACAAAACCAAGCTGAAATTGAGGATCTCATTAAAAAGTACCCCCTCGTTCAGTACCAAGGCCTTTCTCTCGAATCCATGGATTATATTCGAGCCCAACATATGTTTGCTCCGGGAGCCAGAAAAGTTATTTATGATATGATTATCCACCATGCTACCGAAACCGAGCAACAATCCCAACTCCTCTCTCGCTTAGAAGAAGCCTTAACGTTATGGGGACGTTATCAAGATGGGATTGCTCGGGCATGTGGAATTCGCCAAACATAAACACTGCCCTCCGTGACGGTAAAAGCTGCCACATTCCTTCGTAACAGGCCCCGCCCATTCATCGCGAACACAAAAATCTACAGGTTTCCTTGTCCTAGTGAGTAACACCTGCTTCAAAGCTCCACGGCACGTATTCCTGACGTGTTGTGGGACCATCCTCACATTATTACTGGCAGTTCAATGTACCTGGACGCCTACAATCAAAACACTCATCCATCAAAGTGAAGAAGGAAATATTACCCTAGAGACTTCCAGGCAATTCAAGATCCTGCCTAATCATCCCCAGGTTCTTTCAGAATCCATAATCAAACAAATCTTGCAAGGCCTTACTCACACTCAAGAAAATGGCCTCCTCCAAGAACTGTTCATTTCGGACTCGAAGCCATCTCCGGTTTTTTCTTCTGCCCAGATAGCCTTCTTAACTCCTCATCTTGTCGATGCCTTTTCCAAGGCGACACCAGAAGAACTCATTGCCTTTCGAATTCCTGGGCAGAAAGAAGGAGCGGCTCAAGTACGTGGGGAAATAGCGGTGTTTCCACCGGCCATCTTCCTTTCCACGATACAGAGCTTTGCCGATTATCAAGGGAATCCCTCTAAGATGGCCTCTTCATCACGAAATCTCCAGAAACACACCACGCTCATGTTTTCCCCAGAAAAGGCTGTTCTTAACCCAAAAGAAACGCAACGCTTCATGAACCTGTCTTCTCAGGACTCTTGGATAGCGATCAACTATGCCGACCTCGTCCCATTCAGTGAAAATGCTCTCGATAAAGAGGCCAGACCTACCCCCTCGATTCAAAATCACCAATTAGAAGGAACTTCCTCAGCAAAGAATACCCTTGAGCAACAATTACAAGACCTGCGAAGAAAGGTTGATGAGCAAGCGGAGGAAATTCAACGGCTTCAACAAGCAACGCCGAAATAGACCGCTAGCCAATTGGCCCCATCGGGAGCTGAAGGATATTGCCTTCCGAAAAATTTAATAGGCCATATACCGAAATTTCTTCTCTGTATAATCCCTTAGCGACATTTCATCAACTCTGACTCTACCAAGCCCCCATTTAGCTCGCTACCTTTCTGACCAACGCCCTAAACGAGGTTATCACGACAAATGGTTTTCACTGAACCCGCACGGAATGGAGCCAAGGCTTTAAACCAAAAATTAATTTCCCTGAATCGCCTGGAGAATTTTTTCCACGACGGGCTCATCAGCGACAGGAAAGGCATACGACCCCAATTCATGGGGAGGAACCCAAGCCATATCAATACACTCCAGAGGCTGGGGATTCCCGGCAAACAGGGAACAGGTGAAGAAATGTAATTCGACTTCTTTCTCTGGATATCGATGGCGAAGAACACAGAAGGGCTGTACATTGCTCACCTCTATATCGATTTCCTCTTTCAGCTCTCGCTTCAAACATTGCTCTAAGCTCTCACCCTTCTCTTGCTTGCCTCCAGGAAATTCCCATAATCCACCCTGATCCGCTTCAAGTTTTCTTCTCGTGATAAAAATTTTCCCCTCTTGATGAATTATGGCGGCAGTGACCACAACAAAGGGCAATTCTACAAGACCTGGGTCATTCATGAAAGGAAACCGTATGGCAAATATCGCGCATAGGACAGAGTAGACAGAACGGTTTGCGTGCGGTACACACCATGGCTCCAAAATCCATTAAGCCTTGATTGAAATCATACCCTTTCCCCTTGGGAATCAGTTTTTCAGACAACATCCACAAAGTAGGTTTTTGTTTTTGGGGATCTCCCTTTCCAATAAAAATCCGATGTAAGACTCGTATCACATTGGTATCAAGAATAGCGGCATCCTTCTGAAACGCAAAGGATTGGATAGCTCCGGCCGTATACCGACCAATCCCCTTCATCGACAACAGCTCATTTTCTTCGCTGGGAATGTTTCCCCCATACCGCTCCATCGTCTCGCAAGCAATTCCATGAAGACGATACGGCCGAATGTTATAGCCCAAGGGATACCAGGTTTTTCGTACGTCATCTGGATGGGCCTTAGCAAGTTCTTGAATGGTGGGGTATTTTTGTAAAAATTCATGAAATTTTGGAATGACACGATCCACTTGAGTCTGTTGCAACATCATTTCAGAGACTAAGACCTTGTATGGATCCTCTGTCCTTCTCCACGGAAGATCGCGGCCCGACTCGGAATACCATTTCAGTAATCGTTTCTGAAATTTCCGTTTTTTTGAAAGAGGAATATTCTGAATCTCAGGATAAACTGTCTTTACTTTAGCTTCTTTTTTTAGTTTTTTTTGAGAAGTCATTGAATAAGGGTTAACAGTCTAAACCAGAATAAAGTGAAAACAAAAGAAGAGAACGTATTTTGTTTATGCTCAGAATCTGATGCATACCTTCATATTTTTCAACTCAAGCCCAACGGAAATCTTCCTTGCTAGACAGTCCTATCTTTCTTCAGGTAATGTCGCCTTTTCATAAAGGGTCATTATCATATTCCTTTCTGATGAGAGCAGTCCCCTAATGCGTTTTTTCTCACCCCCAATGCGGAGGAATACACCATGACCCTTGATTCTGCATAAATTTTCATTAATCACAACCCTCAAGAATTCGGGGTCTTTGTCCTATCATGTGGACGAAATCCTGTTCTAATCTTTCGCTTTCCCTTTCTCAGGGAGCCATTCCCCTTAATCCCATACTTTTGCCTCGCATCTATACAGCGGCGAATTGCCTTCGCCCATGCAGTTCCTTCGGCTTTCCATTTACTTTAAAGGTGTTTTTGCACCATTAGGAGATACATTTATGGCTACGTTTCTTCCCAGCAATGCATTAATTCCCCAAACCAACACACCTAGTCTTATCGCTAAAGACTCAGCAGCAAATTTAACCTTAGACTACCTTAAAACCATAAATCGAAAAGGGGGTCCAATTCCTTCTGAATATTTAGAAATGAATTTAGCCATGAACACTTTGGCTCAATTACACCACTCCGGTGACATATCAAATGCAGATCTCGAAAGCATCCGTACCGAACTGGGAGAGGCCATGACTCCAAAAACCATACAAGGATTTGCCTACACCCAACCACATGGATATGCAGGGGATTTTGAAATTATCGAAAAAATCTACAAAAATCACGTAACACCTGAACCGCATCTTGCTAATTGGGATATTTTTTTCCAAGCTCATCCTGCAGCACAAGCGGTAAGAAATCGGGTTTCATTTTTCCTAGATCAAGTATGGAGTGTAAAAGAACAACCAGGCCGAAAAGCTCGAATCTTAAACGTGGCAAGCGGTCCTGGGCGCGACCTACATGAATGCCTAAATATCATGGGGCCATCGGGACTTCACTTTGATTGTGTCGATCAAGACCTCCACGCGATTCAACATGCCACTCACCTCTGTCAGAAATATACATCCAGCATTACGTTTTATCACCAAAACATCTTCAAATTTACCGCGAATAAAACCTATGACCTTATTTGGTCAGCTGGACTTTTTGATTACTTCTCAGACAGCCTATTTAAACGTATTATCAAAAGGCTGTTACCCTTCCTGGAAAAATCAGGAAAGCTCGTCGTGGGAAATTTTTCTGATGATAATCCGAGCCAAGATTACATGGAATTTTTTAAATGGCTCCTCCATCATCGAAGTAGCAAAAAATTACAACAATTAGCCCAAGAATGTGGCATTCCTTCAAGTAACATTCAAGTTCAACGAGAACCAGAAGGCGTGAATTTATTTCTGATTATTTCAGGGAACGGCTAATCTTCCAAGAATCAAAATCCCTCCACATAAATTTTGTGGAGGGATTAAAATAGAATGAGCTATTTTTCAAAACTGCTCACATTAACCGAGTGAAAATCTAACCAATACTAGACTGCTTGGGGGTATTATTAAAGAATAAATTCCCCCAAGCAGCTTAACACTCCCATGATTCCTTGGAACGCATTTCTTCAAAGCAAAGCCAGGAACACACAATCCCTCAAAATCACATTAGGCTGACCATAAAGAAATTTATTCGCGTAAAACAGCATCCAAAGCAACGCTTAAATCAATCAAATTAAAAGGCTTGGCAACTCGTCCCTTAAACCCATAATTCTTATAGTTTGCCAAAACAGGGTCATTTGAATATCCACTTACCACAATTGCGCGGAGATGGGGCTCGAGAGAAAGCATTTCTTTGACCACTTCCTTTCCTCCAAGTCCTCCAGGTATTGTGAGATCCAAGATAACGGCAGAAAATGGCTCCCCACTATCCTTGGCCTGGCGGAAAACATTGAGTGCTTCTTCCCCATCTGAGACTGCCTTAAAATTATACCCACAAGTCTGAATCATTTCCCCAAGGACATTCCGAATTTGGGCTTCATCATCCATAATCAAGATGTTCCCATGGCCAAATTTGATATCTTGGGTTTTTGGAAGGGGGATATTTTCTTCTGGGGAGAGCGCCGGCAAAAGAAAAGAAAACTGACTCCCAACCCCCTCTTCAGAGTCAGCCCACAACACCCCACCATGATTTCGAATTATGGAATACGAAGTCGCCAGCCCCAAGCCTGAACCAGTTGATTTTGTTGTAAAATAGGGGTCGAAAATTTTCCCTAAATTTTCTTTAGAGATCCCGATTCCTTGATCTTTAACCGTAACGAGAATCCATTGATTATGTAAGGACACCAATTGGTGGCTATGGCTCAGCCGTTCACCCTCATCTTTGTTAACATTGCGCGCCTGAATAACACATTCCCCACCCAGCTCCATGGCCTGCCGTGCATTAAGGACAAGGTTATGCATTACTTGGCAAATTTGGCCGACATCAACATTGACCGCCCACAGGTTCGGTCCAGTACGAAACACAGGACGAACTTTTGATCCAGCAAAAACTAATCGTGCGTTTTCTTCCAATATTGGGCCTAAAGACGCAATATTTTTAATCGGATCTCCGCCTTTAGAAAATGTCAGGAGTTGGCCAGCAATATCTTGAGCACGAAAAGAAGCTTGCTCAGCTTCAACAAGTCGAAGATACAACGGATGGGCGGAATCTACCTCGTATTTAGCTAGAGACAATTGCCCTAAAATAGCGGTGAGCAAATTATTAAAATCATGCGCTAAGCCTCCGGCTAAAAGACCAAGAGACTCTAATTTTGCACTACGTACACGGGCCTCCTCCCATTTTTTTTGCTCGGTCACATCCTGAGCCAACCCAATGATTTTCGTAATTGTTCCCGTCATATCCTTTAACGGATAAGTGCGACTATGAACCCATCGCATTTCCTTATTCGAGCCGATAACCCGATATTCAATATCAAGACTTTTCCCGTCCAAGCGCCTTAAAAATAGATTTTCGACTCGTCCGCGGTCTTCTGGTGCCACAACACTCAGCCAATCAAAGGGATTGTTCATCAACTGTTGAGCATTCCCACCCCAAAGTCGCTCATAAGCGGGGCTGACATAGACCATACATTGCAATTCGATATCCCATATCCAAAACACACTATCAATGGCTTCTGCTAGTTGAAGAAATTTCTGGTCGCTTTCCTTGAATGCCAATTCCGCTGTTCGTACATCCGTTAAATCTCGACAGATCATTAATGCCGTTAATATCCGCTTTCCATTGGCTGGTTCTGGAAAAAACCTTACCTCAAAACATCGCATTCCACGGGTCGTGGGATGGGATATCTCAAATGTAGCGGCTATACCGGTCTTGAGTACACTGCCGATTTTTTCCTCGAATACATCCGCAACCTTTTGAGATAACCCTAAATCTTCAAGCCGTTTCCCTAAATATTTTTCCGGCGGTAGAGGCTCAAGACTATCCCACCAACGGTTCAAATATAGTATTCGATTTCTGTGATCAATTCGCGCAATAATATCCGGAAGATTTTCAGTTAACGAATGTAGCTCAAGATCCCACCGATGCAACTCATCTTGGATTTCCTGATTGTGAGGGCTCTCAAGCAACAAGCCCTGGCAATTATGGCCTTGCCCTTGATCCTCCTCCGCAGACATCACGCTATGCTCTCGCAAAAAAATGACGCGTTTGTCGGAAGTCAGAATTCGGTATTCAATGCCGATTGCTGCTGGCCATGAAAGGGCCTCAGTCCAAACTCGCAAAAACTTATTTCGATCTTCAGGGTGTATACACCGGAAAAATGCTCTGGAGTCTCGGAGTAATTCCTCAGCAGTCACACCCAATAAAGCTTGAATATTTGGTGAAATAAATTGGAATTTTCGATCGAGACCTTTTTGCAGACACTGAAAAGCCACCACAGGAAATGGCGTCATGAAAGACGAAATAAATTGCTCAGGCTTCTGCATAAAACAAGGAAATCTTTCTTCTATTTTGGCCAGATATCCGACTGAAAACGCACGTATTGTATCAATTTTTACTGCGAAGAAAAGAGAGGGAGAGGACCTAGGAATTAAATTTCTTGAATCTGGATAGTGGAGATGGGAGCTTCAGAGACCATTTCCCGGTCCATTGCGTGTGAATGCACCGGAATCTTAATCCGAATTCCAGAAATTTGCTCTTGGGTAGTCATTTCTAATTCTAAACATCCGGCATAGCGTTGGATAATTTGACTAGCAAGAAATAACCCTCGTTTCTCACGATCATCTAATGCACTTATTACTGTTGGCTCTAAATGATCTGCTGCGACAGACTGAAACTTAAAAATCTGAAAGTCTTGAGGGTTTTGCCATGAGAATTGAAGAACCATCCAAGATTGGCCTGATTTTTTTCTATCAATATGAGTTCTAATGAGCAAGGCTTGGCTTGCAGCACCTACATCTTTGAGCAGAACTAACAGAGAATTAAATATCACCTGCATGAGTCCCTGACGATCAATGGGAAGAATGGGCTGGGATGAACTAAATTGCTTAACAAACTGAACATTTCCATAAGCCGGGTTGTTGGAGAAGAATAACAGACAAGCACTAATGGCTTCATCAACATCAATTTTCCGGCATTCTGTTTCATAAAGCGGTTTAACGTACTCGCGAATCTCCTGTGTTAATTGCTCAATTTTAACAAGATCATCGCCTACGATGCGATGAAGTGTATCCATAAAGTCTTTATCATGCCGCCTTAATTGGGCCAATTGCACAAAGGCCTTAATCGACAGAACAGGATTATGCAGTTCTTGAGTTAACCCCTCTGTCATTGCCTCTACCGAACGCAAACGATCAATTTGCTGCAAACTATTTTGAGATCGTAAAAGCTCTTCTCGAAGGATAGCATTCTCTAACGCCAAGATGGCTTCCTGAATAATAGTATTCCAAACCAACGAACCGCCCAAGGCTCGACGCATCTCGCTCGTCATTGGACCAAGCCCAAGAATACCTACTAATTGATAGTTAATGAATACTGGATGACAGACCTCTAGGCCTAAATCTTCCATGGTTTGGGCAACGCTATTTTCCCATGATCCAAATGGGGTAAGGCGTAATTCTCTACGCGAAACCTTAGAATGAGTGTATAAAAGCAACTGTGGCAATCCATCTGCCAGCTTGATGCATTCTTGAACGATACGATTATGTGAAGAAAATCCGGAAACCGAAGCCGCCCGATAGGTATTTTCTTTTTGATTAAAAACAAAAATTGCTGCCTTAGGAACACCAACTCCATGCTGCAGGGCCTCAAAAATTGCTTGACCAACCTCCTGAACAGTATGAACCGAAGACGCCTTTGAGGTTAATTGGTTAAGTATGGTCAAGCGATATTCACGCCCTTTTAATATCGTTCTTGCCACAGCTCCTCGCGTACCCAATTTCATCTGATAGGCTCCCGCCACAGTTAAGACATGCACGACAAGCTGAACCATAGAAAAACGAAGAGAAATCGAACCAAAAATTGACTTTTGAGCAATGAGCAAAACGGGATAGACGGGTTGAGAAACTAAAAGGAGCAGTGAAAAATAGGAAAGTCCTTTTTCAACAAACACCGAAAATTCCATCAAATGGTAACGAAGAAATGTATACCCAACAATGGCAACATAAAGTGTAACCAAAATATTTCCATAGGGAGGAATCTCAATCCCGTACCATAGCGGAAAATTTGTGGCACCGCCCAGGAATCCTATGCTTGAGGCAATAAGGAGATAGCGATATTGTTTGCGATGTACCCCTTTCTCTCGATGATAAGCTTGCACCAACTGCCAATGTGCATAAAGAATAAGAAGCCCCCACCAGACCAAGGACACATGAAACAGAGGCCCAGGAATAGGCCAGTAAGAAAACCCTGAAACGGGACCAACATCTTTAATGTAATACGGTGTCCAAACCAAAACAGAAAAAACCAGTCCTATGCTGTATTGAAGTTTCAGGAATTTTTGAAAACGATGAAGCAATCCAAGAAGGCTTGAAACATGATGGAAAAAAGCAACTGGAATAAAAATAGCACCGGTCATCAAGGCCCTGGAGAAAAATAATGCTGAATTCGGAGAATCTGAGATCAACCAAAAGAAGTACCCAAAGCTCCAAATGGCAATAGTTGACCAGAAAAAAGCATAGGTCCAATATCGAGAATCACGGGGAGACCGGTTATAAATAAGGAGGGCCAGGCCAGCAGCAGCACAACCATTTAAGAGTCCGCTAATAGCAAAAAAATCCATAACAATTATGGAGACCAAGTGGGAGGGGTAGGAACCAATGTGAGATATTGGAAAGAGATCGGCATACCTATTAGGCCGCACCAGCCTAGAGGGGTTAGTCCTAAAAACAAACCGTAGCGCGAAAAGACAAAATGGTCAAGCCTTGAGAAGAAAATCTTAACCATTCACCTGGAAAGTGCCATTTGTCACACAAGACATCTTCCGAGCATTCTGCTGCCTATCAGTGAGAGAAAGAATTATTGATTTACTGACTGGAGAAGAGGAAGCGTGGGGACCGAAGTTAAACTGGAAATGGAATGATGGTCACCCTTAACCGATCCAGAACGATCGATGAGGACCGCATGAAGACCAGCCTGCTTGGCCCCTTCAAAATCTTCGATTGGATGATCGCCAACATGCAGCACTTCATCCGGATTCATCATATGCTGCTCCAAGGCATATGAAAAGATTTTGGTAGCGGGTTTGGCCGCTCCAGCCAAACTAGAAATGGTGACTGAATCAAAAAATTGATGAATACCCAAGCTACGAGAGACTTGAAAAAATCGGCTGTCAAAGTTGGTAATAATCCCAAGTTCAAAGCCTTCTTCCTTTAGTTGGGCCAGGACTTCAGCGGTTTCAGGATAAAGTTCCCAGTGCGTGGCTTGGCCAAAGGCTTCATAGACTTCATCAAAAAAATCGTCAAAGCCCTCAAACATGCCCACTCGATAAAACACGGCATGCACGACATCAAACCACCACAATCGTTCGCATTGTTTTAATTTTTCTGGACGTTCCACGGAAAAAATTGGGGCAGGCATATCCTTCATGGTCTCTTTAAATCGTTTATTCAGGGTTGCAACCATTTCTTCAGTAGCAGGAACCCCATACTTTTTGGCGTAAGTCAGATAGACCTCCCCCACAGAACCCTTCACATCAAATAAGGTTCCAACCGCGTCAAAAAAGATAGCTTTAATGGGAGATGAAGACATACAGGCCAGTTGAAATCAGCAAACCTTTCCCATGGCACAATAAGCTGGAGATGAATGCTCAACTGAAAAGCGTGAGACCGGAGAGAAATATCAAATCGGGCGGGACTTAGCCAGCAAGAGAACGTAAATTCCCTCTCGATGAGAGAAGGGGTGGCTTACTTCTTTTTGCCTTTTTCGCGTCGAGTTATTTCCAGACTTTTCACGCGGCGTTGATTTTTTCGATGTTTTCTTCTCATTTCCCGATCTTTTTCGCGACCACGAGGCATAGAAATTCTCCTTTTTAGTTAACCATTGGAATTACGCCATTCTATACCATAGGGTTCCTCAAGGGAACAAGAGCCGATATTGCCGGTGTCTAGATCCCATGCTAACATCCACCGGCCTTAAAATTGAAAACAGCAATATGTCCTCTCCTTCATTAGATAAAACCTACAACTCATCGGCAGTCGAGCAAAAATGGGCAGCCTTCTGGGCTGACCATAAACTGTTTCAGCCTCGTCAAAGGGGAACGGCTCAGGCCTATTGCATGGTCATTCCACCCCCGAATGTGACCGGCTCTCTCCATATTGGCCACGCCCTCAATAATACCCTGCAAGACATCCTTATTCGGTGGAAGCGCATGCAAGGCCTCCAAACCCTCTGGGTACCTGGAACCGACCATGCTGGCATTGCCACCCAAAATGTCGTGGAGCGCCAACTGAAAGAAGAAGGCCTGTCGCGTGACGATCTTGGCCGTCAGGCATTTATTGAGCGCGTTTGGAAATGGCGGCATCAATCAGGGGACACCATTATTGGGCAACTCAAGCAATTAGGTGCCTCCTGTGACTGGGACCGAATACGGTTTACGATGGACGACGGGCTATCTTCAGCCGTCAGAAAAGTGTTCGTTCAACTCTTTGACGAAGGGTTAATTTACCGCGGAGAACGACTCATCAATTGGTGCCCCCGATGCCTCACGGCCCTGTCGGACATCGAAGTCGAACACGAAGACATCAAAGGCACTCTCTATCACATCCGGTATACCCTAGCTGATGATCCGAAAGCGATTCTCATTGTCGCCACTACCCGCCCAGAAACTTTATTTGGCGATATGGCCGTTGCGGTTCACCCTGACGATCCTCGCTACCAACACTTCATTGGCAAACAGATCAGGCTACCCTTAACCACGCGCACGATCCCCATCATCGCCGACCCTATCTTGGTCGATCGAGAATTCGGCACCGGTGCCGTTAAAATTACGCCAGCCCATGACTTTAACGACTACGAAGCTGGTGAACG
>Ga0224496_10000714_pt1 | contig 22616 bp, 27 predicted proteins | sample SF_Jul11_sed_USG_2_FD_168127 | JGI IMG/M metagenome (GOLD analysis project Ga0224496, IMG submission 168127) | Sediment microbial communities from San Francisco Bay, California, United States - SF_Jul11_sed_USGS_8_1 | ecosystem: Environmental > Aquatic > Marine > Sediment | place: USA...
TTCACCTGACGTTTCAACCCTTTGATCAGCTCCAACCCATTGACTCTTGGCATCTGATGGTCAGTGACAATCAAATCAACCGGATGTCCTTCCTTCAGCCAATCCCGCGCATCAGAGCCATCCTTTGCCTCCATGCATTGATAGCCCCCGGCCTCTAAACATGTTCGCAAGGTTGCCCGAAGGGTCGCGTCATCGTCCACAAGTAATATACGTTGGTCGTAGGCATAATACGCTCTTCATTATTGTACACCCTCGCCATCTACCCCTACCTAGAGAGCCATGAGCGGACTTGGCCACTGGATGTAAAACCTTTCAGCCCATGCTTTGTTCCGCTACAATCCATGAGTACCGTCATGTCTATCACCACACATTGGTCCTCCCCACCCCAGAATCTGTTGCATAACCTGGCGCCAGGAACCATCCATGTCTGGCGTACCACGTTAGATGACTCCTCCTTGCGCGCCTCTCGTTTTCGACTCTATCTTTCTGATCATGAAATCATCCAGGCCAACCGGTGTCGGATCCCTCACCCCCAATATCAATTTGTTGTCACTCGGGGCATTCTACGAACTCTTTTGAGTCAATATGTGGGAGTCCCACCGACTGAACTCCATTTCGAGAATGAACTGCACGGGAAGCCCATGCTAGTGACGCCTTCCGCCGACCCCATTCAATTTAATGTGTCGCATGCGCGAGGGATGGCCTTGATCGCGATAACCCTCCAACATGCGGTTGGTATTGATGTGGAATGGATCGACCGGACAGTACAGGACAGTGACATCGCCGAACGCTATTTTTCCAAACGAGAATCAGCCTATTTGATGTCCCTGCCACCATCGGAACGCACACAACAATTCTTTTCGTATTGGACCTGTAAGGAGGCGTATCTTAAAATGCAGGGGCAAGGAATAGCTGGGGGGTTAGCACAATGTGAACTTTCCATTGAGCCTGATCAATCCGAAGTCCGACTTTCACTTCTGGATCGACAGGGACTGACAGAGGCTTACTCGCTGTATCGGATAGCAGCAGGATCAGAACATGTGGGGGCTATCGCTCTCGCCTGTCCCTCAGCTCAGATCTTGTATTGGGATTGGCAGGATGAATACCTACCCTGACATATCATCTCCTTCAACTTCAAAAATTCCCGTGTTCCTTGAAGAAAGATCCAAAATTATTTCACGACCCCACCCACGACCTCATCCAAACGAACCTGATGGAGGGGTTCAGTTGGTGAGGGCTCTCCTTTAAAACGGATGGCTTCCTTCCCTTGTAAATGGTTCGGCGTGAGCCAATAGGTTCCGTGTAAACTGGCATCCCAAACGGACTGAGCCGTTTGTGCATTGCCGGCCGTCACAAGATAAGCCAACCCTCCCATCAATCCACCCAATCCCGCATAGACAACTTTGAACGGCGTATAGAGCACCGAAAGAGCTCCACTCGCCACTTGAAGTCCCAGAGAAGGTTCTTCTTCCGATGATAGCGGTTCAACCATTTCAGATTGAGGTTCTTCCGGAGCCGGAAGGGAAGATTGAAACCCCTCTCCCATCAATAGTTTCTGCTCTGAAGGAGTACTGGCGCATCCAAGGGAAAGACTGAAAATTCCTAATATGATCACCTTCATTGTTAATTTATTCAGAAAACCGTATTCCATATCCAACCCTCCTTTGCTCACAGATCGCTCTCTTGTGAACCATAATGCATGGCATCCTGGAACATAATCGCGACCAATACATGTGATAAATATCCCAGGTCCCGTGACTCTGAGAAGGGCTCATGATTTTTAGGCACGAAGATTCATGAACGTACGGCTATAGAGTGAGAAAACATTGGCAGTATACATATATTGTTGATCATAATTGAAAACTCTACCATATTTAGTATCATGCAACGAAACTCAAAGTCTTTTCACTATTAAGACAAAGAGTTGCTAGCATCTGAAAACTGATAAAGGCAGGATTCTCTTCATCCTATGCTTCTTCCCAAAGGAGAGATTCGTGCTCCAATCAAGCAAAATTCCTTGACGTTCTTGTGAGGCGCACGTCTCTCTCTATTTGAAAGCATGGCCCCATCCCGCTATGCTTAGCATTCATTCGCATTCCTCCTCGTGGCAAGCATCAACTCGGCCTTTCTTTCGCAACGCGGCAATCCATTTGTATGCCATTAAAAATTCTTTCTTTTTTCAATGAGAACATGACCTGGCGGGTGGCCCATACCCCTGACGGATATTACCACCGTGAGCTTTCAGGCTTGCCAGAATGGCTTGTCGGTCTTCCCGTTGATATGAGCCTTGATATTGTCAAAAGTACGTTCCAACAGTTTTCTTCAACAGATCATTCGCTTGAGCCCTCTCAGCTTTCGTTCAAATTGACGTACCGAATAGGGCATTCCAACGTGGAATGTTTTATTTTTTCTTCACCAGAAGGTGATCCTTTTTCGGTCAAAATTTCGCCTTCGACCTTCGCAACCCTTCAGGATGAATTTCCCTCGAACCCCATTCCCCGCATGCGAGTCGCCCGTCTCGTTATTCAACAGGCTATTGGCTTAGGTTTGCCAAGCGTTGAACTCCTTCCGGGAACCCCATTGTATGAGACCCTACGATTAAAGGTCGCTGAATCATTTTTCCAAAAAAGCCGGCGATAGTTATTGTCCGGTTCACCCGTAGTTTGGGCATTCGACACCTTTTGCCTCACTATTGGGGGAGAAATTTGCGGAGTTCCTGAACCTGTTTATGATTGCGAGCATTTTCCCTGAGAACCTTTTCGAATATCTAATTGATAATTCATTATTTTCAATGACTTATGAAATGTTTACCCAATCCACTCATTCTGTTGATAATGCTGTAGATAAGCCATCGAATTGAGATGGGTTTCGTGCATTCATAGACCAATGATCACTTTGCCTACAAATTAGGCATTGTGTGAGCAGAAGGGCATCCCCCCAAAATATATGGTGAGGGGATTCCCCAAGGCGTATTACGTATGTACAATGCGTAAATGCCACTGGTTCTTGGATCATTTGAAGACAACCAATCAATTTCCAGAAAATTTTTCTGAGAGTGGTGGTGAATGCTCTTAGGGATTAATGTTGATGACGAATGATCATCCTCAAATAAAACGACATGTGCTAATTGTTGATGACGAACCGGCTGTGCGCCATACCATCCGAGGAGTGCTGGAATCATCAGGGTTTGAATGTGGGGAATCCGAGAACGGCGCGGCTGCGTTTGAATGGTTGAAAGACCATCACACCGATGTGATCATTGCCGATTATCATATGCCCATTATGAATGGGTTAAATCTGCTTGAAAAAGTACAGAACATACTCAATGGGCATAACCCCCGCGTGATCATGCTGAGCGGAGTCATCGACGAAAAAGAAAAACTCAAAGCCATCGATCTTGGTGCCTATGCGATCATTGATAAACCCTGTAATTTTCGAGAGCTGGTCGTAAAGGTCACCGAGGCGATTACCTCCTAACCCCTCAATTTGTTGTCTCTTTCTCCCATTATCGTGGTGATATTTCGGGAGTGTGGTGTCCCCAAGATCCTGTCAGGGCTTCATGAAAGTCTCTACAGTCTCGGTTGTACTGAGAATCATGATGATCTCTCCGTTCTAAACAAATCGTCCTTCATGCTTGATAAGGAATGAACCCCTTGAGATTTGGACCATCCGTCATGGAGGCCAAATAACGCATGAACATTCAGCCCACATTCTCAAAAATTTCCCTAAGCATCGCCTTGGCTCTCTTGCTGTCTGGAATTGGGGCGTTGATTCCTCCGGTGACCAGGGGAGAAACCCCTGCACCCTTTATTCATTGGGGTGCCCTGTCCTACCCTGATCAAGAACCCAACCTCGAACTGGGGCTCTCACTGTTTCGATTCACCGAGTTTAATGGAGAAGGGGAACGATTCAACGGCATCAAAGAAACCATTGGCATTAACTTTGTGACATTGTCTTGGACGGAGCATTTAACCGACACATTCGAAAACTGGAGTACCAACTTCACATTAGGTATTGGGCCAACCCGCAACCAACCGACCGAGTGGTTGCAAAACGATCTCATCCATGACGGACTCTGGGGTATTGAGCCGGTACCTGTTGACAAAAAACGAAAAGAAACTGATTTTTCCATTTCCGGTTCTCTCACACGCTGGTGGGAAATCGCAGGACAGAAACGGATTCTGTATCTTAGTGGGGGAGGTCAGTCGGGGAGCCTATTCCATGAAGTGTTTGCGAGAACCGGGTTTCGCCGCTGGTCCCCTGTCAAAACCATTGAATTTCTGAATGGGAATCAAAACGGGATTGTTGCCGGCCTCTTTCGGCCACTGCGACTTTCCGGCATGGTCAGGGCCTCTCGTATCGCCACAGGAGCCGCTTTCCATGATTTGGCGAATACGACGTACACAGCGCAAGGCTCTATTAGTTACGGATGGTATGATGAGCAAACCCTTCACCCCTGGTTTGAAGTGGAAATCGGAGCCACGATTGATTCCGGTATTTTTAACGGAGACCTCGGGGACTCTTTAGAGGAACGGTTTTGGACAGCAGCCCTTCGGGCCTATCCGTTTACGTTTGAAACCTGGAATGACCAACTCAATAGCAAAGACTACGGCCCTACCTATGGTGCGCGCCTCACGATGGACCTCTATTTTCTGCTCCCTGATTCATGGAAAAACCCATGAAGAATTGTATCCTGTAAAATTCTCCTGAAGAATTTGTCAGATAATCATTTCAAGAACTTAGGAAGAAGATGTGATGGTAAGGGGCAAGCGCTTCCAAGATTCGCCAGCATCAGTACTCCGATAGAGACCTCCGCCGTTGGTCCCTACATAGAGCACATGAGGATCACTTGGGCTAATCTGCAAGCTGCGGATACTCGTGGCATCTAATCCTTTGATTTTGGGTTGCCAGGTCGCTCCTGAGTCGTCACTTTTTTGCACGCGATCACTGGTGGCCAAATACAGCGTGGAAGGGTGAGAGGGATCCATTTGAATGGCACTCACATAGGAATCTTGAATACTTCCTTCAATCTTGGCCCAATGCTCCCCTTGATCCGTCGATTTATATAAACCCTTGGTGGTTCCGGCATACACCACATCACTGTTGGTCGGATCGACCGCCAATCCATTCACACCCAAGGCCATGGACGCCATTTTGGCATCGGCCGCCACCATCCCTCCAGATTTCTTTTCCCAACTCTCTGTTCCATTAATGGTGCGATACACTCCACCCGTCGTTCCGGCATACATCACATTCGGACGTTGAGGGTCTATCGCCAACGACACCACAAAATTCACCTCATTCATCCCCACCATCCGCTCAACCCAATTGCGGCCTCCATCCAAGCTGCGAAACACCCCAACCGTCGTCGCGGAATACACCATCTCCGTCCCTCGGGGATTAAAGACGATTTGATTCACAATGGCTGAGATCGTCCCCTTCTGGATACCGGCATTAAATTGATGCCAGGTTCTCCCGCCATCAGGGCTTTTGTAGGTCCCGTCGCCCATCGTTCCGGCAAACACCGTCGCCGATAATGTCGGATCAATGGCTAAGCTGATCACTCGAGTCCGCGTCAATTCCCCCTCAAACCGCGTCCATGTCTCGCCGGTATCACTGGATTTATAGACCGCCTCATCAGTGGCGAGATAAATGATGTTGGACTTGGTCGGATGAAGGGCAATCGACACAATGGTATCACTCCGCTGCCCACACGCGACGAGCCCTAACAGCAGGGAAGCAACCAAAAAAATAATGGTGGGCAGTGAAAAGTCGGATGAAGAATCGTAAAGCGTGAAGGGTGAAGGGTAAGGGGTCATGCCCCTGGACCGCCTGACCCCTAACGCCTGACGTTTTACGTCTTTAAGTTGGCTTCTCACTTTTTACGCCTAACGCCTAACGTCATACGGTTCAGCATACCCGGTTAATTCCACATAGCCTTGGCCATGAATATCCTGCCCTTTCCATTGTCCCGTGACATCGACGGCCCCTTCCCAATACGTCACTCTTGTACTGCGTGTCGTGAAAAGTTCTTGGTTGGCCATGCGTGGAGACAAGGTGAGCTTAATGTCTTCAGCTGGAATGGCAAAGATCCAATGATGTGGATACCGAGCCCCGCTTAAAGGACTCGTCCAGTGGCGGTCAACAGAGACCTGCAGATCCCGGAGAGCTAAGGCCTTTGAAGATCCATCAGGAAACACCAACGTTCCGCTCGACGCAGGATCAAACGTGCCATCAGCTCGACGTAGGCCATACGCCATGATTTCATGATCATTGTCGAGTTGGAGGCTAAACCAATCCCAACCGACCAGATTATCTGCCAAATCTCCTGACCCAAATTCATGATCCATCCAACTCACCCCGTCAACGGGCATCGTCGTCTCACCCACCCGGACCGACCCTGTGGTACGAAGACGTGTTAGGGAATAATAATGCGAAGTCTGTCCAGGTTCCTGGCCCTTGGCACTAACCCCGTGAGCCCCATGTATCACCGGAAGCTTTTGTGGTTCAACAGTAAAATCAATGGAAAATTCCTCGGTCTCGGCCTGGAGATGAAATTGTCGATGATCAGGGTCCACCGCCTTCACATGCCACTTATCGATCCAGACATCTAAGACATCGGACCGGGCTCCGGCTTTATGGATACCAGCCCGACTCATTTTCTCGGCAATCCGAAATTGATCGGCGACTTCATCAGTCAAGGCAAAATGAGCCAGATATAGATGCCGCATGGCCCATTCGGAGGGATTGTTCCAGACATGGGGCGAGTCAATCCCACGACGAAAAAAGGTTAACTCATACCCGAAACGGCGTCCGTCTGAGCCCAATACATGCCCGGTAAAATACCACCATTCGGTCTGAAACTGGTCATGGCTCCCATGATCACGAGGGAAGACATACGCATACCCGGGCTTCGCAGGTGAAAACCTGGAGGTGTCAGGAGGGGAGTCCGCCGCAAAGATGTCAGGACTGACAAAACACATCATCACGACAAGGATGGCTCTCATCATTTGGTCGTTTATAGCACGATGCCCGAAAGCGCACAAATCCCTTCTCCCACAAGCATTTTCTCATGTTGTCAATCAGTATTTCGTCTGGTCCCCACGTTGACTTTCAAGAAAATCCTCGGCTATCGTACCGCATGTCTTTGCACTTTTCATCGGAGGAACCCGAGGCGTTTCCCTTACCGGATATCGTTCCGATTTTTCCGCTTCCAACAGTGGTATTCTTTCCCCAAACTTATTTACCACTTCACATCTTTGAACCCCGTTACCGAGAAATGATTCAAGCCGCCTCCACGCACGGACAGTGCATTGGCATGGCGTTGCTGAAAGATGGGTGGGAAGACCACTACGAAGAGGAACCGCCGATTTATTCGATCGGATGCGTAGGGCGGATTATTAGTTCGCATAAACTTTCGGATGGTCGGTATAACATTGTCCTGCAGGGGTTACAACGGTGCACCTATCAAGAACAGCCGGTTATGACGAATTATCGACAAGCCCGGATTACTCCGCACATTCCTGATGCTTCCACGTCGTTGACTTCAGAAATCCGTCGCCATCTCGAAAAAACCGCACAAGAGTATCTCACGTCCAAGAAAGCCAACAAACTCTGTGAGGTCATTGGTTCGGCCACACTCACGGATCCCGTTCTCGTTCACAATCTGTCGGCTGGGCTTGATTTGTCACCTCTCGAAAAGCAATTTTTGCTAGAGTCTGACGACCTCTCACAACAAGCACGCCGACTGATTGACCTCATTCGCTTCAAACTCGCTGATCTCCAAACACAGGGCTAAAATACTATGTCCACTCCTGCTGCCATTGAAGTCTCCAACCTCGGCAAAGTCTATGATGCTGTCGAGGCCGTCAAAAATCTTTCATTGAGCGTACAGCACGGAGAAATCTTCGGGCTCTTAGGGCCCAATGGAGCGGGGAAAAGTACGACCCTCCGAATCCTGATTACCACCCTCAGCCCAACAACCGGCACAGCCACCATCCTCGGGCACGATGTCGTTAAGGAAGCGGATACCGTTCGACGACTCATCGGCTATGTCCCACAGGAACGGGCCATTGATCGATTTCTGACCGGACGAGAACACCTTCAGTTGCTGGCGGCTCTGTATCATTTAACCAAGCAAGAGGCGCTCACCCGCATCGACACGCTCTTAAAACTGGTGAGCCTGGAAGAACATGCGGATCGAGTCGCCAAGGGCTACTCCGGAGGCATGAAACGCAAACTGGACATTGCCTGCGGGTTGCTCCCAAATCCAAAAGTTCTTTTTCTTGATGAACCAACCCTAGGGCTAGATGTCCAAAGTCGACTGAATATTTGGCAGCATATCCGACAATTAAAGCAGAAGGGCATCACGATTGTCATGACGACCAACTATTTGGACGAAGCCGATCAACTGTGTGACAGAATTGCCATCATTGATCGTGGAGAAATCCGGGCCATGGGCTCACCCAAGGACTTAAAAGCGAGTCTGGGGGGAGATGGAATCTGGCTGACCCTCAGCGATGCAACCCCCGAAGCACTTAATCAATTGACCACCGCCCTTCAATCGTTACCCTTCGTCCGAGCAATCCGTCCTAGGGAAAATGGATTGGATATTCGTGTGGACGGTCCAGAAAAAGCCCTGCCTGCTATCATGGAAAAAACCAACACCATCGCTGGCTGTCGGTTGGATGGCATTGAATATCATCGGCCCCGTTTGGACGATGTGTTTGTGGCCCATACCGGACGTTCCCTCAAAGACGAACCTCCGGCCCCCGCTGAAGCCTAACCCTCTCGATCATTTTATCTCTTTGGAATCATCCAGCTATGAATGAACAAATGCAAGAAGTGCTCGCGCTCACGAATCGATGGGTCAAACGACTCAGCCGAGAAAAATTCAGTATGCTCTTTACACTGATCCAGCCCATGCTCTTTTGGCTGATTTTCTTTGGCAACTTGTTCCAACGAGCTGCCGATGTCCAAGTGGTCCAGGCGCCGAACTATATGAGTTTTCTGGCTGCTGGCGTCGTCGTGATGACCGTGCTTAACAATGGATTAGCCGGTGGAGTGGACTTGCTCTTCGATAAAGAAAACGGCTTCCTGGAACGACTCATGGCGACACCCATTCGACGTTCCTCGGTCATTCTTAGCCGCTTCCTCTTTGTGATGGCCATTACCGGCATGCAAATTCTGGTCATCTTGGGAGTGGCCTTTCTCTTTGGCGTCAGCGCGGAAACCGGCATTCTTGGCATTGCGCTCATCCTTGTCCTCGGCATGTTGTTCGGGATCGGCCTCACGTCCATTTCCATGGCCATGGCCTTTTCGGTTAAAAGTCATGGGGATTTCTTCTCCGTATTAGGCTTCCTATCACTGCCCATGATCTTTCTCAGTTCCGCCTTAGTGCCATTAGCAGCCATGCCGGGTTGGATGAAAGCCTTGGCCTTCTTTAATCCCATGACCTGGGTGATTGATGCCGTCCGTCCGCTCATTATCTCTGGTTGGAGCCAAGCACTCCCACAAGTGGGCATCGCCCTTGTGGTCCTAGTCGCCTTTGACGCTTTGTGCCTCTACGGAGGGGCCAAAGCCTTTAAACGATCTGTCGGTTAAACCTTTACCCATTGAAAAAGTTCAAGACAAGGTTCGTGCGCCATTGCTAAAGACGAGCCTATGTCATCCAATACCACCATTGTGAATCTTCCCTCGGATACCACCATCCACGCTCTACTTCGTTTACTGTCTGACCCAAACGAACAGGTCGCTCGCACCATCCAAGATCAACTGGCGCGCCTTGGATCAAACGTCCTCCCCTTTCTTGAACAAGCGGGGAACGATGATGCAACGTTGCAACCACGAGTGGCCACTATCAAAGAAGAAATTCGTTTTGGGCAACTCAAAGAAGAGTTCCAACAATTTGTCGCCAAAAGTGCGCGGCAAGAGGATTGGGAACACGGATCCTTCCTCATTGCCAAATTAGCCTACCCAAATCTCGACATTCCACATTATGTCGAATGCCTTGATCAGCTGGCCGAAGAATTTCGCACCAAGTGGCTTACCGCTGAATCCCCATCGGGAAAAGCCGCACGGTTACTCAGCAACTTCCTGTTTAAAGATAAAGGCTTTTCTGGGAACCGGGAGGATTACTACGAGCCGGATAACAGCTATCTCAATCGGGTCATTGACACCCGCCTAGGCATTCCGATTAGCTTATCGGCCCTCTATGTCTTTGTGGGAAAACGCCTGGGATTACCACTCGCCGGCGTGGGGATGCCAGGACATTTTCTGGTCAAGCTGGAAGGTGAGACACCGGCACAATTCGTCGATTGTTTCAATGGCGGGACCATCCTGCGGGAGCAAGACTGCGAACAGTTTATTACCGCTTCAGGCTTAGCCTACGACAAACAGTTGTTAGAAAAGAGTTCAACCCCGACCATGTTGGCGCGCATGCTCAGCAATCTCTTGAGTATTTATGAACAGGAGTCGGAAGAACCGATGGCCCGCCGAGTCCGAGCATTCCTTAAGTTACTAGAAAACGAACAACCGACGCCCCAACATGAAGGGCCATAAGGGATGAACTCGTTCTCACATTGCTTGGTCAGGCTTGAGGGGCTACAATATTTCTGTGCCAGAACTCTGTCGATTTTTTGGAATTATCATCCGTATGTATTTTGAAGCTATGGAACCGCATTACACCCCCCATTTCCACGCCTACTATCAAGAGGAGGTCGCGGTCTATCAAATTGATCCCGTAGAATTATTGGCAGGCTCTCTTCCAAAACGGCAGCAACGGCTCGTAGAAGCCTGGGCGGAACTGCATCAGCAGGAACTCCGGCAGGATTGGGAACGACTCCAGACGGGAAATTCCCCCTTACCCATTGCCCCATTGAAATAAAGAAGGAGCCTCATGACGCATCCCATCCACCGGGTCACCAGTTTTTCAATCGCGGGGCCCTATATTCTTCGCGTGGAGTTTGAAGATCTTACCCATCAAGTAATTGATTTCCTGCCCATTCTCACGGGGAATTTCTATGGTCCCTTGCGAGACCTCCAACTCTTTAATCAAGTCCGGCTTGACCAGGAAGTCCATACGTTGGTTTGGCCCAACGGAGCCGACTTTGATCCCGCCACCCTTCATGATTGGCCCTTGGTTCAAGAAGCATTGGTCCAGCGGGCAAAAACATGGGAACATGTGTCCGCCTGATCGCAAAGACAATCCAAAGAAGAGAGAGATAGGGGTCGCCCCTTAGCAGGCGCGTAGGCATACCTGGGAATTTTCTGGTGAAGCTCGAGGATGAGACGCCGGCACACTTCGTCGATTGCTTCAATGGCGGAACAATTCTGCGGGAGCAAGACTGCGAACAGTTTATTAGCGCTTCAGGTATGGCCTATGACCCTTCATTATTAGACAAGAGTTCAACCCCGACCATGTTGGCGCGCATGCTCAGCAATCTGTTGAGTATTTATGAACAAGAGTCTGAGGAACAAATGGCCCGCCGAGTCCGGGCATTTCTTGAGTTACCGGAAAACGAACCAACCGACGCTTAATCTCCCCGCTTAAATATTATCCGTGCAAAATCCTCCCGCATTAATTCCAACAAAAGACTTTACCCTATATCTAAATCTAATGGTTGAGCCTCTATTCCTACTTGCCTAAGTCTTCCAATTGCTTGGCTTTCGGACCTTTTCTTTCAGTCCTTTTTCATCAAGATAAAAACCAGGTTTTTCCGAAATGAGCTGTTGATCTTTTATATATGAATCGACATCTCCAAAAATTTCGTCAAGTATTTCGTACAAAGGTTCGGAGTATTCTCTTTCTTCCTTCTTAAAACGATTTAAATACGTCGTCTGGAACTCGTCAACGCCCATGGCACCCGATAGAAACTGCTGCAGTAAAAGTCGGCAATCACTAATTACATCGTCCATGGTCCATCACTCAGTTTTCCCTCGGTTAACACATGCTCAAGCTGTTTAGGGCTCCGCCTCCAACCAGACAATAATTTCCCGATGAATCACGAATAAGATTCAACTTGATTTTTAAATCAACAAATTAAGTCAAAAAGTTTCCAAACGGAGGAGCGGACCAACTCGCCGGGCTCAAACAAGGTCCGCTCTTTAATTTGAGCGTCAGTCCGGTAAGCCAACTTGCAGGCTGAGCGTAATAGCTCTCCTTCAAGTCTAGTCCACCTGGGATGCTCGCCCAACTTTCAAAGTCAGGAGATCTTTTCCTTTCACAATTGGTCCTGAGAAAAATCGGCGGGCTTGAGCTACGACATTCGACCGATCTGCCGTCTCATAAAAATGTGACAGAACTAGCTTTTTGATCTTGGCCTTTTTCGCGACTTTTCCACATTCTTCGGCATGCATATGTGATCCACCCGGTTTATAGGACGAAAAGGAGCAATCCAAAATAGCTAGATCAACATCCTGGCAGAGACTTACCAGATTCGGTGACGCCATCGCATCTCCCGAAAAAGCCGCCGACCGGCCCTGGTAGTCAACACGATAGCCGAGACAGATTTGTTGGTCAGAATGGGTCATCGGTAATGGGGTGATCTGGGTTTGACCAATCGCAAACGGCTGATCGTGAACTTCTTTGAGCGTCACACGAAACGGGGCATCTTTAAAATTTGGAAAGGTTCGAAACATCGTCCGGAAGAGCCGTTTGGTCCCGGGAGGGCCATAAATATGGAGGTCTGGCCGAACTTCCGAGAACATGGAGTGGCAAATGGCATCGAAGAAAAACGTCAGGAAATCCGAGAAATGATCCGCATGGTAATGGGTAAAAAGTAGGTATTGAATCGTATGGCGGTCTAGGCCAGTTTTCAGTAAATTAGAGAGCGTTCGTGGACCGAAATCCAGTAGAATAGGCCGGTGCGTCTGGATAAGATAGCCAGCGGCCGCCCGAGTGGGATGGAGATTGGTCCCTGACCCTAAGATGGTTACCTGCATAAGAATGATCGACTCCTGTTATTCACAACCCGAATGTGTTAGCCCATTGACCAATTGATTCGATGCCTAGCCCTACCCAAACACAACCGGAGGAGACCAGCCGCGCGATTAATCCGTTTGTCGGATTGTTGGGGTTGGGCCTGATCGTAGCAAGCATTTGGGTCTGGAATCATCTCAACTTTGATACACAAGATTACATCGTAGACGAAATCATTCCTATCATTGCTGTCGTCGTCGTCTTAAGTATAGGCCTCTGGGTCATTTGGCGAAAATGGCGCACCCGCCAGGACCGGCTTAAACTCCGCGACCGTCTCATCCAGCGATTTCAAAAAGAACCGTCTTCACACAAACAGCGGGATCTCGCATTTACCCTGGTTGAAGTTAATCTATTCGAAGCAGAAGGGTTGGAAGCGATCGCGGAACCCATGGCGAAACTCTTTATCTGGACTATGAACACGGCCTTGGGGGATAAACAACATCGCGAGCGAGGAATGGCCGCCAGCTACTTAGGGATTCTTAAACATACCGAATCCATTCCGTTATTAATTCGTTTCTTAGAAGATGATCACGCGCATGTACGCGCCTGTGCAGCGTTAGCCTTAGGCCGGATGCGAGCCCAAGAAGCGAAAGCAAAATTGGAAGAAAAAATGAAGGACGATTGGGATCAGACAGTCCGTAGTCGCTCACGTGAGGCGCTCGAACGCATTCGTTAAACCGCTACAATTCGTGAGGCATTAGGCGTAAGGGGTAAGGCGTAAAAACAAGAGAAAAGAAAAACCTGCCTTTCACCCTCGCTCTTATCCTTTCTGTTTATCTCCTTACCCCTGACTCCTTACTACTTACTTTTAAGATTTATTTAAGTTCCTGATTTAAGGCGGTTTGATCTGACTTCGTCAATCGATAGCCTTTGTCCATCAGGGTCTGCATGCTGGCCATCAACACGGGGAACTGCACCTCCGGCCGATGGCGTTCAAACAATCCAACCAGTTGACTCACATATTGATCGACCGATTGCCCGCTGTGGTAAGTCCGGCTAAAGGCCTCCAACACATCTTGCATTTCTTGGGTGCTGTAGGCGTGATCATCGTCGCCATCACTGATAAGAGCCATTTGAAAAAAAGTCAGGCTAAACGATAATCGTTGCTGTGTCCGACCAAAGGCTTCCCGGGCCTCCTCCAAACCGTTTGGATACCGTTTAGCACAATCAATATCAGTATCTGATTGTGAAATGGGCACAAAATGAATCTTTTCCGCCTGGGCCGCTGGCGGAGGCTTCTTCCCCATTTGCTTATAAAACCAAGCCGTACACGTATCGGCCTGGGCAAACGCCTGCTTATCTTTGCCAATCTGCGCACTAATATGTTGAGTAAAGCCCTGGAAGACATCCGAGCCCGGTGAAGCCTCTACGGACTTCTCTAGTACCAATAGTAGCCCTATGGTCACCAAAGCAGAAAATACCAATCGTGCACTCAACCTATGTGAAACATTCATGACTACTCCCTCGTCGGACAATTGCCTAGTATATCATCGGACGCAATCGCTTTCGAATCAAACCTTCCCCCTTGCAAGGCAACAACAGCAATAAGTGGTAGAATATCAACATGAACACTCAAACCATCTCACTCCAAGGGCATATCATCGATTCACTCATCCTGGCAAAAGTCTTGGATACCATCGTCATGTTGGGAGGAACCTTTACCCTCTCAGAAGTGGCCATAGGAACCAGACGGGAAGACCTTTCTCATGCCACAATACAAATAGAAGCGCCCACCACCGAGTTATTACAGGAGATTCTGACCGCCATTCAGCCCCATGGGGCGGTGGTAGAAGCCGAGCAAGATTGCGCGGTGGTTCCCGCCCCAGCCGATGGCATTTTGCCTGAAGACTTTTACGCCACCTCTCATCTTGCGACCCAAATACGGTGGCAGGGAAACTGGATTGATGTCCTGCAACCCGAAATGGATTTGGCCATCATGGTGAAAACCTCTCCACTTTCCGCAACCATGGTTCCCATGGGGTCGGTGAAAAAAGGAGATCTCATCCTTACGGGGCGCAAAGGGATCCGGGTGTTTCCGCTGGAGCGACCCAAAGAACGGGACGTATTCGGTTTCATGGAAGCCAAAGTTTCTTCCGAACGTCCGCACCGCCATATCATCGCCGATGTAGCTAAGCGGATGAAAACCATCCAACAACACCGAAAAGAGGGGAACGGGTCAGGTAAGGTCTTATTTGCAGGTGGCCCGGCCATCGTCCATGCAGGGGGACGAGAAGCTCTGGCATGGATCATCGAAGAGGGGTATATCCATGTACTGTTTTGCGGGAACGCCCTAGCCGCACACGACATGGAAGCCAGCCTGTACGGAACGTCACTGGGATACAATCTGGGTATCGGCCGTTCCGTGCCCCACGGACATGAGCATCACCTTCGAACGATCAATCGGGTACGAGCATTAGGAAACATTCAACAAGCCGTTGAAAGCGGGGTCATCAAAGAAGGGATCATGGCGGCTTGCATACGACAGGGGGTCCCGATGGTGTTGGCCGGAACGATTCGCGACGATGGCCCATTGCCCGAGGTCATCACCGATTCCATTCAAGCGCAAGAGGCCATGCGTGCGGCTCTCCCTGGCGTCGAGCTAGCGTTGCTCGTAGCGTCCACGCTTCACGCCGTAGCAACGGGAAATTTGTTGCCCGCGTCGGTGCCAACCGTCTGTGTCGATATCAATCCCGCCGTCCCTACCAAACTGAGTGACCGTGGAAGCTTTCAGGCTGTTGGGCTCGTCATGGATTCATCGTCCTTTCTGCGCGAATTGGCTCGGGAACTTGGCTGGAAGGGATAAGAGGATGCGCAGATCATGAGCCGTTTATTGATGTGCCCTCCAGATTTTTATGGAATCGAATATGAAATTAACCCATGGATGAGGGTGTCCAATCAATCCAATGGAGACCGCGCTCGAACCCAATGGCAGGCACTGACCCAGGTCTTAGAAAAAGAGATTGGAGTAAAATTGGAATTCATGGAACCGGTACCGGGCTTACCCGACTTGGTGTTCACCGCCAATGCGGGTGTCCTTCATGATGGCAAAGCCGTTCCCAGTCGATTTCGGCATCCTGAACGTCAGCGTGAGGAAGGCCATTTCATTGATTGGTTCGCCAAAAAAGGCTACGAAGTCATCAGCCTTGATGCCGAATGGGACTTTGAAGGGGCGGGGGACTTATTGGGATTTCCGGAATTCTGGTTTGGGGGCTATCGGCAACGTAGCGACATCCAAGCCTATGAACGGTTGTCGACAGTTTTTCAGAAAGAAATTCTTCCCGTGGAACTGGTGGATCAGCGATTTTATCACCTAGATACCTGCTTGTGTCCCTTAAGCGGCGGAGAGCTTCTATACTTTCCGCACGCATTTGATGTATACGCCCAAACCGTGATTGCGGCTCATGTTGAGCAGACCAAATTGTTTGCCGTCCCCTCCTCCGAGGCCGAACGGTTTGCCTGTAATGCCGTGTGTGTCGATCGCCAAGTAATCTTGCCGACCGGTTGTCCCGAAACGATGGAATGGTTGGCCCAACATGGCTACACTCCCCGCTCGGTCGACCTGGACGAATTTCTCAAAGCCGGAGGCTCCGCGAAATGCCTGACTCTTGCGTTAGATTAACGTTACACCAACTGTCAATGCAGACTCCCTACTCCTAGGATTTTTGCAGTCCCCAGAAAAATAACACCAGCCATACTGCATTTGCCGGGTTTCGCCCCGGCAGACGAGATCCTTTTGTTTCGGCAAAAGGACCCAAAACCATCAACACCCCACCCGCCCTCATTGGATTGGACGGACGCTGGCCCTGACAGTGAGCGAGCCAACTCGCTACGCTCAGACAAGGCCCGCTGGTTGATCTGAGCGTCCGCCCAAGGGGCCGGGTGATAGGCGTTAGTTACTGCAAAAGGGGCAGAAATATGGGGTTACACAATATTTGTATGTTCTCCCCTGCAAACAACAGTTGCGCTCTGCGGGACACGACAAGACATAGACTGGGAAGGTAGAATCTTTACTTTGCACAACATTCAATCACCTCGGCACACGAATAATGACTCAAGAAAAATTCTACGATCTCGGCGACCATGATGCCGTTCAGCGGCACATTAAAATTGAACGTGATCGTGCGAAAACGCTTCGCAAGTCACCCTGGTGGAAAACACAAATACAGAAAGGCCTTTGTCACTTCTGCCAACAATCAGTAGGAGCAGACCATCTCACCATGGACCATCTCGTGCCTCTTGCCCGAGGAGGCAAAAGCATCCGAGGAAATATCGTACCCGCCTGCCCAGCCTGCAATAAGAACAAACAATTAGACACGCCGGTGGAAACTCTTCTGGATCAGATTCAGGCAAAAAAAAAAGATAGTTAAGGCATCTGCCTTTTCGCTAAAAATATTGACAGAATTAGACCTTGACCGTAGGCTGTGCTTGTATAGCGTTGTTCGCGATCCAAGTAAGGAACGTTGAGTCGTGGCAAAGATTCCACAGTCCGTGGCACAGAAAAAGCTTCAGCAATACATAGAAATTCTCCGCCACCAGTTGCCCATCTTGCGGGCGAAATATCATGTCCGCTTTCTCGGTGTGTTCGGCTCGTATGTACAGGGGACTCCCAGGAAGACCAGCGATCTTGATGTGCTCGTCGACTTTACCGAAGCACCAAGCCTGTTCGAATTTATCCAACTAGAAAGCGATTTGTCCGCCCTCTTAGGCATCAAGGTTGATTTGGTCATGAAGAGCGCACTCAAGCCCTTGATCGGCCAACATATCCTCAGTGAGGTTGTAAGCCTATGAGAGGAAAGCGAGAATTCCTCGACTATTTGGGCGATATTCAAGAGGCATCTCAAAATATCTCGCAATTTATCTCAGGAATGTCCTGGGAAGAATTCTCGCAAGACCAGAAGACGATTTATGCAGTGGTCAGAGCCTTTGAGATTATCGGCGAAGCAACCAAGAAAGTCCCACTCTCCGTACGGAAGCGACATCCGAAGGTTCCCTGGAAACAGATGGCGGGAATGCGAGACAGGCTCATCCATGAATACTTCGGGGTAAATTACGAAGTGTTGTGGAAAACCACCCAAGAGGATATTCCCCTTGTGCAAGAACGTATCGCCATGGTCTTGGAGGAAGAATCCAGCAAAACACCCCGGAATCCCAGACCGCCCAAAAGCTAACACCTCTTGGTTCCCAGCTTCAGGCCCTGTCAACAGTATTGGGGTCATCAGCATATTGGAATTGGAGGCAATGTTAGTGTGACCCAACGGCTCAAACTCGAATGAAGACTTTTCCTCCTTGAAGAGTTCATCCACAAAAACGGGCGAAAAGTCCCATAGAGCTGTGGATAATAGAATTGCAGAAAACAGCCCTCATGAAATTGCACGAAATGACAGGATAAGGGAATATTATTGGATTTATCTGTCTGGACTAGTAAGTTGAATCCGCGGGGATTTCCAAAGGAAATAAGAGGAGGATTACCGACGGACGATGCGAATCCATCGCCACATGTTGACGAGGCTAAAGAGCGAAGAGGCGACATAGGTTAAGGCAGCGGCTTTGAGAATACGTCTGGCGCCCTCCATATCCGTTGGCGGCAAATATCCCCCCTCTTCAAGAATTCGCAGAACTCGACGAAAGCTGGTATGCCATTCCCCTAGCAACGTGATGAAATGGGCCACTATTTGACGGTGAACCGTCGATTACGTCAGGTAAAACAGAGTGATGCAGGATTGCAAGACCTGGCCCTAAACTTCAAACTCAAAATTGTCATTGTGATCCGGTATTCAGTGTTGCTCTCTGCAAATCATTCCTGACATCTGCTTGGACTCGGGCACCGCTCGCTTAGCGATAGTCGTCAACTGCATAGGACGAACTTCTTGGAAGGCTTCATTCCGTTGGTTCGCCATTGCCAAAGAAAGGCCTACATAGACTTTTCGCGCCGATTCGGACCACGTAGGGTCAATTGGTGATCCTTTGAAGGCTGCTTCTGCAGCTTTTTTTTCATCATACGTTAAAGGTCGATTGGTTTGTTGCATGACGGTCCTCCATTTGTTCTGAACGATGAATGGCGAGGACTCCCAACAAGCTGTCAGAGTTCCGATGCTCAATTGGGTCAAGTCCATGATGGATTTCTCCTTATTCTTGAGTCGTTCCCTTTCTGCTCTTGGTTCATGTGAGAGCAACCTTAATGCCATTTCCTCACTCGCCTCGGACTGCCTCACTGCCATGCTGCCAACTGATTGATTTATTGAAAGAAACAGGAAGGTTGATGGGAAAAAAGGTTCGAGCACCCATGAACAGCGATGTATCAGAACGTTTGAGAATGTCTAAATCATGACAGGTACTGAATGATTGATGGTCAGGAGATCCAGAGTGATTAGGTGATTGGGACGTCAAGGTAGGATGACCCAGAGGACCAACTCAAGGTTACTGGGTAGGCTTCTGATGTTTGTTTGGGGCGTAGTCATTTCGTTTGGGATCAGGTCTTGTAAAACAACGCCAGCCCCTCTATCCAAACGGGAACCTTCAATGGCAATTTCGTAGTAAGCACGTTAGAGGGAATGCTGCGTTCAGCTATTATTTCAACAATGACGAAGTGCAGGGCAAGGCATTTCAATTATCGGCGGACGAGGCGAATCCATCGCCATATATTGACCAGGCTAAAGAGCGAAGAGGCGACACCGGAGATGGCTGTTCTTATGCGTTCGCGAAAGCCACTGGCTTTCCCAGCTGTTTAAGGGAACCGACTTTTCATAGACAGATGTGGAGCGGGTCGTATTAAGGAGGGAGGCGGAACGGGCACCAACCAATCACATATTCAAGGGGGAAATCCCCACTTCGGAAAACAGAGGGCCATTTCTCACAATAGCTTCCACCGATAACAGCGCGTTTGTGACGAAAGATTCTTTATTCACAACCCTGGCGGTTAATCGTCGCTTTTCCCATCACCGTCACGCCCTGATCGTCTCCTCCCCCTAATACGGTGGTCCCCTCTTTACTTGAAGCCATATGGGCCTTGCAGTGCAGATTGATGGTACTGGAAGCCATCACATTGACTTTGGATATCAGGCAGTACCAGCCATTGGGATTCATCAACGTCATGCTGGATCCGGTCATGACACTGACATTGGGATGGATCAACACCAGCTCTGGTTTTTCGGTGGGAGTGGATTCATTGATGTCCTCCCCAATCCCAAAAATCTTAAACTTCCCGGAAACCGATCTATAAGAAGGATTATTCGCATCAAAGGGATGGTCTGGCCAGGCCGATAAGCAGACTCGCACTGCCTCGAGATTGGCGGAGGCCACTGTTGGTGAAATGAGTATGCCAAGTAGAATATACAGGAGAGTGATTCGTTTCATGTTGAATGCCCCCGCTTTATTGTGATCATTAGACCCGCTTCGTGGCACCTACTCTCTCATGTAAACCGCAGATGAGCTGGCGCCAGAGCTAGAATACAAAACTTTGAAAGTCGAGTCCAATCTGAGCAAAATCATTTGCAGGCTGAAAGAATTGGCAAGGCGTTTCAATTATCGGCGGACGAGGCGGATCCATCGCCACATGTTGACCAGGCTAAACAGTGAAGAGGCGACATAGGTTAAGGCAGTGGCTTTAAGAACGCGCCTGGCACCATCCATATCCGTTGGCGACAAATATATACTCTGGCTTTTACAAAGGATGCAGCGCATCCTTCCTCTTCACGCTTTCTTTCGATGTATGATGGTGCATGGCGTTGTTCTTGCCTGTTCATTTAGAAATGAAGCAAAGTGCCCTTGGGTGCTCCATGGTCACACTTAAAGGAGACCAAGATGCGGATGCCACTTCGGGGCCGATGGATGTTGAAAATCGTCTTCCCAACATCAAAAAGTTAAAGGAGTTATGACGAATAGTGTCGTTCAGCGAAGGTTTGCGTTCATCCTCTTTTCGGGAATGCTCATATGTTGGGTTGTGTGGCTATGGCCGAGACTGACTTATTCGGAAATCGATGGCTTGCCTCTCTCTTCGGGTTTACTACCTGCCATTCCTTCCTTCGATTCCATTCCGTCCACTCCTGAAGGGAATCGCATCCGTTTTGGCTATAACCTCGTCGTGAACACCGAAACGTATGCGAAGGCATTCGTCGGCAATGGCTTATCGTGTCGCAATTGCCATCTGGATGCCGGGCGAAAAGTCGGAGCGGGCACTTATGTGGGGGTTCCCTATGCGTACCCTCAATATAAAGCTCGCGTCGGCAGGGAGATTTCATTGGAAGAGAGGATCAATGAATGCTTTGAACGAAGCTTGAATGGGAAAACCTTGCCACCCAAGAGCCCTGAAATGGACGCGATTCAAGCTTACATATCGTGGCTCTCGCAAGACGTTCCGCCTTCGGCTGATCTGTCCTGGTTGGGATTTCCCCTCGTGAAAATGACTCAAAAACCGGACTGGCAACATGGACAGCAAGTTTTCACCCGCTCTTGCGCGAGTTGTCATGGCCTTGACGGCCAAGGCACCATTATTGCCCCACCGGTGTGGGGGCCCCGGTCGTTCAACATTGCCTCAGGTCTCGCACGGTTGAGTAAGGCCGCCGCATTCATCAAAGCGAATATGCCATTCACCCAACGCGGAATCTTAAGCGATACAGAAGCCTATGATGTGGCTGCCTTTATGAATAGCCACCCTCGACCTGATTATGCTCAGAAAGCTCTTGATTATCCCAAGGGGGGGAAACCCGACGATTCCCCATATTAATCGTGTATTTTATATAGGAGGGCAGAACCATGGCACGTTTTCTTATTTCCGGAAGCCGAGGCACAGATGATCCCACTCTGGCGACACTCCCCTTCATGGCCGCAAAAACCGCGAAGGAACAAGGTCATGACGTCGTCCTGTGGCTGTGGAGTGAGGCGGTGACGTTGAGCCGAAAAGGCACGGCGAACCACGTGGTCGGTGTGAACTTGACTCCCCTCAACGATCTGCTGGCGGCGGTTCAGGCTGCCAAAATTCCCCTTTGGGTCTGCGGGGCTTGTGCGGTGGCTCGCCAGGTGACCGAAAAGGACCTGGTCGAGGGAGCCACGATCAAAGGCATGCCGGCCTATATCGAAGCTGTAGCCGAACGTGAAAAAGTTATCTCATTTTAGCAGCTAGCGTTTGAGAGAGGCGGAGTGACGGGAGTCCACCAGCGCTCTGTCGCTCTTTTCAACCCAGGCTTCAGTCTCGTCTCTGAGCGCACCAGACTCCCTGGGAAATGGCCACCCCATTTTTGTTCTCAGAAGGATTGGGCGTGGTATTACCGTATCAAATATTCTGATGAAGTGAAGATAAACTGATCTATATGCAATACAAGAAAGCATGAACCCCAATAACCTGGAATCACCGACGGACGAGGCGGATCCATCGCCACATGTTGACCAGGCTAAACAGTGAAGAGGCGACATAGGTTAAGGCAGCGGCTTTAAGAACGCGCCTGGCACCATCCATATCCGTTGGCGCCAAATAGCCACCTTCCTCAAGAATTGGCAAGGCCCGACGGAAACTGGCATTCCATTCAACCGGTAAGGTGATCAGATGGACCATTGCGGAAACGCTCATCGTACCAATGGCTACCACCAATACGGCGAGACCCACGGCAGGAATTCGTGTAATCCCAGCTAATACCGGGATTCC